>ENA-UOWE01004703-UOWE01004703.1-activated-sludge-metagenome-genome-assembly--contig:-NODE-4703-length-12951-cov-4.787066_pt1 | contig 12951 bp, 9 predicted proteins | sample MGYA00249841_ERZ761562 | MGnify/ENA primary metagenome ERZ761562 (study PRJEB28883, sample SAMN05720200) | activated sludge metagenome | isolation source: Anaerobic digester | place: Japan... | reverse complement strand
ATATACCTCCGAGACATCGATCGACTTCGGGGACCGGATCGGGCACGACCCCCATCCTCAACGACGGTTTGCGTATGACGGAGGGCGGAAACGGTTGTGGATGGCGCTCGACGGGCGGCTCGTGGCTTTCGATCGGTCGGTGACGGGGTTTGAGCAGGTGGATCTTACCCTTGGATACCGGGCCAAAGCCGTGGCCATCGTATGGTGATGAAACGAGCTGGTCATAGTCTTCGATGCTGCAAGCAAGGAAGGGAACGACGGACCTGACGCAGATAGTGCAAGTCGATGGGATGCTGACAGAAGCCGACGTGATCGGAGCATTGGGCGACGATGGTTCCCCAGGGGTCGACGATGAGGGCTTTTCCGTACGTAGTTCGTGCGCCGTGGGCTCCGAATTGGGCCGCGGCAACGACATAAACTTGGTTTTCGATGGCACGCGCTCTCAGCAAAACATGCCAATGGTCTTTTCCGGTCGTGAGGGTGAAGGCGGCGGGGACGACGACGAGCTGGGCTCCCATGCTCACCAGACGGCGATACAATTCAGGAAAACGCAGGTCATAGCAGATGGAAAGGCCTACCCGGATTCCATCGATATCCACGCATTGGGGGGCGGATCCGGCAAGGCATGCCTCGCTTTCCATCAAGCGAGTGCCATCGGGTAAATCCACGTCGAATAAGTGAATTTTCCGATAGGTCGCGGCCAGCGTGCCGTCGGGGGCGAAAACCGCACAGGTGTTGTAGGGACGCAGGGGATCGTCGGATTTTTCGGGGATTCCCCCGGCAATGACCCAACGTTGCGCTTCTTTCGCGACGGCGCCAAGCGCATCGAAGACTGGATTCGTTGGGCTCAAGGGAGCGGCGAGTTGTCGTTTTTTCCGTTCGGGACCCATAAATGCCAGGTTTTCCGGAAGCACAATGAGCCTTGCACCCCTGCGTGCGGCCTGCAAAACCATCGATCGCAGGATTCGCAGGTTTTCCGAAACATCCTCCTGAGCCGAAAGCTGTACGGCGGCTACCTCGATCGCCTCTTCAGGGTTTGTCCTCATACGGGGTAGACTACGATGATTGTTCGAGCGGTGACACCATGACGTCCACGACGAGTGCGATGCAGCAGTACGGCATCCCCGCGAGCCCAGAGAGCGCGAGCCGGGGAGGCACCTCCGCGGGATTGGTTTTGCTGTATTCGCAATCTTATAAGCAACTTCAGCCAGCCTACCCGCTTACGACCAGCGAGGTTTTCATCGGAAGAGACCCTCTATGCGCGATCGTCGTGCCCGAACGCGCCGTATCCCGTCACCACGCCATGCTCAAATACAACGGGGAATCCTGGCTGTTGCGGGATCTGGGCGGAGCCAACGGCACGATGGTCGACGACCATTTCATCGATGAGATCGAGCTAGAGCATCTGCATGAAATCCGTGTGGGGGACACCGTCATGAAGTTCGTATTGGCGGGTGCGGAGAATTACATGAGCTATGGCATCGATGGTGCCATGGTGGGCAGCGTGCAACGTCGCAGCACGCGACTGACGGAATTGGTGGGGGGCTGGGCGATCGATCGAATTGGGGCGCAGCTCGAGCGAATCGCGCCGCTCGAGTTGTTGATTGTGATCCAGGGTGAGAGCGGAACAGGTAAGGAAGTGGTGGCTCGAGAGATACATCGCTTATCGGGGCGCGCGGGCCCCTTGCGAGCCGTCAATTGCGCCGCGATTCCCCCCAATCTGATTGAAAGCGAGCTATTTGGTTATAAGCGGGGGGCGTTTTCCGGCGCCGAACGAGACAAACTAGGTCTGATTCCCGCGGCCAATCATGGAACGCTGCTGCTCGACGAAATCGGTGACATGCCCCTCGAAGCGCAAGCCAAGCTGCTTCGGGTCATTCAGTCCGGGGAGATCTACCCGGTTGGCGCCACCACCGCGCAACACGTCAACGTTCGGTTCATCTGCGCCACGAACCGTAACCTGCCTAACCTCGTGAAAGAAGGACGTTTTCGCGGAGATCTATTGGCTCGTCTCAACGAGTTCAGCATCGAATTGCCACCCCTACGCGAACGAAAAGAAGAAATCTTTCAGCTCTCTCGCACGCTCATCGCCCGGCATGGACATGCCGACAAGCAAATCTCTTTTCCCTTCATGCTGGCCCTGTTGCACTACGACTGGCCTTATAACGTACGGGAATTAGAGGCGTGTCTTCGCAGAGCCGTCGCGATCGCCGACACGCCCGTGCTCGACCCTAGGCACTTACCCGACTGCATCCGTGAGGCGATGGTCCCGTACGGCACACGCCTTGCCCCCTCATCCGAACCCGCGCCCATCGCGGTTCATGAACCATCACCAGCCGCTCCTGCCTCCTGCCGGCCTCGGGCTTCCGCCCCCTCCGAACAACGAATGCGCGAACTGCTGGCCGCCCACCGAGGAAATGTCGCCGCCGTAGGACGAGAACTCGGCAAAGAACGCATGCAAATCCATCGATGGATGCAACGCTACGGCATCGTCGTGGACGAGTATCGTCGCTGATTTTCGCTCTTATCCTGGGAAATACATGACCGCTGCTTCCGAGTCTTCCGCTTTCGCTCAGCTTGGCGACCGATTGAGGCTTTCCCTCGAACACCCCTCGCAGGATCCGGAAAGCCTGCTCGACCCGCTTCCCGACTACGACCCCCCGCCCGACCCAATTCTCATCGATACCGCCACCATCGCCCGTCATTTGCACCAAACCTCTCGCCTGCATGTCACGGGGTGTCACGGCAGTGCCACGGCATGGGCTGCCTGCGCAATCGCCCGCACTCGTAACCATCCGGTGCTCTGCATCACCGCGACACCCGAACAGGCGCAGCAGCTCGTTTTGGATTTGCAATTCCTATGGGGACAAGACCAAAGGGAATCGGACGATGCTGTCCCGGGACAGGTTCTTTCGCTTACCGCCACTGAGGCGAGCCCGTACGCGGAAGTCAACCCGGATCGTCGCGGCGCCCATCATCGGCTAGCGACCCTCTCTCACCTGGCTTCCGATCTTCCTTTTCGGTTTTTGGTCACTCACGGCACCGCGCTATTGCGCAAAATCGTTCCTCGATCGGTTGTCGAAAAATATACACATCTCATTGAAATAGAACAAGAAATTGACAGGGCAGCGCTGATCGACAAACTATCCGAATCCGGATATTTACGCTCGCCTCTCGTCGAGGATCCTGGCACCTTCGCCATTCGAGGTTCCCTTGTCGATGTCTGGGCTGCCGGGTCGAAGACTCCGATACGCATCGAGTTCGTCGGAGACGTGGTTGTATCTCTGAAGGCATTCGATCCGGATACGCAACGTACGCTCGGGCCAGTGGTCAAATGCTGGTTGCCTCCGGCACGAGAGGCCATTCGTACGGCCGACTCGATGGACCGTGCGCGTCGTGTGGTGCGCGAGCTTTGCGATACGGTGGATCTGCCTTCTTCTCGCACCCACGCGTTGGTGGAAGACATCGTATCGGGCCGCCTGTTTTTGGGTCTGGAAGGTATGCTTCCCGCCTATTTCGAACTGACATCGATCGGCGAGTATTTGACCCGGGACTACACGGTGGTGATGCAGGATCCGGACGCGATCGCGCGCGCCGTTCACGACGAGTACGAGCAAGCGCAACGGGATGAAATGGTCCAGGCGATGTTGCGCAAGCAGGCAAGCGGTCCGCCGTCCATGAGTCTGCCGCGCTTTGCGATGCAGGATTACTTCACGAGCGAAAAAGAGGTAAGCGAACTCATTTCTCGGTGGCCCATGCTCGTTGTGCATCCGACGGCCACGGTGGGGCAAGAGCAGGAGCCAACCGCGTTGGCGGAGTACTCGACGACGCCACCGGATACGCCAACGCTTGGCACGCAAGATTTATCGGAGCTGGGCCGAGCGATTCAATCGGCGCGCATGCGCGGAGGAAAAGCAAGTGCGCTGACTCCTTTGATCCGAAGAATCCAACGGTGGCGCGAACTGGGGTTGCGCGTGCTGCTCACCGCGCGAGCAGATTCACAAGCAGAGCGTCTTGCGGCCTTGCTTCGTTATCGGGGCATCGACTGTCGCGCCAAGCTCGGTCCTTTCGATCCCACGATATTGCAAACGCCCGGAGAACCGGTGCTCGTGGTCCGAGGCGCGCTATCCCAAGGGGTCGTCGCACCCACCGAAGGGTGGGTCCTCGTCACGGAAGAAGAAGTTTTCGGCCGCCGCGCCAAACGTCGGGCACAGCGCGCTCGCTCTTCCTCGCTTCGTCAGCCTTTTATCCAGGACCTCCGTGCTCTGAGCCCCGGTGACCTCGTCATCCATGTCGAGCATGGCGTGGGCAAATACCTGGGATTGCTCCACAAAAAAATCGACGCCACCACCGTCGATCTCATCGCCATCGAGTATGCCGGCGGAGACAAACTCTATCTTCCGGTCTACCGGCTCAATCAAATCCAGAAGCATACCGCCGCGGATGCAAAACAAAAGCTCGACCGCCTCGGTGGACTAACCTTTGCGCGCACCAAGTCCCGCGTGCGCGCCAACGTTCGAAAAATGGCCGATGAGCTTCTCCAGCTCTACGCGCAACGGCAAGCCCTGGCCGTCCTGCCGCTTTCGGATGTGGACGATGAATATCGCGCGTTCGAGGCAACGTTTCCTTTTGAAGAAACACGCGATCAGGCCATCGCCATCGACGATGTAATGCGGGATCTTACTTCGGATCGTCCGATGGATCGGCTCGTCTGCGGAGATGTGGGATTTGGAAAAACGGAAGTCGCCATCCGCGCTGCATTTCGTGCGGCAAGTCAATCGCGGCAAGTGGCGGTGTTGTGCCCCACCACGGTCCTGGCCCAACAGCATCTGATGTCGTTCCGAAGCCGACTCGAGAGCTATGGCATCGATGTTCGCGGACTGTCCCGATTTCAAAGCAAAAAAGAGCAAACCGAGGTGCTGCGCGGGCTTCGTGCAGGCTTCGTCGACGTGGTGATTGGCACCCATCGATTGCTGTCCAAAGACGTCCACTTCAAATCCTTGGGATTGCTCGTCGTCGACGAGGAGCAGCGCTTTGGCGTGGCTCATAAAGAGAGAATCAAGCAACTCAAACAATCGGTCGACGTGCTTTCGTTGTCCGCCACGCCCATCCCGAGAACGCTGCAGATGGCCGTGAGCGGGTTGCGCGATATCTCCCTCATCGGCACACCACCCGTCGATCGTCGCGCCATTCGCACCATCGTGACACGTCAGGACGATCGCGTGCTGCGGGAAGCCATCGAACGGGAACTATCCCGAAATGGACAGGTGTTTTTCGTCTACAATCGCGTGGAAGGGCTGTACGAACGGGCCGCAAAGCTGCAGGAATTGCTCCCCGAAGCGCGCATCGCCGTGGCCCACGGACAAATGCCGGAAGCCACCTTGGAACGAACGATGCTCGACTTCGTGGAAGGACGATACGATGTTTTGGCTTCCACATCGATCATCGAGAGCGGTATCGATATCCCTCGGGCCAACACCATCATCATCGATCGCGCGGATATGTTCGGGCTCGCGCAGCTTTATCAGCTCCGCGGACGTGTCGGTCGATCCAAAGAGCGTGCCTATTGCTATCTGGTCGTGCCCCCCGTCGACGCCATGACCGATGAGGCCCGAGCGCGCGTGGAAGCCATCGAACAGCACTCGGAACTGGGTTCGGGCTTTCATATCGCCTCGCTCGACCTCGAACTACGTGGCTCCGGAGACCTGCTCGGCGCGGAACAAAGCGGCAACGTCGCCTCCGTGGGATTCGACTTGTTCCGCCAAATGCTCGAGGACGCCGTCCACGAACTGCGGGGAGAACCGGTCATCCATGATATCGAACCAGAACTGAGCTTCGATGTCGAAGCCCTGCTTCCCGAAGACTATATCGCCGATATCGGCGTGCGACTTTCGTTCTACCAACGGCTGGCCAGTGCGTCCGATGAGCAGGATGTCGAGGAGTTGAGCATCGAAATGCAAGACCGCTTCGGTGCCCCGCCCGAGGCTGCCTTGCACCTCGTGCAGTTGATGCGGCAGAAAACGGAATTACGACGCATCCGTGTCCTCGCGTGCGAAGCCAATGCTCGCTCCGTCGTGCTTCACCTGGCCGACGATCACCTCCTCGATAGCGAAAAACTCATCCGCCTCGTGCAACAACGGCCTCGGGCGTTCCAGGTGAGCCCAGACATGCGTCTATTTCGCAAAGCCACCGAAAAAGATGCGTGGAAAAACGGTATCGAAGCGTTGGAAACGACGTTGCAGGAAATCGGCGCCGTCCGAGAGGCACGATGACCGAGCCCGCATGAGCGTTGTCTGCCCCTCGATGACGAAATGACTCCATCGAACGCATTCGTGAACACCACGCCATCGCCACGATTTCCAAGCATCGAAACAATTATCGATCGAAGCTAGGAAGAAATATTTTTTTCTCATCGTACCAAACGACAGCGTGGCTTTGCCGGTGGAACGAGTTGTGAAAGCCACAAGGAATCATCCCCCTATCTGAGGTCAAGGAAGCAGTTTTGGGGACTTCAGTTCTCTCCCGATGGAGGTTCTTTTCGATGAAAAAATTTGCTTGTCTCGTCTTATCCGCTACCGCACTCATTTTCGGATGCAACGCCGAATCCACATCCGATTCGCCCCCACAACAGGAGCAAGACAGTGGCACCGACACCCAAGAGAGCACGATCACGGTATGCTCGACTGTCGAAATCCTGCCCTCGACTTGTGTAGCCCTGAGCGATCATTTCACGCAATCCACGACCTTGGCCAAGGGCTGCTACAGGGCCAATACGAGCCCGACGCTTGACGAGGGGGTTAGTCTCACCCTTCAGCCAGGAGTCACGATCCTTTTCTCCGAAGGGACAAAAATGGAGATTGCAGGCAATCGGACGCTGATTGCCGAAGGCACGACGCAAAACCCCATCTGCTTGTCGAGCGAAAAGGCGGCGCGAGGCTCATGGATCGGGCTCGACTTCGAAAACAACGATAACCCAAGCAAACTCGCTTACGTGACGATCGAATACGCCGGCAATACCACGACCGACCCGACCAGAGGCGCTGTCCAAGCACTTGCCGATAGCGGCGGGGTCACCTTGGAGATGTCGAATACGACGATTCGCGACAGTGAAGGGTATGGGCTGCGCATCGGCGCCAGCACCCATTTGCCCGCTTTTTCTGGCAACACCTTCACGAAAAACAAACTCGGCCCGGTCTTGGCCGACTCCGAAGTCGTGGGACTTCTCGACGCCGCTTCTCGATACACCGGCAATGACAAGGACGAAATCACCGTCCCGAGCGAGTCCTTGTCGAAGAATGCCACATGGAAATCCCTCGGTGTTCCCTACCACCTCATCGGCACCTTGGGACTGAGCGTCGAAACCCATTGGACCCTCGAAGCCCCCAACACCGTGATCATGCCCGCGGCCGTGGGTATTTCCGTCTCGGGCGACGACGCCGCGCTCACCGCGGTCGGCACCAAAGACAACCCCATCGTGTTCACCGCGGAATCCAAAACCAAAGGCTATTGGGACGGGATCGTATTCGATAACTCCATGAATACGAACAACAAATTTGATTATGTCACCGTCGAGTACGCAGGGGATACCAGCAGCGTTGCCGACCAGGCAGCAGTGCGGGCAAGCGCTGACGAACACGGCGTCACCTTGAGCATCACCAATTCCACGCTGCGAGAAAGCAACGGCTACGGCCTTTATCTCGCGGGCACGGCCGTGTTGCCCAACTTCGGCAACAACACCTTCACGCAAAACACCCTTGGCCCCGTCAACGTGGGTTTCGAAGCCGTGGCACAGCTCGAGACAAGCTCCACCTATACGGGAAATGATGTCGATCAGATCCGTGTCCGGGAGGGCAATGTCGCCGAATCGACTTCTTGGGCCGATCTTGGCGCCCCTTATCATCTCGAAAGCAGCGTCCATGTGCTGAAGGTCTGGACTCTCAATCCCGGCGTTACGCTGCTCATGGCCAAAGATACGTGGATCAGCGTGGAGGGAGACGACGCGGGCTTGCACGCGGTCGGAACCGACACCCAACCCATCACCATCTCCGGAGTTGAAAAAACCGCCGGCTATTGGCACGCCATCCTGTTCGATGGCTCCATAAATCCTGACAATACACTGGAATACGTCACGGTCGAATACGGCGGTTCACCGACGGGTGGCGGGGAAGAGGGGATGATCACCGCGGCAAGCGATAGCCATGGTGTGTCGCTTCAGGTCAAACACTGCACCATCAAGGACAGCGGCCAATGGGGTATTTGGCTTGGCAAATTCGCAGAGGTCAACAGTGATATCGAAACGATCAACACGTTCTCGAACGATGCGAAAGGCAATGTCTATCGACAACCATGAATCGCAGACGACGACTCAAGCCGTTTGCGACGCGGTCCCAGGCTCGTCCCCACCTGCCAGCTCTCTATTAATTTCGTTTGAATTCAATAATTTACGCCTCTCTTGCCCATGAAGTAAAGCGATGGCAACGAGGGTGTACGCGATGAATTGTGCTGCCATCCAAGCCAGCTCCGTGCGAATCGCGGAAAAACTTCCACTTTTAACAGCTAGCGTGCGCATGGCCAGCAACGCCGGCGTAGCGGGAAAGGCCGACGCAAGGAGCTGGATTGTCCTGGGCATTTGATCGAGGGGCCATGTGAAGCCCGACATCATGAACACCGGAGTCGAAAGGAACATCAATACCTGAAATCCGGTGTAGCGGCTCTTGACCAGACTGGCGGCGATCATGGCCAACGGGAACATCGTCAAGCCAAACACCACATACAACACAAATACAGCCATGCTGGACTGGATGCGCCAACCAAAGGAGGGGGTGACCACCAGCACGATGAAGACAATGGCAAGCAGGTAAAGCAGCGAGTGGGCAGCGACACGGCCGGCCAGCCGAGCAAAAGGGAAACGGAGCCGGGGTGAAATCGGGGTCAGTTCCTTGCGCAAGCCCATCGAAAACGATAGCGAAATCAATATAAGCTGTTGAAATACAATAAGAAATGCACCCGTTATCAAAAATTCGCCATACGCGCCCGTCGGATGGAACAGCAATCGTGTATCCGTCTGAATCGGCATGATGCGACGGTCCGCCAGTCGGGTCGTAAGCCCTTGTTGGTGCAAGTAGTCGCGACCCAACTGCTCGTTCATGGTGCCGATGGTTTCGCGGGTGGCGGCCAGCGCACTGCCGTACGTCAGAATATTGGCGCTATCGATCCAGACCTTGACCGAGGCTTGACGCCCGGACTTGATCTGAGACGTGAAGTCTTCGGGGATGAACAGCAGCATTTCCGCTTGCCGCTGACGCACCATCTCGAAGCCTTGTTCGAGGTCATCGACTCTTCCCACCACGGAAATCCCTTGGGTTGCGTCCAGGGAAAGCAGCAGTTTTCGCGATAGCACGGAGGCGTCATGATCCACGATCACCGCGGGACGTTCGGTGGCGGCGTTTTGGGCGTATAGCCAGGATAGAAGCGTGGGATACACGACTGGAATCGCCACTAAAATGAGTAATATCGATGGGTTACGCCCTATGTGCTTGCATTCCTCCAAGCTTCCCGCAAGCCAGGTTCGAAGCCAGGTTTTCATCAGGCCACCTCGCGGAATCGGGCAATAAAGGCGCGAGACAGGGTCGCGACGAGGGTGATGGCGGCGAATACCCCGGCCTGTTGGGCGAGTTGGCGCAGGGGGAGCCGTAGTTGATCGAGCCCGACGGGTTCATGCACGAAGATGCGCAAGGCTCGGGCAAAGGGGGTGAAGGGCAAAAAGGAGGAGAATTGCTGCAGGGGCTCTGGGAATCGATCGATGGGCCAGGTAATGCCGGAGAGCATCAGCGCGAGCATGGTGAGGATCACGGTGACTTGGAATGCAAACAGGGGGCCGGGGAGCGCTTTGGCAAGCGCAGCGGCGAATAAGGCTTCCACGACCAAAAACGCGCCAAGAACGCAGATGGCCACCGTGGCGTTGCTTTGCAGCGATACCTGGGCAATGGGCATGAGAATGAGGAAAAACGCGATTCCGAGCAGCAGGGTCACGACGGCGATGGCGCCCAGGCGCCCCACGCGGTGGGAACGGCTTGGGGATGCGCTTTCCGGCAGAAACACCGAGGCAAAAAGGAGCATGGCGTAGACGTGTAAAAGAAAAAAAACCGAGCCTGGGACGATATACACGGCGTAATTATTGGCAGGATTGAAGCTGTCGTTGATATCGATGGCGATGGGTTGGACGGCGGCCATGGCCTGACTTTCGCTCAGCCCCAATTTTCGTACGAAGGTGAGCTGGGCACCGGCCGAAACGGTAGCTACCGCGGTAGCCAGGGCTTTGTTGACGTTTTTCGCGAGAACGATGTTGCTGCCGTCGATGGCGATGAGGATCCTCGGTTCTCTTCCGTGTTTCAGGTCGGAGGAGAATTTCGAAGGAATGAGCATGACGGCAGCGCCTTCGCCGCGCAGGAGCCATTGTTGGGCCTCTTCGACGGAAGAAATGGGGGGATGAACGACGCGCACCTCGCGGGTTGCGTCCACCATCCTGACCAGGGTCCGGCTGAGGGACGACTGATCCAGGTCCAGGATGGCCACCGGCACATCGCGAAGGACCATGCCGCGATAGACCTCGGCCGTCACCACGGACATGAAAATCAACAAGGCAAGCATGATCAGATGCTTGGGCGTGGTGAACAAGGTTTTGGCTTGCGCGAAAAAGCCGTTGGAAAAGTCTCGCATGGCTCACTCCGGATACCAGCGAATGGTCATGCCTGGGCGCAGGCCTTCGATGGGGGCGAGGGGACGAGCGCGGACTTCGAAGCTTTTGAGATCGAAGGCATCGCGTTCCGAGGTCGCGCGCCAGGTGGCGAAATCGCCCATCGCGGCGATATGAAAGACCTCGAGTTGGGCTTCGCGGTCGAGGGCAGGTACGAAAACGCGAAGGGTCGTGCCTTTGCGGACATCGCGCAACGCGTCTTCGCGAAGGGTAAAGGTCACCCATAGATCCGATAAATCCACTAACGTTACGATGGGATAGCCTGTTGCCGCCAGCTCTCCTCGATGCACGACGATTTTGGATACTTCTCCGGCGATCGGTGCCGTTTGGACCATTTCCTTTTCATAAACGGTAACTTCCGTGAGGGTGGCTTGCGCCTGGTCGACCAGGGCGGCCAGGGCATCGATTTCTTCGGGGCGCGCGCCTTTGCGAAGGACGGTCAATTTGGCCTCGGCGACGGCGAGCTGGTCGCGGGCCACATCGTATTGGAATTTCGCTTCATCGAGTTTGGCGTCGGCAATCGCGTTGGCCTCGTGGAGTTTTTCCACCCGCTCATAGGTTTTTTGAGCGATTTGCACCTGATGTTTTGCCGATTCGACCTGGCGACGAGCGGCTTCCACCTCTTCTTGTCTCGCGCCACTGCGGGCCATGCGTAATTTGGCTTCGGCCGCTTCCATCGCGGCTTTGACCTGCTGCATTTTAGCCCCAATTTCTTCACTTTCTATTTTAGCTAGTTTTTTCCCCTTTTCTACGCGGTCCCCTTCCCTAACCTCCAATTCGACCACGCGCCCAGGGATTTTCGAAGCGACATCGATTTCCGTGGCATCGACCAAGCCGGTCACGTGTTTGGGGGAGGGAGCGTCATGGCCGCAAGCAGAAAGCAATAACGCTGCGAAAACCAGATTAACGTAGCCTATCGAACGCACGTCGCACCTCATGGAATCGAAGAAGTTCACGCCTTGGGTGAGCTGCAAGGGCTCCGAATTCCCCGAAAAACGAGATCGAGGGTATGAGCCAACACGTCATTGAGCGTTTCAGGACGCGTCAGGTCCTGGCCCCAGAGGGTTGCCCAGAGAAATCGTCGGTTGAAAAAGCTGAAACACAGGGCGGTGATGCTCATCACCGTTTTGGGGATATCGAGATCGGGGCGGAATTCGCCTTGTTCGATGCCGCGTTGGAGAATTCCATGAAGGGCTTCGAACTCGGCGGCAGCCACATCGACCAGGGCTTTTCCCGCGAGGCGACCTTCGCGCAAGCTCTCCCACCCCAGAAGCCGTAAAAAGGCCGGATTATCCGATAGATAACGAAAATAATGAGAAATGACCGTGGTGGCTTGCTCGGTTGGGGTCTGGGCGGGGTCGACGAGACGAGCCAGGGGAATCACTTTCTCGAAATTTCTTTTTAATACTTCCAAATACAATTGCTCTTTATTTCCGAAATATACATATATCATCCGTTTGTTGCTGCGAGCTGCCTCAGCGATGGCATCGATGCGTGTGCCGTCGAAGCCATGACGCACGAACAATTCTTCCGCGGCGCGAAGGATGCGGGTCTGGGTAGCTTCCGCATCACGCTTATTTTTCGGGGAATTATGAAAAGGGGCCATGATAACTAACCGGATGGTTACTTATTGGATCCAAGACCGACTCGTGTCAAGAGCAACCCCGAACAAAATGACATCCAGGCTTACCGATGGAGCCACCCTCGGAACCCATGCCCTCCCGTCGCTCCCCGCCTCGTTCGTTCCCGATGGGATATGATCGGCTGTTGGGCCTCGAGCAGCGGAATTGTCGGCCTCAATGCAAGTCAAATCAAGATACCGAAGGATCGATTTTCTACGTATCGCTGTTTTTCCCTACGCGAACCGTAGTGTCGTAGTATACTGGAAGGCGGAGGCTTCACGGTGAAACGGAAACGGGCATCGGGGGTGCGCTTATCAGTTTTTTTGCCCATCGGCCTGTGGACTGTGTTTTCCCTGGGGTGCGCGTACCCAGACTACGTTTACACAGACGATAACAAGGCAGAAACAGGTGCCGGGGTTGGCGCCACCGGCGGCACGTCAGGCGCGGAGGGGTCAACGGGGGGCATGGGGGGAAGCGGAGGCGGTTCTGAAGGCGGAACCGGAGGCACAAGCGGAAAGGGAGGCGCGGGCGGCAGCGGCGGGGCAGGAGCAACCGGCGGGGCAGGCGGAGATG
>ENA-UOWE01004698-UOWE01004698.1-activated-sludge-metagenome-genome-assembly--contig:-NODE-4698-length-12957-cov-7.181445_pt1 | contig 12957 bp, 8 predicted proteins | sample MGYA00249841_ERZ761562 | MGnify/ENA primary metagenome ERZ761562 (study PRJEB28883, sample SAMN05720200) | activated sludge metagenome | isolation source: Anaerobic digester | place: Japan... | reverse complement strand
TTTAATGCCAATAATAGTTTCAGAAATGTTACGATTGAATAGCAGAACCGTTTTAAGAAAGATTTTTGAGGTATAAAAGTATAAACCATGAAGAGAAGGGCGGAAAGCTTTGCCTGCATGCTCAAGTACCGTACCTTCGCTATGAAATACCTTTATAACATGAAGACCCGAGCCTTATTATTGTGTTCATTCCTCATCTGTTTAACAGGGTGCAATACCAATGTATCCAGGACCGAGATAATACAGAAACATCGCGACATAATAGTTGATGTTTCAGATAGTATTGTGGATATAAAGACGGAAATTTTACTTGGAAGTTCGCATTTATACATTACAGATAATTTTTTAATTGTTGCTGAAATTTCACCTAAAGATGATAAGTGCATTCATCTTTTCAACAAAAATTCTTTTGAATATTTATCCAGTACTGGCATAATCGGAAGGGGTCCGGGGGAGATAACTAATCTGGGCAAAATTGGGATTGACGAGAAAAACAAGATTTTGTGGGTAGTCGATCATGGTAAAAAGGTGATGCACAAATTCCCTTTGGACAGCATATTGACAAATAATAACTTTAAACCAACTAGCTGCCTGAACATGAATGAGGAGCTGCTTCTTGTTGATTTTGGTTTCCTTAATGACAGTATTGTTCTTGGAAGAGCTCTCCATCCATTGTCACATTCCACATTTGACATGACTATGACTAAACTAAATGTCAATACGAATGAGATTGAACGGTTTGGTTATGAAAATCCTGAATGTTCAGGAAAGAAAACTATCGCAACCTTTAGCCTGTCAGTTGAAAACAGCTTTTATGTGAACTGCTATGATGAGTGCGACTTAATAACTATATGCGACCTCGATGGTAACGTGAAACACAATGTATATGGTCCAGGGTGGAATGACAAGGATCAGGACAAGAAAGCATATTACTTCGGATCCGATATATTTAACGGGAAAATCGTAGCAGCTTACATTGGTGATCTGGAATTTGTTTTCAAGGGAAACATAACCCGGGGAGCTGCGCCATCAACTCTTATAATACTTGACAAGGACGGTAGATATTTAAAAACGATCTATACAGGATATGAATTTGAACGTTTCTGTATTGATGAAGAGAATAAGAGGATTATAGCATATTTTATTGACAGGGAAGAACCGCTGGGATACTTTGATATTCCGGTTGAATAATCGTGCACCGGAAGGTGGAATGATATAATTTCCTGCCGGGAATTCTGAAGATTCTGGTAAATTTTGAAGTATTTTCTAAAAAATCTTAAGCTATTTGCTTAACTTTACTTGTGTTCATGAATTAATCAATCTGACAAATAGTGGCAGAACGGTCAGATTGTCATTTATGTTCATTGTGAATAGTGACGTGCACATACGATTATAATGAGAAATCAATTGCAGATTCTTTCGCTGATTGTTCTGTCATATACAGAAGGACGAGAAATAGATGATGATACAATTGATTTCGCCAGATTCTAATTTGTAGGGTTAACTATGTATGCATAATAACAAGCCTAAAGGAACATATATGAAAACTGTTGGGAAATTGTCTGTTGTTTTAATACTCATTCTGTTATTTGGTTCATGTTCTTTTCAGGAGAAGAAACTGAAAAAGAGACATTCAACCTCCACTCTGATTCATATAGATCCGGCGAAAGCATCAAGGGACTCTATACCCATGTCATTGATAGCAGAACGAATAGAGTACATTCCATTGCAGATGACTGATAGCTCTGTCTTGTCCTATCCTTATGATTTCAAGGTTACTAATGCTTTTATATTTATACGGGAGGGAAATTGCATCCTGAAATTCAGCAAGGACGGCAGGTTTATAAAACGATTGTTTGATGTAGGTTACGGTCCGGGAGAATCAAAAGCAAACAGCTTTGCAATTAATGAGTCTGACAACCTGGTTTATGCTTATGATGTCCATTCCCGAAAAGGTAATATATATGATTTTAACGGTAAGTTCATCAAAACATTTGATGAGAATCTATGTGACCCATCTTACTGGATTGGTTCAATCGATTATTTCCAGTCAAATATATTTGTATCCATTCTTCTTAGACCTGGTACTGACTATTTATTCTCAAGTTTTGACTTAATAAATGATTCAGTCAGGGTATTATATAAAAACAGTAATACCTTCACTGCCATTCAGGAACAGCAAGCTCCAATGATTGTTCTTGGTAATAATGCTTATCAGGTTACACAATCGGATTTACTTTTCAAAGAAAGGTACTGTGACACATTATTCATTGTTGACAAAGACTTTCAGGCAGAGCCCCTGTACATAATTGATTTAGGAAGTGATAAAATGCATTGGGAAGACTTCAGGGATCACGGAATGTTCAATATTTCTGACGGGCCACCGGATGGTTACTGGATTGAATCATTTGTTGATACTCAATCTTTTCTATTCCTAATGGCAAAATCATTTAAAGCCCCCGGGCTATTATGTATCTACCTTAAAGGTTCAGATTCGACTGTAATTTCGTCAAACAGTGGTTATAAAACTCAGGATCAGCTGGTTTATATGAAGAACGATCTTGATTATCTGGTGCCGTTCCCTCCAATGCTAAAACAAACAGGTCAGTTTTTTTACTATGAGGAATGCCTATACAGTGTTATTGAAGCAAAAGATTTTGTTGCCGCTTATAATGCAGCTTCCACAGAGAAGCGAACATCATCTGAATACCTTCGGAAAATGGAGCCGTTATTTTCAAAAATAGATGAATTCAGCAATCCGGTCATAATGAAAGTGTATCTGAAATCAGATTGAACTTCTTATATTACTTCATGAATTCATCCTCAACCTGATAAACAATTATTGTGTTATCTTCTTCATTTGAGTCATAGCCATAAATCCGGTTATTTTCCCAATCAACAGCAAAGGATCTAATCAACTGACTTTTATCTAAAACATACTTATTTATCGGATTCCCTTCCCAGTCGAATACCAGAACAGTCTGATCAGAATAGTTGCCGGTTTGCCGGAAAATGGCGTTTATGAATTAATAATGTTAAATTTGTGATAACTGTTGTGAAAGTCAATTGGCAAGAATAGCCATCATGTTACCGGAAAAGAAACTGTCTGCTGCCTGGGCATTGATCCAAAAACACTCCAACGGAAGTTGCAGAAAGCAGGTATCATGTTGGATGGGGCCTGTGATTCCGGCTGAGAAGGTAAAGGAAATAATGCTCGGCCTGCGGGTGAAACTAGAAAGTCATGATAATACTGAATCAAATGAACAGCCTTGTGAAAATTTCAATAACTTTGATAGACCATTCATTGAAATTCAATAATATAATAACCCCGACTCCAGATGCGAAAGAGAGCATATATTCAACGGTTTCTAGCAATAGCTCTTGGCACTGTTTTAATAATCCTCGTGTCATGCAAATCAAGACAGACAGATAATTCCGGGGAGCTGGCACGAAGAGCATCGCGGCCCGAGGCCGTAATGGTTAAAACAGTCAGACTCGAACCCTCAACATTCTATCACGAGATCATCAGCAACGGCAAGGCATTCTCCCTGAGAAAGGCCGTAGTCCCGTTTAAGGTGAACGGATTAATCGAAGAGCTGTATGTGAAAAACGGGCAGAGGGTGAAAACCGGGCAGTTGCTGGCTGTCATAGAGGACTTCGAGTACAGAATCAGCCTTACCACTGCAAGACAGGCCCTGACAAGGGCTGAGATAAACTTCAAGGATGACCTCCTCAGTAAGTACATGACTTCAGACACAAACAATCTTGACCCTGCCAAAATAAGAACTTCAAGGATCAGGAGCGGGCTTGATGATGCACTGATAGCCCTGGAGAGGGCTGAGTATAACTTCAACAACACCCGTATCTATTCACCCCTTGACGGTGTGATTGCCAACCTGGAGGCAACCCGCCTGAACCCCAGCCAGAACTACAAGAGCCTCTGCACGGTGATTGCCAATGATGTAATGTATATAGAGTTCCCCGTGATGGAGTCGGAGTACGGGTTTATCACCACCGGAATGCCCGTTGGGATAATTCCTTTTGTAGATGACAGCCTTCTCATCCAGGGGAAGATAGTGGAGATCAATCAGCAGGTTGATGAGGGCGGCATGATACGCGTCAGGGCTGAGCTGAGGAACAACGGCCGTCTTATTGACGGCATGAATGTTAAGGTTCTTATCAGGAAGCCTGAGTATAACAGGCTGGTCATCCCCAAGGAAGCCCTGGTGATCAGGCAGGGGAGAGATGTGGTCTTCATCAGGCAGGACTCCCTGGCAATATGGAGGTATGTCACAATTGACTCTGAGAACAGCTCCATGGTCTCCGTGAGTGAGGGCCTCGCCCCCGGTGACCTGATCATTGTAAGTGGCAACACCAACCTCGCACATGAAACAAAGGTGAAAGAGGAATGAGTTCCACGAGTGAACAGACCCCACGCTTTTCAACTTTCAGCCTGAACATCGTATTAGTGGTGCTCATTATCACCGGGGCTGCAATAATGCCTCTGCTTTCACTGCAGCTGAATCCCACCAGATATCTCCCTTCACTGACCATTAGCTACACATGGCCTGACGCTGCCGCCAGGGTGGTTGAGCAGCAGGTCACTTCGGTCCTCGAGGGTGTGATAAGCACTCTCCCCGGGGTCAGTCGACTCTCATCAATCACAAACAACGAGAGAGGCGAGATAACAGTGGAGTTCGACAGGAATGCCGACCTGCGTATCAAACGGTTCGAGGTGGCATCACTCATCCGCGATGCCCACTCGCGCCTGCCCGACAGGGTCTCTTTCCCGGTTATTGAGATGAATATGCCGTCAAATACAAGCGGGTCGGTGATACTGAGCTACCAGGTGACAGGCAATGAGGCTCCTTCCTATATCTTCAGTATTGCGGAGGAGCTGATAAAACCGGCGATAGCATCTGTTGAAGGCGTCTACAGCGTGGATATCTATGGCGCCACACCCCGTGCATGGGAGCTGACATATGATCAGAAGGTACTCGCTTCAACAGGGGTGACTCCCGGCATGATAAGTGAAGCAATAAGTGCATATCTCTCTGTCCGTGAGGCTGGCGGAGGAGTTGAAAACCAGCTCTCGCAGGAAAAGAAAAGGACATATCTGACCATGGTAGGCCACAGACCCGATACTGTCAGGTGGGAGGATATCCCTGTCACTGCCGGGAGCGGCAGGGTACTGATGCTCTCTGATCTTGTCACAGTGAGGCTAAAGGATGAGAGACCCCGCGGTTACTACCGCATCAACGGCCTCAACACAATTACAATGGTGATAAGCGCCGGAAGAAATGTCAATAACATCAGGGTTGCAGATGAGGTTAAGGATGTTGTTGAGAGGATGAAGAGCACTCTACCTCCCGGCCATGATGTGATACTGTCAAGTGACAATACCGGCTTCATCCGTGAGGAGATATCAAAGAACCTTTTCAGGGCGGCGCTGTCGGTCATACTCCTCCTTCTCTTCGCTTTTCTTGTAAGCCGTGATCTGAGATACATGCTCATATTGTTTATCAGTATGGTGGCAACTGTCTTCATGGCTTTTATCTTTTTCTGGCTCTTCAGGCTTGAGATACACCTCTATTCAATGGCGGGGATTGCTGTGTCATTTGGTATGATCATCAGTAACATGATTGTGATGACAGACCATATCAAATACCATCATAACCGGAAGGTTGGCATCTCACTCATGGCAGCCACCCTGACCACAGCGGGGGCTCTTGTGGTGATCTTCTTCCTTGATGAGTCCTCGCGGGTCACGCTGTCTGACTTCGCGGCAGTGGTTATTATTAACCTGATGGTATCACTGGCGGTGGCACTGTTTTTCATCCCCTCACTGGCAAAATCGATCGGTTTCGCCGGGGAAAGAATCTCGTCAAATTCCCTGAGTAACCGCTTTGCCGGGAAGAGAGCCGCGGCAAATATCCGGCGTAAACGTTTCGCTGTACGTTTTACATGGTTTTACGAGCGGGCCATCAGGTCATTTATCAGGTACAGGAAGGTATATATCACTGCAGCAGTGCTGCTGTTCGGAGTGCCGCTGTTCTGGCTTCCGGATTCACTGCCTGCTGAAAAGATCAGAACCACTGCCACCCCTGAGTCTGAGCTGACCCGGTGGCAGCAACTATACAACAAGACACTGGGAAATGCTACATACGTGACTGATGTTAAGCCCATTGTAAACAAACTTACCGGTGGCACCTTCAGGCTCTTCAGTGACCGGGTAAAACGAGGAGGTTATTATTACTTCGGAGGTTCCGACGATGTTGAGCGGACACAACTCAGTGTAAACATCGGTCTCAGCGAGGAGGGGCTGACACTTGAAGACATGAATGAGGTATGCCTTGGACTTGAGAATATGATTGCCGCCTACAGCGAGGTAGATAGGTTTACCACCAGGGTAAGTTCGGCCACGTCGGCATCCCTGACCGTTACATTCAAACCTGAGCATGACCGGACAATATTCCCGTACATTCTGAAGATGAGGATAGAGGATTACATGATGGGTATTGGCAGTTATCATGTCCAGGTATACGGGGTGGGCAAAGCCTTCAGCAACCAGGTCTACAGTGACTACCTGATGGGCTCATATTCAATTGTTCTGAAGGGATATAATTTTGATATTCTGAGCGGCTACGCCGAAGAGCTCAGGGAGCGGCTCATCTCAGGTGCCAAGGGAAGAATAAAGGATGTGTATATACTTGGAGGGGAAGAGCGCTGGTCAGTAAAGAAACAGTACAGGAACATTGTTACAATTGACAGGGAGTCGGTCACACTGGCCGGGAGCAATATGTGCAGCCTGTATGAACACTCCAGGAGTCTATCGCGGAACATACACGATGGCGGACAGGTTTACATGGGAGGCTTCCTTGCCCCGATGACCCTGAGATCAGCCCATGCAGACACATACGAGATGTGGGATATATACAATGAGCCGATGATCACAGGATCGCATGGTATTGTGAAGCTTAAGGATCTTCTGAGCATTACCAGGAAGATAACGGATAATTCTATCAGCCGCGAGGACCAACAATACATAATTACGGTGACATATGATTTCATAGGGAACTATGAATTGGGCAGGATTATCATGAACCGCAACATTGAAGAGACCTCGGCACTCCTGCCGCTGGGCTATTCGGTACAATCAAGGTCTTATACTTATCCATGGCTCATGCAGAAGAACAATTATCCGTTATTGTTGCTTGTCATAGCCATCATCTACCTGATCTGTGCCATCCTTCTCGAGTCGTTACGGCAGCCGTTAGCAGTGCTCGGGCTGTTACCGTTTTCTTTCATCGGGGTTTTCATAACTTTTTCCTTGTTTGAGATACGGGTTGATGAGGGAGTGTTCGCGGCAATGGTTCTGCTATGCGGGCTGGCTGTCAACTCGGCACTTTATATCATTGACGATTACAACAGGCTGAAGCGTTCCGGGAGGCATCTTCCGGCAGTGAGGATGTATCTCAAGGCATTCAACGGGAAGATCATCCCGGTCATTCTTACGATCCTGTCTACAATTGTAGGTCTTCTGCCGTTTCTCCTCACGGGCAGGAATGATCGGTTCTGGTTCGCGCTGGCAGCAGGAGCCATCGGCGGACTGCTCTTCAGCATGGTGGGACTGTTTATTTTTCAGCCGATGATGCTTAGGAGGGAACAGAGATTATTCCCGGGCCCGGGAACTCCCCCTGATCATGCTGACCGTTCCGGCCTGTCATATATTCCGGGCAATCCGGGCAACAGAGAACCTCAGAACCCTGATAAACCAGATAACACCGTTAGCCATGGTTAGATTTCTTGTACAGCGGCCTGTGGCCGTGATAATGAGTTTCCTCGCGGTGATTGTCCTCGGCATCGCTGCCTCGGGGAGGCTTCCTGTATCGTTGATGCCTGACATAGATATACCCGAGATCACGGTGGCTGTCTCGTGCCCTGACATCAGCTCACGTGAGATAGAGAGCAGCGTGGTGAGCGTCCTCCGCAGGAGCCTGATGCAGGTAGAAGGGGTTGATGATATCCGTTCGGAATCGCGCAACGGCAGCGCCATAATCAGAATGAAATTCGGCTTCGGCAATGATATCGACCTGGCATTCATGGAGGTCAATGAGAAGATTGATGCCGCGATGAACCTTCTTCCCCGTGATCTTGACCGCCCGAGGGTGATAAAGGCAAGCGCCACTGATATCCCCGTCTTCATGCTTAACATAATACTGACAGACAGGGCTGCTGATCCGGCCGCCTTCGCCGACCTGAGCGACTTCGCAGCAAACATCATCTGCAAACGGATAGAACAACTGCCCGAGGTGGCCATGGCAGATATCACCGGTCAGGTCAGCAGGGAGATTTTTATCAGGCCCGACGAGCGCAGGATGCAGAGTCTTGGAATAACTTCCGAAGATATCATCAACGCTGTGAGCGTGAACAATGTAAATGTAAGCAGTATCATGGTCAGGGATGGCAAGTATCTCTATAACCTTGAGTTTGATTCAAACCTGAAGGGTGTGGATGATATACGCAATATATGGCTGAAAAAGGAAGGGAAGCTGATAAAGATAAAGGATATAGCTGTTGTAGACCTGAGGATTCAGCGTGCCGGAGGTTTCTCTTTCTCTGATAACAGGCAGGCGGTGGTGCTGGCAATAATAAAAGAGGCTTCTGCCAGGATGGAGAATCTGGAAAAGAAGATGAACGAGATGGTCGGCCAGTTCCGTGCTGATTATCCACAAATGGAGTTCACTATCTCGCAGGATCAGACACGTCTCCTTGACTACTCACTCATGAACCTGAAAGAGAGTCTTATTACCGGAGGCCTGCTCGCCTTTTTCGTGATGTTTTTCTTCCTCAGGGATGCCCGTTCGCCATTGATAATCGGTATCAGCATGCCAACGACCCTTGTGATCAGCCTGCTCTTCTTCTACCTCCTGGGTCTCTCATTGAACGTCATCTCACTTGCCGGTCTGATCCTGGGTATAGGGATGATGATTGATAACTCTATTGTGATAATAGAGAATATCACCCAGTGGAGTGACAGGGGGGAGAAGCTCATCAACGCGTGTGTCAAGGGAACAAATGAGGTGATCACACCTCTTATCTCGTCAGTGCTGGTCACCTGTGCCGTATTCGTTCCGCTGATCTTTCTGAGCGGCACTGCCGGAGCACTCTTCTATGATCAGGCCATTGCCATTGTCATTGGCCAGGGAGTTTCACTGCTTGTAGGGATCATGCTTCTGCCGACTGTTTATCACCTTATCTATCGGAGCGGCAGAGAGGGTGCACTGGGCCGTTTCGTGAAACGTATCAGCCTTAAAAACCTTGAGGAAAAGTATGAGGGTGGTATGAGCTTTTTCTTCAGGCACCGGAGGACGGTGATGGCTCTCTTTGGGGTGACAATCGTGATCATGTTCATCTTTCTGGTTACCCTGAGGAAGGAGAAGTTTCCGGCGATAGTTCAGGATGAGATGACGGTAATGATAGACTGGAACGAGAACATTGACCTGCAGGAGAATTCTTCGCGTATACAGGCTCTTGTTGATCAGCTTGAAGGGAAGGTGATACAGACCAACAGCTTTGTGGGTGAGCAGCAGTTTATCTTTACGCGCGAGTATGATCAGCCCTATTCATCGGCGAAGATATATATCAGGGCAACGGGTTATGGAGCGGTGGAGGAGATCAGGGAGTTGCTGATGGCTTACCTGCCCTCGCTGTTCCCCGAGGCGGTGATGACAATCAGGCCGCAGGAAAACATCTTTGAGAAGATATTTGCGGCATCTGAGACGCCACTTGTGGTGGAGGTGGCGCTGGCCGCGGAGAAGATGGTTCCTCCGGTGGAGAGGATGATGCAGATCAACGGACTGCTTGCCGGACGTTGGCCTGAGGCAGGGATCATGGCTCCGCAACTGGAGGAGAAGATTGAGCTCAGGCTTGACCCGGTAAAGATGCTGTTGTATGATATTGATCCCAATACAGTATATCCTGCAATCAGGAGCACCCTGAACCGAAATGAGATAGGAGAGCTGAGGTCTTCACATCAGATCCTTCCCGTTGTTATGGCAGGCAATGAGATATCCATAGGTGAGCTTATGTCAACCGGCACTGTGCTTAACAGGCAGGGGGCGCAGGTTCCTGTCAGTGAAATATGCGACGCCCGACGGGTGCGTTACTACAAGGCCATCATGGGCAACATTGGATCAGAGTATGTACCTGTTGAGATGAATGTCTCGACAAACCGTCCGGCACAGCTGATGGCAGAGATCGAAGAGACTTTGTCGGCCGTGCCGAATCTCTCGCTCACCTTCAGCGGAACTCTGATAACGGGGCAGCGGCTCTTTCGCGAGCTGACGCTTGTGCTGCTTATCTCGCTGGTGCTTCTCTACTTCATTCTGGCTGCTCAGTTTGAGTCGCTGACCCAGCCGCTGATAGTTTTGCTGGAGATACCAATTGACATTGCCGGTGCACTCTTCCTGGTTTGGATATGGGGCGGCACCATAAACATAATGACGATGATTGGGATCATTGTGATGTCAGGTGTCATTATCAACGACTCGATACTCAAGGTAGATACTATCAACAACATCCGGAAATCAGGTGTAGAGCTGAAGGAGGCGATATACACCGGCGGTTCGAGGAGGCTGAAGCCCATTATCATGGTTGCCATGGCGTCAGTGTTTTCAACTCTTCCGATGCTGTTCGGGTCAGGATTGGGAAACCAGTTGCAGCGTCCGATGGCGCTGGCTCTTATAGGAGGCATGACCCTCGGCACCTTCGTCAGTCTCTATTTCATTCCGCTGGCGTACTGGTATATCTACAGGAAACGGCCATACCCAAAATGAACAATGAGTCAAGATCAGGTATGTTGTTGGTTCCTCATACTTCAGGATAGCTTGCTGTCAATGGATGGCTGTAGAACTGCGAAGTATGAAAAGGAAATATTGCTATCCCTTCCCGGAATATGATCTGAAAACCAGACACTGTTTGAAACTCATATTCTATAGTTTTTTTTATCAAATCTACGTAGCGGTTCCTGTAGTAATGCCATTGTTTTGATAACGTCTTCCAACGCAGGCATTTTAGTGAAATCGAAGATCAACTTTCTCAACTCATCGTAATAGGCTCGTGAAATAGCGGGAAGTCTTAAGGTTTCTTTAGTACGGGCGAATATACGTGCCTCGGAAACAGGGTTGGATATTTTAGAGTTCCTAAATAGATTGTCCTCGTGCATTACATGTGTAAGTGCAACCGTGAACTCCTCAGAGCGAATGAAATCGATATATTCGGGAGTATTCAGGATTCGGTAAATATCATATACATCCCGGATATACTTGGCAATAAGTATTTCGAAATCTTCACTATAAGATAGTCGTGTCAATCGTGAAATCTTATCGCACAGTGTACGTTTCGGGTCGATAGTTGGCACTTCAAAGGCATCAAGTGCAAATTTCTCAATAATATCTTGCCTTTCGTTCATTATCAGGTATTCGGTGATGATGGAAGCTACCATCCGTTTTTGTGCGGGATAATACATGACGGATTTATCGACCAACGTACAACATTTGATTTCGACTTCAAGGTTTTCTTTCAGTCCGGCACTTTCGTAGTGTATATCGTATGAAAAGGCCAGTTTTCGAAAGTCTCCACCTGTAATAGATAATTCCTCCCTGTATATGTCTTTATTGTTTTTAATAACAAAGTGGGATATACTACGGACCAGCGTTTTCTCTGACTGTTTGGAGGAGGTGACGTTACCCGAGAAGGTGAAAATGTCCAAATCCTCTGAAAAACGGTTAATTATGCCATAAGCCTTTGAAAGCGAAGTTCCTCCTTTAAGATAGAAACTGCTGGCAAAACCAGATAAAGCCAACTCTTTCAATATCTTACATATCCAGTAATCTTTCTCTACATGCGATTGTTCATAACTGAAATAATCGGCAGCCAATTCTATCAGTTCCCTGAAAACTTCATTATTAAAATGTAAATCCATCGGCACTATGATATTTTATATGACAAGTCGAACCGTGTAGTCGGACAAATCATACCTATAAGCTGTTCCCGCAAATCCTGGTTATCCCCTGTTTCCAGCATATCGCTGAGTATTTTCCTGACCCTCGGAGGATAAACCATTGCTAAAGATACAATTCGTTCAAGTTTTGACTTGGACAAAACGGATACATGCAGGAAAAAAATTTTCTCGTATGCTATTTTGGGGCTTACTCCCGGAATATATTTCAAATCTTTTATTGCGTCCAATATTTGTATCAAATGAAGGGTTTCGTTATCTACTGGTAAATCAACATAAGCTTTAACACATTCGATTGACAGTTTTTTAAACCTGAAAGGCCGTACCGGATATTGCATTGCAAATGTAATGACCGATGGAACCTGTTGCGTCAATGACATTTTATTATAGACATAAGCCCCGGTAAGATATCCACCCAGCTTTCGTGTCAGATAGCTCAACTGTTCATCCTGATAAACAGGCAATAGTCCCAATCCCAGGCTCGATTGCTTTGGCCTGTAATACGCTCCTCTCTCCACACGAATCAGTTTTTGTTCTTTTGTAAGCTGTGAAAGTATAACCGCCACGTTGGCAAATTTATCTCTGGGAAAAGTAATGTCAGCGAAGGTAAATATCCTGCCTTCGGGAATTGCCTCTATCTGCTTTACAATATTTGATTTAAACGGTTGCATTACTCATTTTTTTTGTAAAGATAAGTAATTAATTATGTAAATACATGTAAAAACATAAATTATATCTTTATTGTTATGTCCAGCGCCTAAACGTTGCCATCAATCTCCATCTTAAAATCATTCCTGTAGCAAATACTACATTCTAATGTACCGGCGCCTCGAGGAGGCTGAAGCCCATTATCATGGTTGCCATGGCGTCAGTGTTTTCGACTCTTCCGATGCTGTTCGGGTCAGGATTGGGAAACCAGTTGCAGCGTCCGATGG
>ENA-UOWE01004692-UOWE01004692.1-activated-sludge-metagenome-genome-assembly--contig:-NODE-4692-length-12982-cov-10.373946_pt1 | contig 12982 bp, 12 predicted proteins | sample MGYA00249841_ERZ761562 | MGnify/ENA primary metagenome ERZ761562 (study PRJEB28883, sample SAMN05720200) | activated sludge metagenome | isolation source: Anaerobic digester | place: Japan... | reverse complement strand
TCACACCACTTTTCTATTGTCAATACTGATTTTGCTGGTTTTTCGTGGTAATTCGCGTCTTCCTGTCCCGGCTGTATTCTCTGCTTCATTCTGCATTCCTGAAGAAGGAATTATAGTGTATCACATTATCTGATAAATTTCAACATGCAATTTCTTCAAATTTATCAGATAATGTACCTTAATTTTGTCCTTTCGATTAAGCTTTGCCTCAATCTTATTATTTCACACTTTCCTAAATATATATCCCCTTATAAATCAGAAGATACAATTTCATCATACTTTTCTTTTATCTTTTTTAGGTCTTCCCAAAAAAGTCTTTTTTTGCTTTCATCTCTGAATAAAGCTGCAGGATGAAAGGTTGCCGTTATATGATATCCCTTTCTTTCAAGCCACTGTCCTCTAATTGATGTAATTCTTGCTTCTTTATCAATAATGTGTTTTGCGGAAGTAGCTCCCAGGCACACTATTATTCGAGGCTTCACTATTGCAACCTGCCTGCGAAGATAAGGAAGGCATGCCTCGGCCTCGTCATCTGAAGGGGTCCGGTTATTTTCCGGCCTGCATTTACAGATATTGCATATATAAAAATTTTTATCCCTATAGAAATCCAAAGCATTCAGAGCTTTGTCCAAAAGCTGTCCTGCCTTTCCCACAAAGGGTCTTCCCAGCCTATCCTCATCCGCTCCCGGAGCTTCTCCTACAAACATAATTCTTGAGTTTGGATTCCCTTCACCCGGAACAGTATTTGTCCTACTCAGGTGCAGCCGGCATCTTGTACATCCGGCAATTACCCTTGAGAGTTCATCCATCGTATGCATAGTCATACTCCTCTTAATATGTATATTCTTATGGTAATTATAATATACTATATATTTTGTGCCAAACATTTTACATTTTTATTGATAAATCCTTTTCACGGCATATATTATTTTTCAATAAAAATACAACTGGTTTTTTGAGTATAAAAATAGACTATTTATTCAATAGTCTATTTCAGTATTAGTCTATCCTTTAGTCTATATTTCTTATCCCTGTGAGTAATCTCCAGTTCGTTACCCTCAAGCAGCTCATAAGAGGCCTCACTGCTGCTTATTGTCAGCTTTATCAGTCTTCCCCTGTAGGTTATTTTGAAGCTGTACGACTTCCAGTCCGGATGAATATAAGGTTTGAAGCTCAATATATCATCATATACCCTCATTCCTGCAAACCCGTTCACTATGCACATCCAGCTGCCTGCCATATTGGCCGTATGAACTCCATGATGGGTGTTGCCCTGGTAATCGTCTAAATCCATTCTTGCTGTTTTTATGAAATAGTCATAAGCCTCTTCATGATAGCCTATGTCATTGGCCACTATGCTGAATATGCATGCTGACAGGGAAGAATCATGAGTAGTGACCTGTTCGTAGTATTCATAATCCCTCCTTTTCTGCTCCAGGCTGAACTTATGCCCAAGCAGGAAAAGCGCCAGCACTACATCCGCCTGTTTGCACACCTGATGCCTATATATGACCAGAGGATGATAATGCAATAGTAAAGGATAGTTCTCCTTTGGTACATTCTCAAAATCCCATACCTTTTTATCCAGAAATGTATCATCCTGCATATGTATTCCATGCTTCTCACTATATGGCAGATACATATTGTCGGCCGCAAGCTTCCATAGCTCTGTCTCTTCCGGTTCAAGACCTATCTCTGCAGCAAGCTTGTCATACTCCGGTCTGTGGTATTCCCTCATCCATACAGCTGTATTATGAGCATATTCAAGATTATCCTTTGCCATAATATTGGTGTAGAAATTGTTGTTGACAATTGCAGTATATTCATCAGGCCCTGTAACGCAGTTTATGCAGAACTTGCCATTCTTATCGGCGTTAAAATAACCCAGGTCTGCCCACAGCCTGGCTGTTTCAAAGAGTATTTCCGCCCCAAAGCTAAGCAGAAACCCTTCATCCTGCGTTGCTTCCATGTAGTTCTTTATTGCATGGGCAATTGCAGCATTAATATGGTACTGTGCAGTTCCTGCCGGAAAATATCCTGAGCACTCCTCCCCGTTTATTGTCCTCCATGGAAAGAGAGCTCCCTTCTTATGAGACATTTCCCTTGCCCTTTCTCTTGCCTTATCCAGAGTACCATATCTGTATTCAAGCAGCTTCCTGCTTATATCAGGATTACTATATAAAAAGGCGGGTATGATATACATCTCTGTATCCCAGAAATAGTGGCCTTCATAACCTTCTCCGGTAAGTCCTTTGGCACAGATATTTGTCTTTCCGTCTCTGCCTACCGATTGGAGAAGGTGGAAAAGGTTGAATCTTATTGCCTGCTGTAAAGCCACGTCACCTATAATTTCAATATCAGACCTATACCAGTAATCCGACAGGAATTCATACTGTTCTCTCGCCAATTCGTCAAATCCCGTCTCCAATGCACTTTCCAGCACCTTAAGAGCGTAGCTCATCAGGCTGCTGCAGCTTTCTTCAGAAGCTTCATATACTATAAACTTGGTATATTCAATAGCTTTTCCCTTTTGTCCGGCTATAGTGTATTCATATCCAACCCTGTCTCCTCTTATGTATTTGTCGGATGTATATGAGCATTCTGTTCTTAAAGCACCTTTTGCAACACATGCAACGGTTATCCCTGTCCTCTTTGTCCTTTGGAAAAGAGCTGCTGTCTCAGAATCGGCCATGGTTTGAACGGTATAAAATGCACCTTCCTCAAGCCCTGAACCTATCCTCGGATCCTTTTCTCCAAGAGCGTTTTTTGTATCTCCATCAATCTCTGAGATGATTTTAATCATACCGTCAAAATTGAGGGGAGTAATTTTATACCTTACAGCTGCCAGGTTCCTTCTTTGAAAGCTTACCATTCTCTCCGTCTCAAGCCTGATCTGCTTACCCATGGGTGACTGCCATGTAAGATTGCGCTTCAATATTCCTTCCTTCATATTGATGAAACGCTTATAATCAATTATATTTCCAGCCTGCATGTTAAATATTTCATCATTGAGTTGGAGCATAATTTTCTTGCCATTGGCAGCATTAATCATAGTCTGTCTTTTCTCAGGAAAACCGTGTGCCATTTCACCATATCTTATAGTTCCCTCTTCATATACGCCGTTCAAGAAGGTTCCTTCCGACCCAGGCTTTGAATCGTCCTCCAGCCCCTCTTCAAAAGTCCCCCTTATTCCTATGAATCCATTCCCAACGGAAAAAATCGTTTCACTATGTAAATTCCTGTCTGGGTCAAAACTATCTTCTATAATCTCCCATTCATCAATTCTGTAGTATGGCTTTGTGTGTACAGCCTTTAATCTCATGTTGTATGCCCCTTTCTGATTTTGCAGCGTTCTCTACTCCTTGACTGCTCCGGAGGTCAGGCCGGATACTATCTGCTTCTGGAATAAAAGTACAATAATTAATGTAGGTATAGTAACAATAACGGTAGCCGCAGTAACATCACCCCATAGTATTGTGAACTGTGTCCTTAAGAAGGAAATTGCCACCGGGACAGTATGATAGGCTTTATTTGTATTTAATGTTACCGTAAGAAGGAATTCATTCCATGCCGTAATAAATACAATTATTGCCGTAGTGAATATCCCCGGAGCCGCCAATCTGAACACAATTTTCGACAATATCTGCATGGATGTGGCTCCATCAATGGTAGCAGCTTCCTCCAAGGCAATTGGAATCTTGTTGAAGTGCGTAACCAGAATAAACACCGCGACGGGTAAAGTTATGGTGGAGTACGGCAGTACAACAAAATAGCTGTTTGTCAGATTCAAATTCATGAAAAGGTTGTATATAGGCCCTACTATTATCATCTGCGGAAACATTGAAACCGCAAGTATAATCCCAAGAAGCAGGTTCTTCCCCCAGAACTTGAACCTTGTTATCGCATATGCAGCCAGGGTTGCTACCATAACTACATAAATTGAAGTTATGCTTGCAACCACAAAACTGTTCCACATAGACTGCAGTATCCCGTTTTGCAAGACATTGGCATAGTTTTCCATAGTAGGGTTTTCAGATATCAGTCTAAAAGCGCCTTCCCCGAATATTTCCTGCGTAGGCTTGAAAGAGGTCAGGAAAACCCAGATAAACGGGAAAATTATGACAATCAGATACAACGATATGAATGTAAACAGCATTGCCTTGAATTTATTTGATTTCTTATCCATTACACCACCCCCTAATCCCTTTCCATGGCATTTGCACCAAGTATCTTAATATAAAAGGTCGCAATTATTGCAACGCAAACAACCATAAGCAGGACTATAACTGAGCCATAGCCGAAATTAGTCTGCTGGAACATGGTCTTGTATGCATAGATGGACATGGTCTCGGTTGAACCCCCGGGGCCTCCGCCGGTAAGCACATAGATAAGGTCAAATACCCTGAAAGCATCCAGGGTTCTCATAAGAAGGGCCACAAGTATAGAAGGCTTCAGCAGAGGAAGGGTTATTTTAAAGAAGGTATTGAATACCCCTGATCCGTCAACCTTTGCACTTTCATATACCGTTCCCGGTATGGTCTGAAAGCCCGCAAGTATGAGCAGAGCCATATAGGGTGTGGTCTTCCATACGTCTGCAAGTATTGCAGATGCCATGGCTCCTCCGCCGGACAGCAGCAGATCCCTCGAATCGCTTATAATATGAAGGTTTTGCAGAATATTCGCCACTATACCGTTGCTTCCATCATACAGATAGCTCCACATTAGGGCGGCGACGGTGGTCGGTATTGCCCAAGGGATAAGGGAAACGGCACGTACAATACCCTGCCCTTTCATGGCTTTATTCATGATTATTGCCAGTCCGAGGCCAAGTACAAGCTCAAGGGCGACAGATATTATTGTGAATACTACAGTATGCCAAAGTGCATCGTGCATTCTCTCATCCTTCAGTGCATTGCTGTATCCGGCAAACCCTATAAAATTTGACTGGACAAAGCACTTTTTTGTATCCTCCATTACCAGTTTAAGATTTTCCCTGTCCGGAAAATCAAAATTATTAATAAAAAAGTCCACATCCTCTATAAGCTTAATATAACTGGCCCTGACTTGTCCTTTAAGATCACCGCTAAGCTCAATAAAACCTGATTTACCAGACAATATTTCTTTAAACTCATTGACATTATTTATCACTTCATCCACTTTTCCCTGAGTATCTTCTGGGAAACTAAACCTGTTCATATCAATAAACATAATCACATAATCCGCATTTTCGTTGAAAAGGTCCACATTAAACTTTTCATCCAGAGAGAGCTTGGATTTTTGCTGATTGTTCAACTGATAATCAAAAACGGAATAATTGATTACCTTTAGTATGGGCCAAAGTGAGAAGACTGCAATAATAATTATTGCAGGCAGTATAAAGAGCAATTCCTTAAACCCCATCCTTTTCATGTGACCACCCCCCAAGAAGGAATTTCAAAGAAATTGGGCTCAAGTATAACTGGAGCCCAATTTCTTTAAGTTCTGTCAACAGAATATATTACTTCAGGGCATTATTTATATTTGTTACAGTGGTGTTCAGGTCCTGTCCTCCGGACAGATACTTATGCACATTTACCTGTATCGTATCAGAGACCTTGGAATAACTTGCTGAAATCGGCCTTGATATTGTCGCCTTCATCGCATTCTGAAGCCCTTCATATGAAAGAAGCGGGTTTTCAACTCTTTCGTCAGTCAGCAGATAGTTATAGCCGGGCAGGTATGCGCCCTTTCTGGACATGATCATTTGTCCTGTCCAGCCTGATGTGTATTTTATGAATTCCCATGCACCCTCAGCATTTTTTGAATTTTTGTTTATGCCAAGCAGCCATCCGCCTACTGTGCTCCCTTTAGGAAGGGGAGCTATTCCAACCTGGTAAGTCTTTACAGGTGCATCTGCCAGCATACCGTATTGGTACGGCCAGTTCCTGGCAAATACAGACTTCCCGTTTATAAATGAATTGTGGGTTTCTGCTTCAGTGTAATTCAATATGTCCTTTGGAACAAAATCTGAGGTAACAAACTTTTTCATTGTCTCAAGGCCGGCTTTTAAATCAGTGAGACCGCCTGTAAACTCAGTTACATTGCAGGTAAGCCCTTCATACTGCTTCGCCTGGAAGACAAAACCGTCTGTAGTTCCGCGTTTTCCTTTATAGCTCTTAGCCATATTGTACAGGTCATCGTATGTATAGTTCCCTGTCACAAGCTTTGCTGCATCAGTTGCGCTTACTATGTCCGAGCGGAAAAAAAGCAGTCCCAGATCAGGGAAGTATGGAAGTGTATACTGCTTTCCCATATAGCTTCCGGCTGTCATTGAGCCTGCATTGTACAGATTCTTCTGCAAACCGTCCTTATACATGTTCATATCAATCGGGCTTATAAATCCGGCGGCTGCAAATTCACCTGCCCAAACAACATCCATCGAGATAACATCATACTCGCTGGAGCCTGAGGATAATGAAGTCATCAGCTGATCATGCATTTGCCCCGAATCATTTGTCATCTTAACCCATTCCACTTTGTATTTGTTTTGGGATTTGTTGAACTCATCAATAAGTATCTGAGTAGCAGGGGTTGAGTCATCCTGAGCTGCGAATTTGATAACTGTCCTGGTGTCAGCATTAACGCTCATGCCAAAACCGCAGAAAGCCATGAAAACCATTACGATAGCCAATAATAAAGACACTCTTTTCTTCATTTATTACCCTCCTCGTATAATTTACTAATTTCATTCTAAAGGAAGCCGGGTATTAATTATACCAATATATTAACATTTATGTTAAAATATTAATATTAACAAATGTGCAAAGGAGGGTAATCGTGGGTGATCTTAAGAGTATTATAAATAAGCTCCGAACCTTTCACCATGCAACTCTGGTGCCCATTAACCTGCTTAAAGACAATAAGAGCGTATATTGCCTGCCGGAAAGTATCAGTTATATAAGCAGCATAATAAAAGATGCATATACAATTGAAGATATACCCGGCCTTTCTCCCTCCGGCTATTCTGACAGCATCAAATCCTATTACTTAAAGAGCGATTATGATGAATGCTTCATTGTACTGCATATAAAAGAAAATTACCAATTAGTTGCCGGCCCTGTTCTCAACGAAAAAAAACATGAAGGTATTATTAATAATATAATAAGACTAAACAAATTGCCAATAAAAGTTAAGGGCAAGCTTGTGAATTATTTTGATAATCTGCTTGTTATAAACACAACCAGATGCTACTACTGCGGAAAGCTTTTGGAATACCTGTTCGGCAGTGCAGCGGCCGATAACCTGGTTGGAGATGCCTCCCGGGAACATATTTTCATCTCAGATGACTATTTTACCGAAATGATCAAGAATAGAGAGAAGCTTTTCCATCACCCTCCCTATTTCCTGGAGCAGGAGCTGCTTTCAAAAATAAAGTCCGGCAATCTCAACGATACTCTGGCTGTATTAAAGGAGATCAACTCCCTTAAAAGGACGAGACTGTCGAAGGATGTCCTGAGATCGGTGAAAAACTCTCTCATTTGCTCAGTTACTTTGTTCACCAGAGCTGCTATTGAAGGAGGGGTAACCCCCGAAGCTGCCTTTACCCTCAGCGATTCTATAATACTTACCATTGAAGAAATAAACAATATGCCTGAACTGATGGAATATGAGTATACTGCCGCAAAGCAATATGTTCAGATCGTTCAGGACTTATCCAGGATTAAATATTCGAATATAATTCAACAAGCCATTTCCTATATATATAAGAATCTTACCAATAAGCTGACGCTTCAGAAGATATCAGATGCCATATATGTCCACCCCAATTACTTATCCGGCTTATTCAAAAGGGAAGTGGGAATGAGCCTTCCTGATTACATTATGAAGACAAGGGTCGATGAATCAAAATACTATATTAGATATACAAATACCAAGATATCTGATATAGCTGCATTTTATCAGTTCTGCAACCAAAGCTACTATACACAGGTTTTCAGGAAATTTGCAGGCTGTACACCAAATGAGTATAGAGAAAAGTATAATCAACAGAATGAATAATTGTAAATATTCACAATTGCATCCTAAAGGAAACTTTTATATAATCTTACTGATAATTCCGGTATATTCTCTGTTCAGGAGGCTGTATGAGTAAAATAAAAGGCTGCATATTTGATTTGGATGGGGTAATTGTCAATACCGCAAGGTATCACTATCTTGCATGGAAAAAGCTTGCCAATGAGCTGGGCTTTGACTTCTCGGAAAAATATAACGAAAGTCTCAAGGGCGTAAGCAGGATGGAATCCCTTGAAATCCTCCTCAAGGCTGGAGGGCTGTCCTTTGATGATGAAACCAAGCTTGCACTGGCTGCTAAGAAAAATCAGTGGTATGTCGATTATATAAACGCCATGGAAGAGGATGAGGTACTCCCCGGGGCAAAGGAATTCATAGAAAGGTTAAAAGCTGCCGGTCTGAAAATTGCTTTGGGCTCTGCAAGCAAAAATGCTCTGACTATATTAAACAGGCTCAGGCTTGCAGATTATTTCGACGTCATCATAGACGGCACAAAGATATCCAGGGCAAAACCCGATCCGGAAATATTTCTGCTTGCAGCGCAAGAGCTTGGGTTACCTCCGGCAGGCTGTGTGGTTTTCGAAGATGCCAAAGCAGGGGTAGAGGCCGCAAAAAAGGCGGGCATGAAGTGTGTAGGGGTAGGTATAAGCTCTGAGCTTTCTGAAGCTGATGCGGTGATTCCCGGTTTTGAAAACATAGACTTAAGTATACTGTAACTATTTTTGCCCATACTTCTCTAAAGTGCTTTTCCTTAAGGACCTGCATTCATCTTCCGGAATAATCCTCATTACACCTATCTGCCTTGCATAGTAGGCTATCTTTGCCCCCTCTTCAACTACGACTGAGTTCGCAAAAGCCGCTTCTATATCATGTCCCACTGCAAGCACGCCGTGGTTTGCCAGAAGAATGGCATGTCTGTCCTTAAGGTAGGCAGCGGCTGTTTCGGCAAGCTCAAAAGAACCCATGGGCTTATACGGCGCACACTCTACCGGTCCTCCTACAAGTGCTGCCAATTCCGCAACAACTACCGGTATGTTCTCACTGCAAGCTGCCCAGGCTGTAGCAAAAACCGAATGAGTATGGGATACCCCAAATACATCCTTCCGCCTCCTGTACACAGCACAGTGCAAAGGATGTTCTATTGAAGGCTTCCTTTCTCCATCTTGTATATTGCCCTCCGCATCCAATAAAACTATATCTTCAGCTGCTAATTTGTCATACTCCATACCGCTTGGAGTAATGCAGATATATCCTGTCTCCCTGTCCCTTGCACTGAAATTACCCATTGTCAGGGAAATCAATCTTTCCCTCTGCGCTTTCAAAGCAATTTCTATTACCTTCTCCCGAAGTTCTTTCAGCAGCATTGTATAAACCTCCCATCAATACACCGTGAATACTCTTTCACGACTTTTACTTCTTCAGCACTTTATCATAAAGCCAATGTCTCTTTATATCCACAGCCTTCTTTGGGCACAGCTCGTGACAGCAGAAGCATCTTATGCACTTGCTCAAATCCGGCACAGGCTTGCCGCTGCTCATGTCTATAATTCCCGGAGGACAGCTTCTCTTACAGTCTCCGCAGGATATGCATATTTCATGATTAAATACCGGCTTGGGCCTGAGAGTGTTTAAGACCATTCTTTCAAAAGCCTTTGGCACCCTTCCTCCTATTAGATTGGCATTATGTGACTTTGGAAGCTTAAAGGGTTCAATTCTTATTTCATCAAGCCGTACCCCTTTTATATCAATATCCTTCAAATCTCCGCTGAACAAGTTCCGCGATGAAGCTGCCCTGATTGTAGGTACTGTCACAGGTTCTATCCCTATTATGCTTGAAGCCGCTGTATCAAGAGCATAGGGATTTTCTGACGCTAGGATCAGCCCTGCATGCCTTTTTTCACCGGCAGAAGGCCCGTCCCCTTCCATTCCGTCAATTCCATCAATGATTGAAAAAACCGGTTTTACAGTTTCGCAAATGTCCACCAGGTGGTCGGCAAAATTATCAGCATTGTTGAGCCGCATATGGTAATCCTGTTTTACAAGCCCGGGTATAACACCAAAGAGATTCTTTACCGCTCCGGTGTATGTCATCATTCCGTGAGTCTTCAGCTTGGCTGCTGATACCACGAAGTCAACTTCTTTGGCTATTCTTATAATCTGCATGCTTTTCAGCCTTTTAGCACCGGAATTTGATATTTCCAGCACGGATGTATCAAAATTCAGCTCACAGCCTGTCCTCTCCGCCACCCCAAACATACCGGCAGCTTTATAGACAGATTTAAGGTTCCACTCGGTAAAAGGCCCTCCGGGGCTGTCGCCGATTATTACCTTGCAGTCGATATCCTGAAGGTATCTCACTACCGCCTCAACTACCGCCGGATGTGTCGTAACCGCATCCTCCGGGTTTTTTCTCATTAATAGGTTTGTTTTTATAAGGACCCTGGAGCCTTTTATTATTTTGAGCTTTATATTTTCAATACCGTCCAGAGCTTCATAAACAGCTCTTTTCACATTATTAAATTCATAGTCATCACATTTGACAATACTTACAGTATTCATAGCTGCTCCTATATCAGTTTTATTTTTTTCATAAAATTCCTGAGCTTGTGCAGATCCTGCAAATACACATCCTTTAATGCCCTGTTATATATAATGCTTGCCGGATGATATAAAGGAAACAGCACAAATTCCGTGCCGGCAAACTTAACATCGATAGGTGAACCGTGCAATATGCCTATTGTTGCTTTGTCATCCTTCAATATGCACTTAAGTGCTATATTTCCCAAGCTAACTACAAGTTCAGGCTTTATAGTTGACAGCTCCTGTTCAATAAAATCCGTGGATATCCTTATCTCATCCCTATTCGGTGTTCTGTTGGATTCCCGCCCTGTATCCGCATTGTACCTTATCGGTCTGAACTTTACAACATTGGTAATGTACAGATCTTCCCGGGAAATACCCAGTATATTTATGAACTCTTCCAGGTTTTTTCCTGCCTGCCCCACAAAAGGTTTCCCCTGTTCCACCTCAGTTCTTCCGGGCGCCTCACCCACCAGAACTATTTTCGATTCTATATCTCCGCCGCCGAAAACCAGAGGTATCTCTTCTCTGAAATGCTCCTCCAGTTTCTTCCTGTGCAATTGATTGATACCATCAAGTTTCTGTTTCTTCAAATTTATCCCTTGCTTTCCCGGACTTAAAATTAATGAAAACGCCGGCAAGTACAAGTATTATACCTGCCACTGTTTTAAAACTTATGCTCTCATTCAAAAATACCGCTGCAAGTATTGAAGCAATTACCGGTTTTAAAAAAAATACCATGGCCCCCTTACTTGCTGTCAGGATTTTCAGTGCTTCCATATATGTAACATAGGCTATCCCCGAAACAAACACCCCAGTATACAGTATTCTGATAATAGTGCCCTCCGGAATATGAAACAGCGGAATGTCATTCAATAACAATACCGGCACATACATCAGACTGCCGAAAATGGAAGAATAGCAAATCATCGTAATACTGCTTATCCCTTCTGACTTGAGCTTTCCAAGTACAGTATAAAATCCGAATATAATAGATGCAAATGTCGCAAGAACAAGGCTTGCGGCAGTATCCCCCCCTGTATTTCCCTTATAAACAATCAGAGTAATACCTGCAACCCCAAGCAATATACAGGCTATCCTGTTATAAGTCACCTTTTCCTTTAAAATAATTGCAGAAAACAACATAACAAATATTGGGTTTGAACTTATCAATATAGCCGCTGTTGAAGCCTTTCCCATGGTTATTGCATATTGAAGGCTGCCCGCACTTATGAATATATTTAGTATCCCCAAGGCTAAAAAAAATAATAAATCCTTAGCTTGCACCTTTTCTCTTTTTTTGATTACCAGGGGCAGCATCACTACTCCTCCCATAAAAAATCTCAAAAAAGTCAGCTGCAGCGGATTTATCAGATTTTTTATTGTGCCGGTAACTACTTCAAATGTGCTGAACATTAATATTGTTACTGACAATAATATATAACCTTTATATTTCATTATTTCTCCTATAATTCTGTTAAATTATCAATATGCTTATACACTTTTCAGCCGCTTTTACAACAAAATCTTCTATTTTCTGCTGAGTCAGATATTTGTACTCCCTATCCAAATTCATGGGCTCCCCGCTATAAAAATCTGCTATGCGGTCTTTACATTCATATATATAATCAGGATCAAATTCATAGAAAAAGCTGATATTTCCATCAAAGTCCTTAAGCTGATTTATAAGTTCCGTTCCCTTCTCCTTGAGATATTCAAAATCCAGTGAAATCATTTCTTCCCGTATAAAATCCACAAAGTCTTTGTCGTTATTGTCTGATTCATCTTCATATTGAATCTTTAAAGGCATGAAATACTCTTCGAGCCAAAGCTTATCCGTTATCAAATGAAAATAATAGCCCCATAGAAAAGATCTTGTACTATCGGATCTCGTCATGATTTTTTCCGGTTTTAAATAACTGTCAAAAAAAACAGAATCATCCATGTCTAAAATGGAGTCATCCTTTTGAAATCTGCAATGTGTTATTTCTTTTGAAGGAGTATAGTTCCTCTGTTTCTCATCAGGCACCCCGGAATCCGGTGCAATGCTGCCGATCATAAAATAGGAAAAATCGATTTCCGGAATTTTTTGCTTTATTTTTTCTGCCACCCTCAAATGTGTAAGCCACGAAGCCATATGTCTGCACCCTTTCTTCTGTGAAGCATATATTATGTATATTTTGATTCTAACACATAAAAACTTAATTTTAAAGAAGAAAAGGTGTCAGACACCACAGAACGGTGTCCCAGTTGAAATTCTCAATAACAACAAATAGACGGCAGATTACTCTGTCGTCTTTTGTTTTTACCTGGCGGCGATCTACTCTCCCGGGACCCTTCGGTCCAAGTACCA
>ENA-UOWE01004688-UOWE01004688.1-activated-sludge-metagenome-genome-assembly--contig:-NODE-4688-length-12991-cov-4.257112_pt1 | contig 12991 bp, 8 predicted proteins | sample MGYA00249841_ERZ761562 | MGnify/ENA primary metagenome ERZ761562 (study PRJEB28883, sample SAMN05720200) | activated sludge metagenome | isolation source: Anaerobic digester | place: Japan... | reverse complement strand
TCCGGATTGCAGTTGATCATCACGCTCTCAATGCCTTCTTCCTTAAGCGCATACGCCGCGTGGCAACAGCAATAATCGAATTCGATGCCCTGTCCTATCCTGTTCGGCCCGCCGCCCAGGATCACCACCTTTCTGTTCCCCGTAGGTCTGCCCTCTTCCTGCGTCTCGTACGTCGAGTAGAAATAAGGCTGCTTTGCGTGGAACTCGCCTGCGCAGGTATCCACCAGCTTGTAAACCGCCTTTGCGCCGTGTTTCTTGCGAAACTCCCGCACCTTCTCCTCCTTGGAATTCACCAGATAAGCGATCTGCCTGTCCGAAAAACCGTCCTTCTTGGCCTGCTCGAGCAAATCCGCGGGAAGCCGAATGCCTTCATCTGGGCCTGCGCAGCGGTATTTTTTTATCGCATCCTCCGTCTCTACGAGCTGGCGCATATTCTCTATGAACCACCGGTCAATTTTCGAAAGCCGGAATATCTCATCGTTCGACATGCCGGCCCTTATGGCATAGCGCATGTAGAAAATGCGCTCGTCGTTGGGAACGGAAATTCTGTCAGAAATCTCCTTGAGAAGCGCGGGATCCGGGTTTTTGAGAGCCTCGTCGGATATTTTGTCCCTGCCATCGGCTCCGAAACCGTAGCGGGATATCTCAGTCGATCTGATGCCTTTCTGCAGGGCCTCTCGGAAATTCCTGCCGATGGACATCGCCTCTCCGACCGCCTTCATGGACGTATTCAGGACGCGCTCCGCTCCCGGGAACTTCTCGAAAGTGAACCTGCAAATTTTGAAGACGCAGTAATCCACGGTCGGCTCGAAAAAGGACGTGGTTTTGCCCGTGATCTGGTTCATGACCTCCGGCAGAGTCAGGCCGACCGCGAGTTTTGTAGCGACGCGCGCGATGGGCAGCCCCGTCGCCTTTGATGCCAGGGCAGAGGACCGGGATAGCCGGGGATTGACCTCGATGATGACAATGTGGCCGTTCTCGGGGTTCTGGCCGAACTGGATGTTCGCTCCGCCGCCGGTAATGCCGATCTTGCGGATGATCCGCTTGCAGAGGTTTACGAAATTCGCGTATTCCTCGCGGGTCAGTGTCTGCGCAGGCGCCACCACCATGCTGTCGCCGGTGTGAACCCCCATGGGATCGACGTTCTCCATGGACGTAACGATGATGACGTTATCAGCGCAGTCGCGCATAACCTCGAACTCTATTTCCTTCCAACCCAGCACGGACTGCTCGACCAGCACCTGGTGCACGGGGCTGGTCTCAAGGCCCTTGGCGAGCGCTTTTTCAAGTTCTTCTTTGTTATAGGCGATGGCGCCGCCTGAACCTCCGAGGCAATACGCGGGCCGCAGTATCAGGGGGAAGCCGATCGACGTGCCGATCTTCATCCCTTCCTCAAGCGTATTGGCAATGCCGCTTTTGGGCACATCAACGCCGATTTCCTGCATCGCCTTCTTGAACAAAAGCCGGTCTTCGGCGCAGGATATAGCGCTCACCGACGATCCGATGGACTCTACGCCGTATTTCTTAAGTATGCCTTCCTTCATCAGGAAGAACGCGAGGTTCAGGCCTGTCTGGCCGCCGAGGGTGGGCAGGATAGCGTCCGGCCGTTCCTTAGCGATAATCTTCGTCACTATGTCGATCGACAAAGGCTCGACATAGGTCACGTTCGCAAGGCCCGGATCCGTCATGATCGTGGCCGGATTTGAGTTCACCAGGATGGTATAATAGCCTTCCTCCCGCAGCGCCTTGCACGCCTGGGAGCCCGAATAATCAAACTCGCATGCCTGGCCGATGATAATGGGGCCCGAGCCAATCATAAGAACCTTTTTTATATCTTTTCTACGCGGCATCAATTGCTCCTTTCAACAATCTTCTTAAACCGCATGAACGCGGGGTTGACCTGGCCGAAACCCGGGCTTACCGGCTCGTATTGCACTCCCATAAGCCGCAATGCCCTGCTTTCGATCTCCTCGACAGAATGGTCGTTGAGGTTATAACCCGTTATCTTGATCTGCTTGATCTTCGTGAGGGCCTCCGCATCAACGACCAAGCCGTGATTCTGCACGGTGATCTCGCCTTTGCTGGAGCCGGGATTATGCACAGGGTAATTCGCCCCGCGGTGGCCGAGCTTTAGTTTCGTGACTTTCGCGCCAAGCGCCCGGGCAACCGCCTGATGGCCGGCCGCGATGCCCATCACCGGTATCTTTCCGATGATCCCGCGCAGCGTATCGACCACAACCTCCAGGCCGGGATCTTCTTCGGGCCCGCCGGATACGATCAACCCTCCCAACTTCAATGACATGATATCCGAAGGTTTCATATTATACGGCAAGATCGCCAAAGAAAAGCCCGCATCCTGCAGCTGGCATAAAACGCTTTTGGTCACCCCGATGTCGAGTAGAGCGATCCTCTTGCCCCGCGGCTTTCCTCCCGGAACGGACGTCGGTTTGCTGACCGATATGCTAGGCAGCGCGGTTTCGGCAGTGCGGGACCGGAATGCGTCCAGCTTAGCGGATAATTCCTTTGCCGCAGGGCAGCCGCCTGCCAGGATCCCGAGCATCTCGCCTTTCTGCCTGATATGGACGGCAAGCGTGCGCGTATCGATACCCTGTATAATGAACAATCCCTGTTCTTTGGCGAAATCCTCCAGGCTTGATTGCGCCTGCCAGTTTGAATATATCCGCGAACTCTCCTTTATAACGAGCCCTGCTGCCCAGACCCGCTTAGACTCGTTGAATTTCTCCGCGATCCCGTAATTGCCGATCAAAGGATAAGTCAACACAAGAAGCTTCCCGTTATTCGCAGGGTCCGTGGCCATTTCCTGGTAGCCGACAACGCTCGTGTTCAGAACCACCTTGCCTACGCGTTCCGTGCACGTTCCCAGGCCGTGACCTGAAAATGTCCTGCCATCTTCAAGCATCAGCACTGCCTTCATCGTAACAGCTCCTTTACCTTTCTGACAGCTTCGTCAACATTCTTAACCTTAATGACCCCTTTGATATCCCATGAACCTATGCTGATGACCGGAATGCCGAACTGTAAACAGTAGGCTATCTCGGACAGCGTTCCCGATGATCCGGGCAAAGCTACCACGACATCCGCTGCTTTAACAACCAACAGGTTGCGGGCTAAACCCAAGCCTGTGGGCAGAGCAAGATCAATATATTTATTCGCTTCATTTTTATTGTATCCTGGCAATATGCCAATAGTGGTTCCTTTGCCATGCTTGAAACCTTTGCAAACAGCCAACATCACTCCACAAAGCCCTCCACAACACAGATAATCCACCACTTTAGATAATTTTTTGCCTAATTCTATGGCTTTTCGCTCCACTTCAGAATCACATTTGTGCCCACCTATGACACTTACGACCTTACGTTGCATCGGCTTCCTACTCCTCGTTAGTCATGCTTTTTGCTTGATAAGCTTAATGCGCCTGACAGGAGTCGAACCTGTACACATAGCTCCGGAGGCTATTGCGCTATCCATTGCGCTACAGGCGCATAAATTTTGGTCTCGGATTCTTTGCCGGAGATGTATTTGAAGAGATAAATTATTATACCTCAAATTGTTTGATTCGAGAAATAAAATTTAGCTTCAGAAAAGGCTTAATTGCTGTTCTGCCTGCGGGGCGGCGTCATCATCTTTGCCAAATACGGATATCCTGCCATACTCTCCGTCATACCCTGCGACAGCGCTTACCTTCCCCTGGCGCATGCGCATAACCCCATCCGCGATTTTGGGTGAAAGGCCGCGCGCGAGCTCATCGCGCGATGCCTTAAGCAGAATATTGAACTCCGTGCCGAATTTTGCGACCGCATTGAAATATTCCTTTTCAGATGCCACAGACGCGGATTTGATACCTTTGGCCTCAGCTATTATTTCCGCCAAAGGGATAAGGCTTTTGTAAGGAATCGCGTTTTCCGGCACAAACCCCTCCGCCCGGTCTGCAAGCTGGCACACCCTGTTCATAACCCCGATGGTAAGCGGCCGTTTGCATTTAGGGCAAATGTTATTATGTTTCCTGGATTCCTCAGGAGACATCGCGATCCCGCACAACCGGTGGCCGTCATAATGGTACTTGCCTTCTTCCGGGAAGAATTCGATCGTGTATAAAAATCTTTTGCTGTCTTTTGTTTTAAGGACGTCGCGTATCGTCCTGTAGTCAAGCTCGCAATTGAACACATTCGCCTCCCTGCCTATCTTCGCAGGGCTGTGGCTGTCCGAATTACTTATTAGCGAGAATCGGTCCAGCGCAGACAGGCGCCAGTTCATCGCAGGATCGCTTGACAGGCCGGTTTCCAGGGCAAATATCTTTCCGGTCTGTTTCTCAAAACAATCCTCGATCCTGTCAAAGCCGGACATGGAGCCGAACAGCGAGAACCACGGAGTCCAGGCATGCGCGGGCACTAGCATGCAATTCTCGTCAATGTCGAATACGATGCGCGCGACCTCTTCTGCGTCCACGCCGAGGATCGGCCTGCCGTCAGACGCAAGGTTGCCGCGTCGGCCGAGCGCATCATTGATCTTCTCCACTGCCTTGAACGACGGTGCAAAAATCAGGTTGTGGATGCGGTAGGTCTTGCCTTTTTTGCTGTATATGCTCGAAACTTCGGCAGTAAGGATGAAGTGGACCTCGCCGTGCTTGAACAGGCCGTTGCCCAGGTCGGTCAGGTTGCGCCGCAGCTCCTCAAGCCACAGGTGATGCGTGAAATCTCCTGTGCCCATTAGCGTGATGCCTTTTAATTTCGCCCATTCAGCCAGGTGCCTGACATCCATGTCCCTCGAGGTGGCGCGGGAATATTTCGAATGCACGTGAAAATCGGCTATGAATTCCATATAAGGGACTTCTTCCTAATTCGCCGCCACGCTTCGCAGCGCCTCGGCAACGCTCTGCCAGTGTGTGCCCTGCCAGTAGATCCTGCTGCATTTTACGCACATGAAGAACCGGTCATGCGTTTCAAACACATACTCGGGCACGCGTTCTTTGATAGACGCCTTATCAACGATCCGCAGAACCTCGTTACACAAAATGCACCTGCTGAACATTGCCGCCGGCTCCGGGCTGATATGCAAGGCGCGGCACACCTCAACCAGCTGTTCCCGGGCTTCTTCCGCCTTGACATGCATGATCGCCACGCCCCTGCCTTGAGGCATGCGATGGTTGCGCGTAATAATCGTCCGGTCAGACTTTAACGCAGCTACGATCACGCTGGCCGGTTTATTATCGGCGGCATACTCCGCGTCAAAGCCGCATATACGCAGCCACTTGGCAAGCCTGCCGAGCTCTTTGGTCAACAGGAACTTCATAATCCTAATCCGCGCTATAAGCCACTGTTCCGCGGTATATTGTTTTGATGACCTTGCCTTTGAGCCGTTCGTTCAAAAAACAGGAATTCCTGGACTTGGAGGCAAAATCGGCTATCTTGACGGCCCATTCGGCATCCGGGTCCACTATTACGATATCGGCGTCGCTGCCAGCGGATAGCGTGCCTTTATCAATACCAAGGATCCTTGCAGGGTTCAGGGCCATCTTACGGCAGAGTCCGGCCCAATCCAGCAGGCCGGTATGCACAAGATATGTCGCGGATACGCCGAATTCAGTTTCAAGCCCCGTAACTCCGAACTCCGCACGGTCGAATTCGATCTCTTTTTCCGCCACCGTATGCGGTGCATGATCCGACGCAATGACATCAATGACTCCGTCCGCCAATCCCTGGCGCACCGCGTCCCGGTCACCGGCCGTGCGCAGCGGAGGATTCATCTTTTTGTTAGTATCGTAATCGAGCACCGCCTCTTCGGTCAGGCTGAAGTAATGCGGCGCAGTTTCGCAGGTCACCTTGACGCCTTTTTTCTTGGCTTTAGCAACAATCTCCACAGACTCGGCGCAGCTGATATGCGCGATATGCACGCTGCATTTTGTTCTTTGCGCGATCGAAAGGTCGCGCTGGACCCTTTTGTATTCCGACTCGTTCGAAATGCCCCGCAGGCCAAGGCGCGTGGAATTCGCACCCAGGTTCATCACGCCTCCCGCGCTCATGGTTTTATCCTCGCAGTGACAGATCACGGGAATCCGCAACTCGCGCGCCTTCTTCATGGCCTTGAACAGGATGTCAGGCGAATCAACGGAAGAGCCGTCGTCGCTTATTGCCGCTATACCCTCTTTTTTCAGCCTAGCAAGATCTACGAGTTCTTCGCCAAGCCGGCCTTTTGTGATAGCCCCGCACACGAGCACCTGAATGCGCGCCGTGTCTCGGATGATCGACGCTATAAGCCGGGCGTTCTCTGCCGAATCGATTGCCGGAATCGTATTGGGCATGGCCAGCACCGTGGTCACACCGCCGTGCAAAGCAGCCTGCGTTCCTGTAGCTATGGTTTCTTTGTCTTCCCGGCCGGGCTCGCGCAGATGCACGTGCATATCTATCAGCCCCGGCATGACGATCTTGCCGGCGGCGTCAATCGTCTTATCCGCGCCGTTGTTCAAACCCTTGCCGACTCTGGCAATCCTCGTGTTATCGATGAGGATATCCCTGATATCGTCGACATTGTTCGCCGGGTCGATAACGCGCCCGCTTTTAATGAGGATCTTCATTTTTTATATCCCGCGCCTGCGATACCAAAAAAAGCGCAGCCATTCTGACCGCGATGCCGTTAGTAACCTGATCCAGGATCACCGATTGAGGGCAATCCGCCACTTCGCTCGACATTTCAATGCCCCTGTTGATCGGCCCCGGATGCATGACGATCAATTCCGGCTTTGCCCTGCGCAGCCGCTCTTCGGTAATGCCGAACTTTTTGAAATATTCCATCTGTTTGGGAAAGGCGCCCTGCTCGTCGCGTTCAAACTGCATGCGAAGCACATTAACCGCATCCGCCTCCTTCAATGCCTCGTCGATATTGTTTGTGACTGAAACGCCCATCGCCTCTATGCCAACCGGTATCAACATCCTGGGGGCGCACACTGTTACTTTCGCGCCGAGTTTGGTTAAGCCCCAGATGTTGGACCGCGCGACGCGCGAATGAGCGATATCCCCTACGATCGTCACGCTGCGGCCCTCGATGTTCCCCAGCTTTTCCCTCAGGGTGAAGATATCAAGAAGCGCCTGCGTCGGATGCTCATGCCATCCGTCGCCGGCGTTGACCACGCTAATGTTCAGATGCCTTGCGAGCATGTTGGCCGCGCCGGAATAATTGTGGCGCATGACAATGATATCCGCCTTGAGCGCCTCGATGTTCCTGCCCGTGTCTATTAGGGTTTCGCCTTTCTTGATGCTTGATGTCTCGGCTGCGATATTGATTACGTCGGCGGAAAGGCGCTTTGCGGCTAACTCGAAGGAAATGCGCGTGCGCGTCGAGGGCTCGTAGAAGAGATTTACCACGGTTTTACCGCGCAGGGCGGGAACTTTCTTTATTTCTCTGGTGGTGACTTCCTTAAAAGAATCCGCCGTGTCTAAAATGAACGCAATCTCCTGTGCGGACAGGTATTCTAGGCCTAAAAGGTCTTTTTTGTTCCAGGTTACGGGCTCACTCATTTTTCTCCATTATAACAACCTCGTCCTTGCCATCGCTCTCGGACAACCTGACCTGAACCGTTTCGTCCTTGGCCGTGGGGATGTTTTTGCCGACATAATCGGGCCTGATCGGCAGTTCCCTGTGCCCCCGGTCAATGAGAACGGCGAGCTGGATCGTGTTTGGCCTGCCCAGATCGATGAGCGCGTCAAGCGCTGCGCGGATCGTCCTGCCCGAATAAAGAACATCGTCGACAAGCACCACGTCCTTGCCTGATATATCGAAATCGATCTCGGTCTTGTGCACAACCGGCTGGTATGCGATGAGCGTAAGATCGTCGCGGTAAAGCGTGATATCGAGAGTGCCCGCCGGCACGTCCTTGCCTTCGATCTTTTTTATATTCTCCGCGAGCCGGTTCGCGATAAAAACCCCGCGCGTGCGGATTCCGACAAGGCAGAGATTTTCAACGCCCTTGTTTTTCTCAATAATCTCATGCGCCATGCGCACAAGGCTGCGGCTCACTGTTTCCCGGTCAAGCACCACCGATTTTTCTTTCATGCATACCCTCTTATGGCGGCTTTGTAAAATAAAAAACCTAACCGTTTTAAGGTTAGGGCTTTACGTTCTGTTGTTTCTCAGTTGCAGACTGCATTTATCCACCTTGCCGGCCTCGCAGGGCCAGCTTAAAGGTCGTCAATTTATTTAATAAATTATACCATACAACCTTCTCTTGTCAAGCACATTGAAGACGCTTTAGCTAACAATATGCGAAATAATGAGTTAGAATTATATTTTATATCGGGAATTTTTCGAGGATCGCTCTTAACTCCTGCGGAGTGGCAATTCCATAACACTCTTCTGCGCGCAGGATCTCTGCGATATAATCGACTGCGGCCATCAGCTCTTTCTGCGCGTTCTGCGCCGAGCACTGGTCCACGTAATCGCGAAGCGTATCGTAGGGCATGCGGCCCGCTGCAAGATCCCCGCATATATTTCCCCACTGACTGCGCAGTTCAGCCTCATTCACAGGCCGGACCGGCTTCGAAGCCAGGGCCTTTGATCGCGCTTTAGCGCCGGCGGATACAAGCGCGCGCAGATCTACGCCGCCGACCGCGCGGCCTCCTCCGTCTTTCGCATCCTGGCCGAACCACGCATGGAACATGTCCTTGTTGACAGCTGTCACGACATTCTCGCGGCCGACAAAGGCCATGCGGACCACGCCCATTTTCTCGAACATGCGCAGGTAATTTCGGATATTATTGGCATTGATGCCGCTTGCTTCGCGCAAAGCCGCAACGGTCAGGACGTTATCCTCATCCGCGGTATAGATCGCATCCAGCAGTTTCAATTGTTTTTCGTCCGGAGAAAACACGATCCGAAGGAACAACCAGACCAGGTTCGGGGAAACATTCGCCTCATTCCTGCTGCTGACCTGTTTGACAAGCGCTGCTTTGCCGGTATCGCGTATCTGCTCTGTCAGCGCGGCCTTGAACCCCCGGATGTTCTCCGGATTGAGCTCAAGAGAATCGTACGAGGCGCCCTGCGTCTTCTTGAAATTATATTTTCCCCAGAGGTTTAAAAACGGCTTCTGGGAATTAAACGGGATCTCGACTATAGGCTGGGGCTTGGGCCGTTCCGACGCCTCTTCAGGTTCGAAGCCGCCTGTTTCTTTTACTGCCTCCTGCGCCGCAGGCCGGACAGATTCCGCTTCCCGCAGAAGCTCTTTGCCGGCATTGATCAACTCCTGCATGTCCCGTGCCCGAACGCCGCCTGCTGAAACATAGACCTTCATCGCAGATAACATGTCTTCCATCTCAACGGCATTCATAGCCCTCATGATCGTCTGCGCCGTATTCATCACCGCGTACCACTGGCCGTGCGCAGAAACGACGTATTTCTTGCCCGAGCGCTGCATGCTCACAGTCCCGTCGTCCGCGACGGAAAGCGCCGCATCCTTGAACCGGTATGGATCATTTCCCCCGTCCTTGCCCGTGTTGTAGATATACTCGTCGCACGCCTCGGTCGTTGCCTGGAACGACTCGAAGATAGTCTGCGTCGCGTGAAAATACCAATCGAGCACCGCGTACAGGCGCCTCAGCGGGATCGAACGCGTCATGGTCGACCTTTCCTTGATAATCTCCTTATACCATTCACACAACTTGAGTTTCTGATTTACTGAAGCGATCCGCAGCAGTTTGACGACCTGATCGTCGGTCAGGGTTTCGACGTCCTGCCGGTACCTGAGATAACGACCGAGCGAGCCGTCGTCTTTTGCCGCGAACGCCGCCTTCTGCATCTTTTCCTTGTTTTCCTCCAACACGTTGTACCAGAGCGCGAACAACAGGCTTTCCTTGTCCTGCAGATACGGCGCAAGCCATGCGGCTCGAAGCACCCTGTTCTTGGCAACAAGGTCGCGTACGATGAACTTCCGGGTATCATAATCCCCCGCTGCAAATAGCTTCTCATACCTGGCAAGGAGCTCACGCGCGTTTATCCGCCGCCGCTCATACAAAAACGACGCATACCGGGCCCTAGTCTCCGGGCGCTTGGCCGTCTCCCAGAGATCGGCATGATCGAGCAACAGTTCCCGGAACGGCTTGAGCTTTTTGTTGTTAAGCGCACACTGTATCATCTCGTCGCGCACTGCCGCGTCATGCGAGCCCATAAGCACGCCTGCCAGGGGGATCAAATTGCTGTTTTTTTTCCAGTCGTAGCGCCTGCCGATCAGGTCGGCCAGGATGGCGTCATAAAGCCCGTTGCGCTCTGCCGCAGCTTTCTGCGCCTCAACGGCAAGATCAACAGGGATATTTGCGGTGCGCGACAATAGATACAATCCGTATGCGCGGTGCGATTCGTCAACCGAGTTGATCAGGCGGCGCATTACGGCGTCCGGCGTTTCCGATATTATGCGCTGGTATATGCCCGGAATTATACCCTTGAGCTGTTCTTCAACGATCGCCTTGTCCCGATTTGATACGGGCGCCGAGATTGGCGCGCCCAGATCCGCATCCTCTTCACGGTGTATTTTGGAAACAACCGAATCCCTGGACGGCCCCTGGCCCAAAGGCCTGGAGGGAAGCTTCCAGTACGCGTCGATAAAATCGATCGATGTATCCCCTTTGTTCCGGGTGAGCGTGAACACCATGCGCATGGTGCCGTCATATTGTTCGCCGTTGGCGCGCACCGGTTTTGATGCCTCGCAGGTCTCAATCAAAAAAACAGGATTCTTGTCAATGACCCAATATTCATACGGATCGTCCTCTCCGTCGACAATGCGAAATTCTTCCATCTTGACCCGCGCTTTTTCAGCCGCATTATCCCTCGTTAAGATCTTTTTGAGCACATCATCCAGCGCATCCGACTCGACAACGAGCACTCCCCTGCCGCGGCTTGCTTCCAATGGCTTGATCACGTAACGCTGCGCGGGCATGTCCCTGCGTATAGAATCCGCAAGATCCCGCCGGTATTGTTTCGGGAACATTTTCCAGCCTGGCCGGTACCGGGCGAGATCCCCCTCGAAAAGGGTGTTCGTCAGAAATTTATCGCCCGCGTAAAGATCGACCGTATTGGCGCGTCCGTCGATAACGAGGATCCACGGATACGCCTTCATTATTTCCAATATTTCATCGTCCCCGTATTCGCTGCCGCCGTACACGAGTATGCCTGAATACGTGGAAAGGTCCCGGGGATCGAAATCCGGCTTTTTTGCGCCAAAGGCGCCTGTTTCCAGCTCATGCAGGAAGCTTGCGAACAACGTGCATTTTGACCCGGGGAGTCGGTCCAGCTTCCTGACTGCGCGATCATGCACGAATTGTTCTCCGCCGAAACCAAGCGTCATTACGCTTATCGTGTACCGGATAGGCAAACCCAAAGCTGCAAGCCTGTCCCAGAACTGGCTCATGATCCCGTTCTCGCCGTACAGCGCTTCATATCCTTCAAAGCCCGAATGCATGCCCCTGCCGAATTCAAGTATTTTGATCGACCCGTCAGGAAGCAGTTTGAGATCAGCTATGAGAAAAGATATGTCTGCGGGATCCGGCACGGACTTTATGTCCGCAGGAAGCTTTTTCCCCCCGTCGCGCGCATCGCTCTTGGGACTTTCAGCCTCTGCCGGAACATCGACCGCAAATGCGGTCGGGACAAGAACTCCGGGCTTTGCTTCTTCCACTGCCTGGAGCGGTATTCTGATGCGCACGGTCATGCCCATGCCGTCTTTGCCCGGGATCTTCTCATAAATCGCGCCTTCCGGCACGCCGCCTGATTTGTTCCATAAATATTTCAATACGCCTTCGGACCCGGTTTCCGCATCGCCGTTGAGGATCTTCTCAAAAACACCCATCCTTCCGAAATAAAGGAACGGTTTGTTCTTGTCCGGATCGAACATGACCCTGACTAGCGACACTCCCTTGTGCGCCGAATCAGCGCCGCGGGAATCAGCGCCGTTATCCCGGATCTCAATCACATATGCATCCCGTGATTTGGAAACTACGATATTGATAAGCCCTCGAGTGCTCGAAGAAGGCTTGCGCAACCCCGCAGCAGCCAGGTCCGGATCGAAGAACGAGGCATATCCGTCATACGCATTGCGCGCAAGCTCATTGATGAGCTGGTCGAGATTGCTCACCTCGAATGTCAGCGTATGGCCGGTGATGACCCGGAACGGGGCCCGGTACACGTATTCGGGCTTTAAGACAAGGCCGGTCCTGACAGCAGTTTCAAGCGTCAACTCGAACTGCACCTGCTCACGTCGCGCCTGATCGCGAGTAAGCGTGTCAGGCGCGTTTATGAAAACGCCGACCAGCCAGTCGCGGACCTTCTTTGTCTTGCCGGCCGGCTTTCCGCCGTCGAGGATGTTGCGCAGCTCATACATCTTTCCCGACGACGGATCGAACAGGATATTTCGCACGTCGTCGTCGCTGATAAATTTGTTCTGTTCGGAAAGCACTGCGCCGTGTGCACGCAGGACAGCGCCCAGATCGCTGAGGATATTCGTCTGGCGGAAATAAAATCCTGCGGCAACGCTGATCTCAAGATCGCGCAACCGCGCATCCTTGCGTTTAAGCCCGAATTCGGCCCACACCTTATTCATCATGTATGCGATATCAGTGCCGGGGGACAGATGCAGGAGAACTCCCTTGCCCGAGGCATCGCGCACAGCCACGGCAATGCAGTCGCGGAAGCCGTATGATTTCATCTTGCCGTACGAGACGCCGTAGGCGCCTTCTTTGACGACCTCAACCCCCGGCTCATCGTCGATCAATTCCAGGCCGCCGCCGTCGCGGACTCCGGGATCGCCGGGAATACGAGCCGCGTTGACGACAATCTCGCCTCCCCGGATCAGGGCAGACACGTTTGCTGTCCGGTCAGTGTCCGGAAGAACAGCGAGCGTCACGCTATTTGTCTGGATCCCTGCCGGAAACACGTTAATATACTGACCCCTATTAACAAAGCAGGGTTTTTAAGTTAGAATATGGCTTATGGG
>ENA-UOWE01004685-UOWE01004685.1-activated-sludge-metagenome-genome-assembly--contig:-NODE-4685-length-12997-cov-5.382785_pt1 | contig 12997 bp, 26 predicted proteins | sample MGYA00249841_ERZ761562 | MGnify/ENA primary metagenome ERZ761562 (study PRJEB28883, sample SAMN05720200) | activated sludge metagenome | isolation source: Anaerobic digester | place: Japan... | reverse complement strand
CTACTGGTGAGCATAGGCGTTTCCGTCAGGAAGATTTAGACGCTTATATGGGAGTCAAGAAAGAAAAGCAAGAACGGCTAACCGTAATATATGCCAGATGTTCTACCGCCAAACAAAAGGAAAACCTTGAACGGCAAAAAGACAGGTTGAGAAAACACGCCGAAGAAAAAGGGTATAAGTATTTGATGATAGATGAAATAGCAAGCGGAATCAATGAGAAACGAAAAGGAATCCATAAGCTGATTAAGATGTGTTTTGAGGGAAAAGTTGAGAGGATTTTAATCGAATATAAAGATAGGCTGGCAAGATTTGGATATGAATACTTGGACGCAATTTTTAGGAATTTAGAGATTATCGTTGAGATAGTGGAAATTAAAGAAAAGAAGTATGAAGATGAATTAGCCGAAGATATTATGAAGATTCTTACTTGCTACTCTGCCCGATATTACGGGGCGAGAGGCGGTCGAAAGAAGAAAATAGAACCCATAAATGAACCCAACGAATCTAATGGAATTTAAAAAGGAAGATATTGCAAATTAACTACCCTAATATGAGTAACAGTGAAAATTATTCTAACTTGCCTGTTTTTGGAAAACTTGTTGTTCAATTCGTTGGCCTTATCCTGAGAGATATAGACAACGGAGTCCAGCCGGAGGCAGCGGTAAATAATGCTTTAAAAGACTTCGAAGCGGCCGTGCGATATGTTGCGGAAAAAACCTTGGAAGCAAGGAATACGCAACCTGGCCAATCCAAAAAACAAAAATCGACGGCAAAAACGAAGAAACTTCAAATTGAAGACGCTATTCAAATTGCCTAGCTCCAACATAAAGGATTTAATTTATCCTTCCAAACATGCTATTATCTTGGAATGGCAAAAGATATTGCAAGATTACTTCAAAGATAAACGGCAAGTAAACCGGGTATTCAACCATACTAACCGATTCGGTGAGCAATTCATCTATGGTGAATACGGACATGGAAAAAACGGGTTTATTTTCAAAATTGGAGAATACCAAGGCCCAAATCATATTCTCATTGAAAAACATGCTTAATTCTTTCAAAAAATGGTGGATTAAAAACGGAATAACTTTCGTTTTTGTTTTCTGTTTTTTATGCCTCATTTTTTCAGCCGGTTGGGTAATACTCCAAAATTTCAAAGGAGTAATTCTAATCTTGGCCATTTTAATTGCGTACGAGCTATTTATTAACATTATTAAGACTAATATGAAATAAAATTAGACTTGACTTGAAACAATGAAAGTGATAAGTTCTCTCGCATGAAAGCATATTGGATTTTTAAATACGGTACAGCCGAAACAAAATGTACAAGTTTTCCTTATGCGTATAGGGCATTAGTCAATGCCTTAAAGCAAGGCGCAGAAAAAGGACTTAATCAACATGAAATGATTAAACAAATGTATATTTTAAGTCCTATTAAGGACAATTATGGCAACTCACGAACCTATAACTATAATGAAGCTACTGACATGGCCCGGTCCAGTGGATTGCTAACCCCCGAAGGTAATCTAAACTCTCGGGAATTCAAACGTAGATAAACATAAAGAAACAAATGAAAAAGATATTAAGTATTATTATTATATTGACGGCTTCTCTTCTGAATAGTTTAGCCGGGGATGTAACCCTTGAATGGGATACATACGTACAAAGCTCAACCAATGCACCAGTGGACCTCATCAAAATATATGCGGTCCCCGGAACAAACACCGTCTTTACGGCCGGCAACGCTAACGCTACTGTAACGCTCACGACACCAGTAGCCAATTCCAGCGTTACCGTACCCAATCTTTCAGTAGGAGCATGGACCTTTGTAGCTACCGCCGTATCCACTTCAGCCGGGCTGGAATCCTCCAACTCAAATACAGTGTGGTGTAACGTCCCCCCCAAGGGCGTAGTTAATTTGCGTATCTCACAAATTAACCCATAAATCATTCCTCTCCTTTCGACCCGGGGAAATACTCCCCGGGTTTTTTTGTACTCGTCCTCCCATTGTTTACTGGCCAGTAAACATTATTCATAATTCGCTATACACCCCCAATTGTTTACTGGACATTATTGTTCCCAGCAAAATATAAAATAGATTTTTTATATTTTTTATTGACAAATACTTTTTATATGCTATATTGCTTTATGAAAATAAAATGTCCATTTTGCAAATCGGAGTTCCTCCAAGAACAATCTAATAAAAAACTTCAATGCCCTCGTTGCCTTGGACTTTTTGCTCTCAATGCCGAAGTCCAAATCAATGACTATAAAAATGGAAATAACCCCTCAGCCCGGGCCTTCGCCATTACTAAACCCCTTCCAGATTATTTGATTTAATAATCAAAAAACGAAGAAAAACTTTTTTCTTGACTCTATCGGTGAACCGTACATAGTTGTAATATGACTAAAAAAGAAGCTATTGCCTATTTAAGAAAAAAACAACTGTTGGAAGAACAATCACTCCTTGTGGATATCAATCCTGAAGCCATAAAAGAACTAGATAAAATGGAACGTTACCCCGGTGACGAAATAGAAGAGGATGAAGAATCTATTGAAAAAAATCAAAATTCTATTTGACAAATAAATAAAAGTATGCTAAATTGCCCCATGAAAACAAAATTAGAAAAAACGCTCTTCGTCTGTATGCTGATATGGTTCATTGTAGCCATGTTTGCGTGCCGGCGATGCTACCAAATGAAAAAGGAAATCAACTGGTGGAAGTCTCTAACTCCCCTCTATATTGAACCATAAAAATATGAAACTGAAACTTATTGCGGCTATACTCTCCGCCCTCATTTTCTGCATCCAAGTCCGAGCCCTGGAATTTGTAGATTATACGGACCAAGGACCAGTAACGTCAACACCCATCCCTAAATCCATGTTCTGTTCGGTTTTGATGATGATTACCGTGGCGGTGGGGGGAGGCGTGGTCATTTGGCTTTATCTCCAACCAGGATGTTTGGCCGGAAAACGTCTCATCTTGGAACGAGATTGCAATCTGTCGGGAAATTGGCAACCCGTGGCTACTAATGACGTACTTGAACCCATACCTAATACCTATTCCAATCAATGGGCAAGATTTGCCCATGTCATCGATTCGCCTACCAATGACCCGACGTGTAAATCCAAAATGTTTCGACTCAAAGTCATTGATATCCCCAAAGAATAATAATAACTTTAACCCCCCTCCCCCCTTCCCAGATTAAACTGGAAGGGGGGGAAATTATTTATATGTCTAATCAAGATTCCTACATACCTATTTTTGACATGAAACTATCCATAGTTGCTAAACCACCTGCGCCCGATAAGAAGGATATTGAAAGGCTTTCCCAGAAAATAACTATGGTACTGGTTTAATGGTTTAAGAGCTTGAAAAACTTTTTCTTAAATATCAGCATGGAACCTAAAGATAAATCTTAAATAGCAATCACTAATCTCCCCTCCGGTTAATTTAGAAGGGGGGACTTGTTTATTCTAATGAATTACATTTTGAATAATTATTGCTGTTAATTCAAGACTTGTAACGCTTTACCAATTCGGATTTAATTGCTCGGGCAACAGTCCCTCGCCAAGTACGAGCAAAATACAAAAAATAAAAAATCAAGTCCTTGCTAAAAACCCGGTAATAATCGTCTCCTTTTGAAGTGAGCTTACATATAGCATTTACATAGGGCTTAGCAATATAAGGGATGTTTTTCCAGTGGTACTTTATTCGTTGTCCAATTTGTGAAATAGATAATTGAGACAATTCCTTAATGGCATCCCGCTCATCTTTAGTCAACTTTACTTGTTTCATGCCTTTATTATACATTAAAGCTACTAAATTGTCAACAAAAATCTTAAAAAATTCTTGCTATTATAGCGGCAATCCAAACGTTTTAATCTTCTAAAACTTCAAAAGAGTCTTGGGGTACATGTAGATATATGTCCCCCTCATAAGTAATTAAGTGAGCAAATTTTCCTGCTGTATCTATGGATTCAATTCTCAATATGTCCCATCGACATAGTTGTTTATCCCAAACTTCCCCCAAGTTAGGTTTTTCAATTTCCACCAATACATTTTTCAAAATTCTCACTTTCATGTTTATAAATACTGGCCAGTATTTATTATATTTTTGAAAAAGTAAAATTATTTACTGGCCAGTATTTATTTCACTTTTTGGGAAGTCGGTGAGATTATTTTTGAATATATTTCCTTTACAAGAAATAGCCGGTTGCCCGTTAATTAAGTAATAATTTATTTGCCCATTTGAATTACTTTAACTTTGAAATTGGAAAGAAAAGGCATGGTAGATTTCATACCTTGAGCCAATTGTTTGGCTTTCTTTTGGGCTTCTTTAGGCGAATCCGCTTTAACCGTGGACACTTCAAATCCATTAAAATAAACAGCGTATTTTTTCATATATTACACCCTAACACACTTTTTGAGAGTTGTCAAATTTTTTTACTTGTACCTATAAGAAGGTGGACAATTGTCAAAAAATCCCATCTCCAAAAATTCTGGTCCCGGATTCCGTACTGGTTTAACCTTTATCCGGCGCATAATATCTCGTATTTGAGGCATAGAAAATCGAATACTTCTCATTAGCGCCAGTTCTTTCGCCGATTTTTCATCTGGGCCTATCACATATCCCTTTTTTCTTCCATTGTAATAGTAAGTCCAATAATTCGTTCGAAGATATTTTTCTCGTTTTTTATAATAATCATTCATATTATTCCTTCATCGCATACTTTTTCTACTTGTCAAATTCTGGATTGGCTGGTGCTACAAGCAATTGCTCTGTATATGGCACCCTCTTTTTTTCCAGTCGAACGGCTATTTTGTAAGCCTTTTTCTGCGCCACCTCGAGCGAAGACGCGCTCACATATCCCCACTTTTCATCATTAAAATAAACCGCATACAATTCCATCTTGTTCTGGATACCCTTTTTTATTTCAGATGACCCTGCTGAATACACTTTTTCTTTTACTTCAAGTACTGGTGTATCCCATGATTTTTTCATTCTCTTTACTATCCGCCATGCCTTTTTTAACGCCGCCGCTTTCGAAGACGCTTTCAAATCCCAACCTGTCCGCATACCGTTATAGAAACAATCGTAGTTTTTCATTTTACCACACCATAGCACATTTTTTCTATTTGTCAAATAGATTCTATAAAAAAAATCTAAAAATAAAATTTGACAACTTAATATAGTGTGCTATAGTGCATTAAATATGAATACTATAATGACTGACACTGTTAATGATACTATTACTTCGTTGCCTTCCCAGCTCTTAGTAGAAGTTTATTTGGATAACGTATTCGGTAAATCGCCAACCGAAAAATTCCACTTGTCCCATTTGACAAAAATCGTCAAGGACTTTTTTGAAGTCACGGATGAAGATGCCGCGCTTAAATGTTCCTATGCTCACGGCGCAACGGGTACTTCCACTACTCGCCTCGAACAATTTGTCCATTGGGGATGTATGCACTTGCTGGTCAAACGTACCATTAAGAGGACCGGCCCCAATGAATATCAGCATATATCGGGTCCCGATACGGAATATCGTACCGCCAAGGAACAGCATCTTTTACTGGCCGAAGCCATCGCCTTCTATAGAAGAGCCCGGAATCTCGGATTCACCTTGGAGGAATCCCGGACCATGTGGGCGGGGCGGTGGGATGAGGAAACGACCCGACAAGCGGAATTTGCCACTTTCGCTTGACAATAACTGGAAAGTGTGTGTAATGGTACACTGCTATTCTCTTTTGTATTTTCTAACTTGATATCCGATAACAGTTCCATTCTCATCACATTTTGTAATAATGACCCAACCCATAGACCTGAGAAAAGGATTGAAAATGTTCTTAAACCATATACGATGGTTAATAGGATTCCCTTGGGCGTTACGAACAACGTGCCCCCTTAACCATTGGAGGAGCGTTTCTTTTTCTTGTTTGTCCAGCGGAACCGTGTCCATATCACATATAAATATCCATGTCCGAAAAAGAACAACATTTTTCTGACCGAAACTATCGCTTTCTATAAACAAGCCCAAAAATTTGCTACCTTTACTTGACAATAACCGGAAAGCGTGCTATATGTATTTGACATGAATGTTAAGAACACATATTTTGGGGTGCATCGTTGTAACTCCTCTAATAAACATTACGTTAGAGGGGAACAACTGGCTGCCCTCAAATCTATTCGCAAACCCCTGCCGCCCCCGACAAGAATAGAACGCCCCGCCAAGGGAAGGGGCTATCGGCGGCCGCAAAACAAAAAGGAAATTTATGTCCAAGACTGAGAACAATTCTCCTAGCAATTTTTCAAAAAAGATACGACTGGACCCCAGCCGGCGAAGACTTAAACCCGCCGACCCAAATCTAACCTTTGAGCAATACCTTGTGGCTTCCATTAAAGAAGGAGAAAAACTCCTAGCCAAAGAAGAAAAGGACAACCTCAAACGTTCGGTGAAAATCCCCCCCTCCAAATCTCCATCCCCTATCCTGGAAAAAGCCCTTGCTAAAATGCCCGATAACCCCTACGTTCGGGCAAGACTGGAAATTCTCAATGATATGCAACCTACAGACCGGGCCATCATTGAAAAAATGGAAAAAGGACTTCTTCCTAAAGATTCCCGCTATGATACCTTCTGTAAAAAAATAACCATTAGAGGGGACCAACTCTCTTCCAATAACTAATCTATCATAACCCCCCCCAAAAAAAAACTTATGAAATTGAAAGCTACTTGTGCTGGCCAGTATTTATTTTATTCTTTACTGGCCAGTATTTATTCTCAATAAGGTTGCCTTTCGTTGTCGTTTGTTTCACTAGGTTATCCTAGGCACGGGACGTCACGCCCTCGCCGTATGCGGTTGCATAAAAATCGCCAACCATTTTACCACGCTCCAGGATATCGCCCCGAATTGCGGCGTGGCTTCCGTCGTACTCGCTGACCAACAATCGAAGGTCAACATGCTTAGCCATGTGCCAATCCGCATCATGTCGGATGACCTCCCATCGTTCATTTGCATCGCGGATTTCCGCCGCGTGCCCGCGTGCCATTAAAACCTCCGCCGGTACCGCGCTCTTTACTATACTCATCAATTCATCGCACGGGGATACGCCCGACAACTTAGGATTGTAATCGTGGTCGCCGTCAATACGCTCCGTATGTCGGCCAATTGTAATTTCAATGTAGTATCTCATTATCAGACTTTCGTTTATTCGTACTAGCTTAGCTTGCGATATTTATCACACGCTATTTTGTGTGCTTCCACGGCATTTTTACCATGCCCAAACGGATTCTCATGGCAACGAGGGTCACAAGGAACATTGAAGCAAGTCACCATAACCCCCGTTTTATCTTGGATGGCCGTCATCGCTTGTCCACATAAAGGACACGGATATTGAACAGTAGATTCTTTCATCGCTTTATTTTTTCGCATGTTAATCAATCCCCTATCGTTGCTTCCATCGTTTGAGCAATTCCCTTTCAACTTCCCGCGCTATTACCCCCTGCCAAGCTAATGTATTGCTCAAAAAATGAATGACAATAGATTTACCACTCACACCTCCAAAATTGTCTTTAATACTATTCATTTTGCCCATAGCATTCAAAAATGGCCTGGCACCCGGACTAACTTTTTTCCAGTGCTTTTTTATCAATGCCGCTATTTCAGCAATAGTCATTCGCGGCAAAACATCAATATCACTTCGCTCTTGTGAAGTCAATACAATCGATGGATTTTTCTTTTTACTTTTTTTCATAGTTATATTCCCAGTTCTTTGAATTGTTCTGTTAAAGCCGGCGTAAGAATAACCGCACTCAATCCTATTGGACAATTCTCCGGGGGTCGAATTCCATTGTACTCTTCCGGTAAATCCAATTCGTCAATCACCAAAAAATCAGTACTGGTAAAGCAGGAAATATGCTGTATGTTTTTAGTGTTCTGGAAATTCCATTCTTTATCATAGATATCAAAACATGGAACCCGCCTTATTTTTAACTCCCCACAACATACAAGAACACGATTGCCACCCCGCTTTTCGTAACGATTGTTGTATATTTTATTCCGTTGCTGCCGATTGCTCAAATCAACTTTTTCATAGCAAAAAACATACGCCGGCAAATCCGGGGAAAATTTATAGTGCTTATTCACTTCGTACTTCTTTTTCAATATGCCCCGGGCATAAACCGAAGTGTAATCCTCTCGCACTGTCTTAAAAAATATCTCTCGCATAAGTCAAGTGAAATTAAATTAAGAACTCACTTTGTAAAATACCACTTGGAAATTAGACATTTTACTTTGCTTATACTTTTTGTATTGCCATTTGAAAGTTTCCGGCTGGAGCTCCAATCCAATCAACTCAGAAGGAGTTGCAGAAAGAATCTGTACCGCCCTACTCCGAAGTGTACTCGGAGAGTTGCTCGAAGGATAGCTAAAAATCGCCACTGGATTTTTAACTTGCGACATCTTCATTACATACATGTTTATCATACACTACACCATAGCACACTTTTTATATTTGTCAAATAGAAAAATGATTTTTTTTATATTTGTCAATTGTAAAATTATTCTAAAGAGTCCATCGTATAAACTGTTAATTGAGACACTTGAAAATTCTTCATTTTACTTTGCTTATACTTTTTGTATTGCCATTTGAGAGTTTCCGGCTGGAGCTCCAATCCAATCAACTCAGTAGGCGTCATCGAAAGAACTTGTACAATCCTAGGCAAATATGTCACGGACGATTTACTTGAAGGATACTGAAAAGATACTATCGTATTCTTCGGCACCTTCTTATTTTTTTTCTTGCTCGCCTTAGACTTAATATGCTCAGAAAACTGTCCCGGACTCTTCATTACATACATACTCATCATATACTACACCATAACACACTTTTTATATTTGTCAAATAAAAAATATAACTTTTATATTCTCTCCCTTTTCATTGCCACATCTCCTCAAAAAATAATCAATACTGAATATTAAACATCATTATAAAAATAATCAATACTGAACATTAAATATTATTATTGGTTCAGTGATAAGTATATTTAATTCGGTGAGTACAATAAAAAACGGCAAGAAGAGCCAACCATCGGACTGACTCGATGATTAAAAACTAATTGCCGTTTAAGTTGATGCCATGAATACAGTCAAGACACCAAATACTTTTACCCTTCGAGCAGATAGTTAATAGGATAAAAGTATAAAAATTCTAGATTAAGATTTGCATCGCTTTAGCAATTCCTTCTTAACTTCCCGCGCTACCCCACCCTTCCAAGTCGAAGCGTTACTCAAAAAATAAAGCACAATCGACTTCCCACTATCATATCCATACGAGTCATTGATACTATTCAATGAATACATAGCATCCAAATAAGGCTCCGCAGCAAAATGTACCTTGAGCCAATACTTATTCACCAATGCCGCTATTTCAGCAATAGACATTTGCGGCAAATTCGCAATATCACTTTGTTCCTCCGGAGTCAATTCAATAGATTTTTTCATATAATTCAGTTTTTCAATTTTTCAAGTTTTTCCCCAATCAAATTCAGTGCTCAAACAGCAACGAAGACTGGTCCCCATAGTACCGAACTCGCCCCGTCCGGTCCACCGTCTTATCAACGTTCCCATCGTACCGCCCGAGCATCTTGCCCGAAGCATCTTCAACTATCGTCTGCGTACCACGCTGATTTTTATATCCTATGGTCCGCCCACTAGAATCTTTAATTTTTTCTTTCATGCCTCAATTTACCACCAGTTTTTATATTTGTCAAATGAAAAGCCCAAAATTTTTTTAAGAGCCAATTAACCCCCCCTCTCCCCCCAAGGAAGCCCGTGGAATAAAGATATCTTTCGTCTCTATATTCAATATCCCCCTCCCCCCTATAGGGAGCTCCCAAGGAGGAAATAACCATATTTCCTCTCCATAATAAGAAGCCTTATCTAAAGTCACCCATTCTGACAATTCTTTATTCCAAAAAAGTTTCTTCGTTTCCTTCCCATCAGGTTCCCCCAGTATTAAGTATTTTTTATTTGACTTAGGCATATACAATTTCCGGATTAAATTTATTAACTTTACCACCTTGAATTGACAAATAAACTACATGCGGCTTGTGTGCCCACTCCCGCCGAACAGAAGTTTTTTTACCATATCCCCCGATACCACTCTTTTTAATCTTCATCCATGCTTCCGCCGCCGGTGTTCCTGCCGGTTGCGTCGCATGGAGCAACAAGGCAAACGGACGGCTATCCGCCGAAATGGCATGGGAGTCATCATGGTCAATGTCCAACCCCTTGGCCTCCGCCTCTTCAATAGAAAAAACGACTTCCGCATAACGCAACCCATGCTCTTTTATTAAATGGTCATGCGTACCACCCTTGCTTGCAACAAATCGAAAATTCCCAGGAAAGTACTTCCGATACTTTACCATAAAAGGCAACGCTTTAGTGTATCCGTAAAATAAAATAGAAGGATTGTTCAAAGCAACATTCAACCATGCTAAAAAATATCGCTCCGAAAAAAAATCACCAGAAACATGTACCCGCACTTTGTCAACCATTAAAGGCAGAGAATCTTGAATTAACTTCCCCATGCTTTTTTCAGTGCGAGCTCTCCGCAGCAAATTAAAATTGTGCCAGCGCATCTTCCGAACATTGGTCGCTCGGGCTTCCGTAGTAGCCGAAAAACAACGGAAACGACAATGTACCCCATCAGTAACCCGCCCCGTCAAATGGTCAGTCTTGCTTAAACATTCCCTGGCAAATGGACAAGAATGTCCCGCCGGCAACGAAAACGTGGAAATGCTCTTAGCTAATTTGGCGTTTCCCAAACCAAATGCAATCTTATTTTTGTCAGTCATACCTACACCATAACACACTTTTTATATTTGTCAAATGATATTTTTAATAAAAAAAAATGCTCCCATTCCGTAGAATAGGAGCATTTCCATTACCATCATTTACTTTGCCAGCACCGGCTGCGCCGCAACCTTGGGCTCCGCCACCTTGTCCTTCGAGACAACGCTAACTACCGGGACCGTCAGCGAAGCGCCGGACTTGGAACTAGGCCGCCCGCCCGCCTTGGCACCCTTGGCAGCGGGCTTGGCCGCCTTGGCACCCTTGGCAGCGGGCTTGGCCGCCTTGGCCGCAGGATTGGCACCCTTGGCAACGGGCTTCGCGGCCGCCTTGGCAGCGGGCTTCGCGGCCGCCTTGGCCGCAGTATTCACCTTCCCCAAATTCACCCGGAGGCAAAACACCACCGCCCGACGCCCCAGACCCCGCGCCGAATCCGGGTCCGCCGTCATCCCTTCAACCACGCAAACCACAGAATCCGGATTTGGGCCGGTCCGATTGGCCTCCGTCAACGGAGCACCCTCCCGATGAAAGAACCTGTCCGCCTCGATTCCCTTCCGAAGCGTCAGCAACGTGCAACGGGGACCCCTCCCGTAATTCTCACTGTCCGGATTCGTCTCGACCCCATTGGCCTTCATCAAATCCTTAAAGGTCCAGGTCAGAGCCTCCGGATACACCGTCTGGTACCGAGGACGCCCAGGGTGTTCGTACTTATTCGTCTTAGCCTTGGCAGCAACAGTGCCGCCGTTCTTGGTGTTCTTGTTGTCACTCATACTTTTTTTCCTATGTTTAACTGTTTAACTGTTTAACTGTTTAACTAACTCAATTTTTCCCTTTTTTCCCACCGTGCTGTCAAAATACCACTTCTAAATCACTTTGTCAAATTCTTTTTTTTCTTTTTTTTACCCCTCCTCAGGTTGCACCATAAGAAAAGGCAAATACGGCTCCTCTTTCCCTTTGAAAATTACGTCTTTCATCTCATCATAACTCACCACCTCTCCCTCTCCCGTTTCATATTCAACCCCACCCCCCACAACAAATTCTTGCTCAATATATCTCTCTTTTTCCATATCATACGTTTGAATCACATATCCATGCGTTATTTTTTTAATTTTCATACCACCAATATACACCTATTCACCACCTTGTCAAATCCTTTTTTATTTTCTTATCCCATATAATAATTCTAAATCAAATCTAAATCCCTCAAAATACAACATTTATACACAAGATTTATCCCCAAAAATAATTTGAAAATTCTTTTTCTACCTTGACATTTCATCTATCCTTTTATCCCTATTCACATATTCTGTTCACCTCTTCTATACCTTGCCTTTTATTTACCCCCGCATTTGCTCCAGGATTGCCTATAAACCATCTTAACATAAATGCTATCATTCCCCCAATTTCTTCCCTTCAAATCGCTTATAAACCATTTATACTGATTTATACTGATTTATACTGATTTATACTCACTTCTACCAATTATTCGATATACTAGTGTATAAATGAGTATATTTGATTAGTTTATCACTTTTTTTAATATAAAAAGTCAAGAGTGTAATTTTCTATTTTCCTTTTTGTCTTAAATCCATTTACTATAACCCTTGTTGTGCTAAATAAAACCCATTTCGCTTTATACAACCCCCATCCCATGTTAATAATGAATAATGTCCAGTAAATAATAAATGAATATAATAAATGTTTAATACCAAATAAATAATAATTCTTATATTTAATTTTTATACTTTTTTATGTATATCTATAAAAACATATCTAAAATCATATAATAATGAATAATGTCCAGTATTCATTCATGATTGTTTACTGGCCAGTAAACATTATTTTCTTTACTGGATTGTTTACTGGATTATTTACTGGCCAATAAACATTATTATAGTAACCATTTCTTTATACTTATTATCGGTGAGAAATGCATTTATTAATACTTTTATTCGGTGAACTCAACCTCCCCGCAAATAAATATATACATATATCTATACATACATTCATATATATTTTAAAATATTTATAGGAGGAGAAATAAGAATATTTATATTAATAAAATAAAAAAATATTAAAATAAAAAGAAAATAATTTATAATTCTTTTTTAACTATTATATAAAACTCATTTCGTATTTATT
>ENA-UOWE01004676-UOWE01004676.1-activated-sludge-metagenome-genome-assembly--contig:-NODE-4676-length-13010-cov-6.433423_pt1 | contig 13010 bp, 9 predicted proteins | sample MGYA00249841_ERZ761562 | MGnify/ENA primary metagenome ERZ761562 (study PRJEB28883, sample SAMN05720200) | activated sludge metagenome | isolation source: Anaerobic digester | place: Japan... | reverse complement strand
TTCAAACTTTTCATTTAATTCCTTTTGTAACTCTGCAATAAGATTTTTAATAAACTTTTGGCGTTCAGATTTTTCATTAATTCCTTCTTTAATAGAACTAACGATTTTCTTAATGTCAGCAACAAAATCTTTCGCAGTACTGGGAGAAACGGACTTCCCCTTCTCTTTTATATCTTCAACACGGTTTTCAACAGATTCCGCAGCTTTCTCAATAGCATTTTCCATTTTTTCAGTATCACTTAATGCTTCGTATTTGGCACGTGATTTTTTACGTTTTTGTGCTATTTTTTTACGTTCCTCAATTTGAAAATGACAATCAAGACCTTCGATAATATATTCTATTGCTGTATCAATTTCGTTCGCATTAAACTCAATTCCACGCTTTTTGCAACAATCAACAGTCCATTTATTCCCTACTTTGTGAAACACAACCTTATCACTTGGTTGCTTGTGATGTTCAAGAATATACGTATCTTTTGCTGTTCGCTTAATAACATTACCATTTTCATCGGTTATTTTTTCTTCAACATCCATTGTTGAATACTTAACTTCTTTTTGTTTTTCATCAACCTTTGGTTTTGGCTCTGCTTTTTTCTTTGCCTCTACTTTTTCAGAACTTTTTTTAACTTTATTTTTAACTTGTTTAGGCTTTTCGTGTGCAGCTTCAAGACTTTGAATATCTTTTTGTAATTCCGCAATTTCAGATTCAAGAAATTCTTTTTCGTCTTTTGCTAATGCAGGATTTTTAACTTCCTCTAAAAGTTCTTTTAATTCTGCTTTTTTGTCATCTAATATTTTACCCATTTTATTTTATTTTTAATTGTTTACAAATATATGTTATTTTTGTTTTTTAGCAATCATTCTATTAATTGTTTTAATACGCATTTCAAGTTGAGTTTTATCCCCAACACCTTTTTTAATCATACGTTCAATAGTTTTAATACGCATTTTTAAGTCATCTACGGTAGTTTCTTTTGGTTGCTCCGTTTCTGTGGCAGGTTCTATTTCTTGCATTGGTGCTTCAAATTCATTAGGAAATAGTTTGTACATTGGGGTAGGCTCGAAATGAAAATCTAATTCTGCACCAAATTGTTTTAATTCATTTATATCTATATATCCAAATTCTGCCATTTGCAAATCACCATTTAATATTGCATAACCAAACGCTGGCTCTTCTATCGTTAAATTTTCGTCAAATATATCTTTCTTATTTAATTCTATTATATACCAATCGCTGCCTCCATAAAAATAATGCAAGTATGCAATTTTTTCATGCAAAGAAACGGTTTGAGTACCATATATTTCAGGTGTTTGTGCAATAATTTTATACAAACTATTAATCACATCGTCAAACTCATTAGAACCTTTTACAATTGATAATTGTGCAGGATTCATAAAGTCTTGAATTTTCTGTAATTTTTTAGCAATTATTTTTTTAGAAACATCATCGAAGTCTAAAAGATTTACGGTGTTTTCTTGTATTTCATTTTCAGCTTGCTCTAATTGTTTTTGTATAGACTGTTTAGCTTCCGATAATTCTTTAATCGCTATTGCCATATCAGATATTTTTTGAACAGAATAATTAGCAATTCCTTTAATAGAATTTAATGAACCTTCTTTTATTAGGCAAATCTGTTTTGTTTTAATCATTAAATCAAACAACGAACTATCTTCTTTGGAATATCCATCAAAAGAAATTTTACCTTTTGAAAACATTTCGACCATTTCATTATAAGTCAATATAATTTCTTGATTATTATACTTACCAAAACTTTGTTTTAATTTTACCTTTTCCGAATCGCAAAAAACAACAATATAATCTATTCCATTAATTGTAATTTTACTATCTACTTGGAGTATTTCTTTTTCATATTGTTTGCTAAAACTTATTAATTCATTATTGCAGTTGTCAATATCAGATTTAATATCTTCTTCAATTTCGTTTTGAACCTTATCTGCTTCGTAAACAGAATAATCGGCTTCTATTTTAGCTATTTCCTCCGTTTTTTCTACTTGACTAAACAAATCACGAACAACACTATTTTGAACAGTGTTTATTTCGGATTCTAATTTTTGTATTTTTTCTTTTATATCTAAAACACGTGCCGTTGCATCTGAAATAAAAGTTTGAAATTTAGAAACTAAATCTTGATTATTTTCAAGCCTTGCACGAACAATTAAATCTTGTTTTTTCTGTATTTCTTTTTGCCAATAATCAACATCAGATTTCATTTCATTTATCTTTTCTCTTGCAGGAGAAACTATCGTATTTGTAGAAACGATATTGTTTAAGTTTAATGGTTTTTGATTGTCATAATCTAATTTCATAATTTTTGAGCCAATTAAATTATATAATTGTTCTTTTGACAATTTTAAACCTTTTGATGTTCCCGAATTATATATATAATCAAATATTTCCGATTCATGCAAATCTGTTAATTTTTCAGAATACATTTTTCTTAAATCTCCAACCCACGAAGCGTTCCGCTCTAAATAAGGAAATGAGCTTTTGCTTGGGCTTGCCAAATATTCAACAAATTTACCATTAGGATTCAAGTATGTATATCTAATTATATTTTCTAAGTATGATTGAGGCTTAACGTATTTTATCATTTCAGATTTGTTATAGCCGTCTTTAAGCATTTTTCTTACTGCATTAATATCAGATATTAAACCCTCTTGCGTACTTGCTCTGTTTGATTCCAAAACGGCATAAGAAACAGCTTCATCTTTATCGCCCAAAAACTCTTTTACAGGCATTGTTTGCAATGATTTATCTCCTGCTTCATACAATCTCCTGCTTGCCTCAAATCTTGAATGACCGCTAATAACAATATATTTATCTATTGTTTTATCGTACCATACAACAATAGGGTCGTTAGTTTTATCAAAACCTTCCGAAACTATTTTATTTACAGATTCTTCTGAATAAGCGTGCTGCCTACCTTGAAAATCTTTTGGACTTGTTGTTATTTGCGTTCTATCTATTTCTTTTACAGTTGAAAATCTTTGTTTTGATTCTGCTGTAGGAACGTCATTTGAAATATTAGCCACATATTGAGTTTCCTCTATCGGCAAATTTTCTGTTTTTATTTCTTCTTGATAATCATCTAAATTTTCACTGTATAAATTTTCAAATTTATTCCAACCTTCATTTGTAAGGTATTCAATAAGATATTTATTTTCTTCTTGTTTAATTACACGTGCTTCGCAAAACAATGAGCCGTCTTGATTAATCATATAATATCCTTTTAGTCCTTTTATTTTTGCTGCTTTTGGTTTATACCAGCCCGAATTTGCACTATCTAAATTTAAAGCAGTTAAACATTTGTCTAAATTGTCGTGCGTAGTATTGCCAGTCCAAAATATTTTACCAACTGTATTTTCAATTGTTTTTAATGCTTTTATTTTTGCATTATTTTCTTTTGTATTTGGTAAAACATCCATACTTACAACATCATTCGACGGCAAATTTTCTGTTTTTATTTCCTCAACTGATTGGGGAAGTCTTTCCATTATTGGCATATCTGTATCTGTTTTTGTTGTTTTTTCTTTTTTACTATTATCTTTTATTTCAATATATTCGCTTACTCTTTTTTCGCTAAATGGCTTAAAATCACTAACATTATACTCTTGCTTAAACGCCTTAAATATATTGTCGAAAAGTACGATTATTTTTTCTAACTCCCTTCCTCGCGGATAAGGAATTTCATCTTGTGGCGTAAAAATCCAGTTATTCTTATACGAAACCAAATAATTATTTTTTCTATCTTTTAAATCTAAAATAGCTTCAATATAAGATTCAAAAGCTCTCGCACATAATTCGGCAGGTTCAACCCAATATTTACTACCTATTCTTGATGAATTATAATAATAAATAGATGTCTTTAAAGTCATTGGCACATCAATATACGCCTTTTGAAATTTATGTGCTAAAAACCCATAATATTTAATAACGCTTGGGTCATCGTATTTGTAAGCATATATTTTATATCGTTCTTGTATTTCTTCAATACACCCTTCTAAAGTATCGGAATAAGCATGATAGCGAACCTTGTCTTGTGCTTCAAATCTTACGGTTATTTGATTTGTCTCTCCGTCTCCTTTAAGTATGTAATTAACCAAATTCCATATTGCAAGTTTTGTACCCATACTGTTTTGAGAACATGATTCGGAAGCCAATACGCTTGTTGCACGTCTTTCACTCCCCTCTTGAATTACGTTGTCAAAATAATGAAACCATTCGTGAGCTACAGAACCATCGCCAGACTTTTTAGTTAAATTTATAGCTTTATAAGCAGGAAAGTAAGTTGCCATGTGTCCTGCAACTCCCATTGTTGCAAAATTTATATCTAATTTACCCAATTGATTTATTGCAAATATATCAATATCTAACATTTCCGCCAAATCGGTAATAGCACCTAAAAAGTGTTTTATATGCTCACGGCTTTCAGTATCTTTTAATGTGTTCCCAAATACCACATTATTGAACCCAAAAGTTTTTGTAACGCTATCAACTTCAATTGATGGTATTTCATACCCACCTGTTCTTGTTATGTGAGATAGTGGTAATTTTGTGTTTATTTTTGGTGAGTTAGATTTTTTGCGTTCAATTTGCTGATTTTCTCCAAACGCCCAATCCCAATTATTATCTCTAACCACGTATTGGTCTTTTAAATCTTTTCTTTGCGTGTAACTTTCTATTGCCTGTACGGTAAATTTTACTTGATTTTCATATCCAGACAAGTATATTTTTTTTAATCCTTCAAAATCGCTTAAAACTTTTTCATCAAAAGCCTTTCTTGAAGTAAATAAATGAGCATATTTAGAGCGAACTTGTCTTTCGATATGTTCTTTGCTCTTATTTTTAGCTTCTTCGAGGTCGTTATTTTTTTCAATTAACAGTTTGTTTAATCGTATTAATTCTTTATTAATGTATTCATCTTGCTGCTCTTTTGTGTATGGGTCAAATAATTCTGCTTTTTTAAAATCAGCAATTGCCGAATCTGAATGTCTTTTACAGAAATTTATAAAACGAACACCAAAAATTGAAGTAAGTTTTTTATCAATTTTACGTGAATATTGCCACGATTTACCATCTAAATCAGAAGTGTCTCCTACAAAAAAATCTTTATTTCTAATAAATTTATATAATTCATCTTCAACAGACTTTGCTGTAAAACAACCTTCTAATATAATTTTAAGCCTTTCAATATTAGTTACGTAAACATTTCGAGCATCTTTACTGTCAAATGGTCTTGAAGATAGCGATTCACGGCATTTTACTTTTAAATAAGTTGCTCCAGAAGAATATCCTTTTTCTTTTTGTTCTTCAATATTATATTCTTGCCAAACTTTAGATTTTTCAACTTGTTTATAAGCATTAATTGGGTCATCTTCTATTTCGGATAAATTATTTGAATTTACTATATCATAGTTACGTTTATACTTTTTTGTATAGCCTACAATATTTGTATCTTTAAACTCTTTGCTTTCTTGTTTCTTTTTAAGAATTTCGGAAACTTTATCTTTTATTTTATTTTTATCTTCCATTTTTTCTTTTTTACAAATTTAATCAAATTATTTGTTTTTTCAATTATTCCTTAACCACAAACCCCAAACTTTTAAAAAACTCTACCCTATCGTCTGGTACGTCAAAAACTAATGTTTCTTTATTAATATCGGCTTGTTTGCATAGTTCTGTTAATTCTTCGTTAGAGTATTTTGACGCTCGCTTGATATTTTTCAGTTTTTCCTCCATTGCAGGAAGTCCAACTTCACTATCGTAATAATTTGGCGATTCTTCAATATGGTCTGACACAATTTTATCTACAGCCTCTTTTGGTGTTAATTTATGGTCATAAACTTGTTCTAATGTATCAATATGTTCAGATTCTATTTTTTTAGCTTCTTTTATTTCTGATTCAGGAATATTGTGTTTTTGAGAAATAGACTGCATATTACTATATTTTTCAAAATAATATTTATTCAATATTCCTAATATATATATTTCAAGGTCTCTTTGATTATAAGTTGTATCGCTGCCTATTAATTTATCATCAACATAAACATCATAAGCGATATGTGAATTAACAATACCAGAATCAGATTTTATTTCTAAATCATATACTTTAAATCTAACATTATCAAAAGAATATTCAAAATCATTACCTTTTCTTTGAATTTTACTAAAATCAAATCCAAATATTTTAGTATATTTAGGTTTGTATCCCAATTTTTCTTTGTTAGAAATCATTTTTAAAACATCAGGCATGTATTTTTCAATAAAATCTTGCGGTTCGCTTGCTATTTGAAATTTTTCGTACCGATTATTTGGTTTGTTTATAGCTTCAATTTCAACATTTCCTTTATAATAAGTAATTTCTACTTTCAACATTAAAGACTCATTCTTTTTTGCTTTATTTATTTTTTGTCGAATTTGATTTGCTTTTTTAAAATCATCTTCTGCGTCAGAAAATTTTAAGTCGTCATCTATTCCAGAAAGCGTTTTTGCACAATCCATTCCGACCTCAAAATGTTCTCCTTTTTCGTTCTCAACTATACCAACATTAGCTATTGGTTTACCACAATTTTCGCAAAAGTGAGGGTTCTCGGAAAGCCCTCCAGTATAAAAAGAATCAATAATTTTATAAGTTGTATTTAACGGCAAATTTCTTCTTGATACTTTCTTTTTAACCTCCCCACCATCTTTAAACTTCTCAACACCGCACTGCTGTAAATATTTATCCAATTCACTATAATCAAATGTTATATTATAATCTTTGTCTATATAGCATTTAATTACAGGTGTTACAATAACATCGCCTTTTGTGTTTATAAAGTCAGTCATGCTTCTATTAGCAAGCACTTTAAAATACATTAATATTTCGCCCTCCATTTTATCGGACGGTATTAAAAACTCAAAATGACCGTATTGCCCGAACATGCTAAATGTATCATATTGTTTTTTAATTTCAATATTATAATTTTGTTCAATATCACGATAAAAGGCATTGATAAAATCTTCCATTCTTGATTTTTGTATTGTGCCACCATCTTTAAACATTCTACTCATGCCACTTGGAGCATAATTAGTTCCGTATTGTTTGTCAATACTTCTCATATAGTCCTCTATTTTAGAATGCAAATTTGATAGTTTCTTGAATATAGATTCATAATTTTCATCGTACCAATCTTTTCTTTCATCTTCATCTTCGGGAACTTCATCAATTTCATAAAGTTCATCAATACTATCTATATCAATAAAATCTTCTTCATCGGTAGGCAGGAAACTCATTGGCATTAATCCGCTTTCTTTCAATTGAATATTAGCTTCAATAAGTTTAGGTTTTAATTTATTATCATCTGACTTTGTTATTTTTTCCATATTTACATGAAAATCATGCCTTACACTTGCTAAATTTGACATCGCTTCGTGCTGACTTTCTGTTAGCGTTTCTATTTTCTTATTTTCAGCCATTCTTTTTGCTGCAAATTCTCTTTTACCTTCATATATAGCCCCACCATCTTTAAACTCCTTACGTTTAATTAGTTTTAAAATAGTTTCAAAAGTTGAGTAATCCGCATAGTAATTTCCTTTTTCGTCAAATCCAAATATAATAGGAAACTCCCTTTTGCCTTCAAAATAAATAAAAGCGGTCGCATATTTGTCATCTTTTTCCATTGTAAACTCCACATGCCCGTTACCATATTTTGAATTAAAATTATCGGTATTTTCAATGAATTTAAAACCGTAATCACGCTCCATTTCAGACTTAAACACGTTACATAATTGAGTGAACGGGGTGTTTTTAGATTCTCTTATCATTTCGCTTCCTTCTTCCATAAATCCAAATTTTTTATAATATTGTATTAAATAATCTTTTGTTATTTTTTTACGTTTTTCTGTGTTTTTTAAAAAGAATTTATATCGAGGAACTGGCTCTAAACGTATATTAACATTATATTTATCTGCCAAATCACAAAGATACTGCAAATAAGGTTTTGCATCTACATTTTGGTCGATTTTTTCAAACATATCAATATAAACGCAATCTTTACTTTTATTGATAGAAACAAATATATTCATTTTTTCGTGAACATTTTTTTTATACCAATTTATAAAGTCAATCATAAATTGTTTTTTGCTTTCTTCGGTTTTTGTTTGTATTTCTCCGCCTTTTTTGTATTCTTCCGATTCTCTACCGTCAATCAAACTATTATAGTCTAAATCTTTAATAAAGGAATCTACCGAATATTCCACATCAAATATTTCTGAAATAGAATAATTTTCAAAATACTTTTCAATACCATATGTTAGCTCTACGATATTTTCATTTTCTCCGTCAGTGTCTTGAAGCTCTATTCTGTCTGACTTTTTATCAAATACAATACTTAAACAAGCATCTCCGTAAGTTTTATAAACTTTATTATGGTCTGATATTCTTACACAAAGAACAGCATTTTCTTTGTTTACATTAACAAAATTACGAACAATTCTATCATCAAACGTGCTATCTTTTTTTTCTAAATATAGTAGTATATTATCTTTGTCAAAATCAATTAAATCGCTATTTGCATCTAAAAGTAAGTAATAATATTTTGAACGACCCATTAAACCTGCGTATTCTTGCAAATGAATTTTGTTTTTGTAATTATCTTCAAACGATTCTATAAAGTCTGAATGAAGTTGTAAAAATTCTTCTTCAATATTTTCTTTGTTTGATTTTATACGCTTCAATTCTTTTGATTCCAATATTTCAGTATCATTATCTAAGCCATTTTCAACTAATTTATAATAGTCAGAATCATTATAATAATCTTCAATAGGATAATCTTCAATAGTTTCTTCATTTTCAGCATCTAATTCATATACAAACTTATATTTATTTGTATATTTTTCTAAAATCACATAGGTATCTTCATCTTGCTCCGAAGCGTAGTCGTATTCGCTTTTAGCATCATCAAAATCAATTCCTTGATATAAATAGTCTGAATCACGTTCCGAACTTTGAGTAACTTGATAAAAGTCTAAATCAAATAACGGCTCAACGCTTCCACCTTTTCCCATTTTTTCAGCTAACATACCTTTTAATTCTTTAAGTTTCTTATCACTATCAATTGCTTTTTGTAATTTAATTCTATCATCAAGAACGCCTTTGTTTATTTTCAATTCATGTTCTATTTCCTTTTCACGTATATTTATTTGATTTCTAATAGACTTTTTATTTATATCAGAACCTTTATCGTTTACATCTTTATATATTCCAATAATAGCCTTAACTCCACTGTTTTTTAATATAATAGTGCGAAATGAAAACTTTTTAAATTCTTTCGGGTCATTTACTCTGTATCTATAATATTTTTCTGTTTCATCACTTACTTTTGAAGTAAAACCATGACTACGAACCCAATTATCGGCTTGATGTTTATTTTTAAAATTAGACTTACTTAATAATAATGACTGTAATTTTGTTACGCCATTTAAAATCATTCCACCGTTTTGCAAAACAGAATCAACAAAACCGCCATGTTTCATTATAGACTTACCGCCAGTACTTGTATTGATTTTATCTAATATTTCTCTATTAGTTCCTGTATATCTTTTTTTTACATTTGAATTTACGGCACGTTTATTTATAACAACTTGTCCTGTTTCAACCGTAATAACATTATCTTTATTGGTAATTACTTTTAACGGTTTACCGTATCGCTTGTTCATTTTGTTTAAAATCTGCTTGTGAGAACCCTCATAAGTATACACATTATTATCTTCAAGAGCTTTTTTGCAAATAATAATTTCTTGAGATTCAACCTCTATATTTTTGTTAATATTTTCTACAATAGTATCAATGCCCCCCACATCATGGGAACGATTACCCTGTAAATCACAACCATTTTTACAATCTGTCATTTTTATAAACCGTTAGCGTTTTGAATATCTTTTGAAATTGTAAGAGCATCGCCCACAACATTACCTGCACCGTACATAAAAGCAACGTATGCCAAAGTTTTAAACGTGCTTTTTTCTTTTTCTATTAATCCTAAAAACAAACCGAATGCAGCACCAACCAATGCCACTTTTCTTTTAAATATTGCTGTATTTTTAATTTCCATGTTGATAAATTATTAATAACTGACCAAATATAACTATTTTATTATTGGTTTTGGGAAAAATCCTGTTTTATCAACTATAATTTTTTGAAAATTATTTTTTCTATTTACATAAATAGCATGAAACATATACGTAGTAAATGGGTTTCGGGTAATATGAAAGCTAAATACTATAAAATTAAATTCTATTAAAAAATATTTTTTTGATTCGCCTTCGGGGACTAAAACAATTCCTAATGTTGGAATAAAATATAAAAATTTAGTACTTGCTTTAAACGATATAGACCATCGTTTAATTTTAATATCAAATATTTTCTCAAAACTGATAGGTAACATGTTCTTTATTTTCATCTAATTTAAGGTTTTTATGATTAAATACTATATCTGTTTCGCTCGTAAAAGCACGTTTAATATCGAATAAAATTTGTTTACATTCGTTATAATTTATTTTACTGTAATAGAATAAACCAACATCTGTAGGTTCATGTGATATAAGGTATTGAGGCTGTATATCATATTTTAAACAATGTTCATAAATTCCGAAATTACACCATTCTTTTGGGGTTGAGTTGGTGCATAGTCTTTTTGTTTTATTTCCATCGAGATATTCTATATTAATCCTACAGCCTAAGCCGAAGTCATAAATACTATCCCCAAAACCTTTTTGATTTGGCATTTTAGAATTGCTTGAAATGTAAACTATATTACAATTATTAGCCTGTTCAAAGTTGAAAAAACAGTCAAAAAACAACTCACGCAATTCTTTTAGTAAATTTGTATTAATTAATTCTATCATAGTCTTTTAATTTTTTACGAAAGATATGAAAAATAATTTAAAATAAAAAATTTTTATGAGTGATGTTTTAAACCCAAATAGTGCAGAAAAGGTTCAACTCGGAATGGGGGAACTTTTTAATATATTAACAACAGGAACAAATACGGCAACAGAATCCGAAACATGGGCGTTTTTGGAGATTGCTCCCGATACCGAAATAACTTCATTAACCTTTGAGTATTTAGACGGAGGAACAGAGGTTGTTACCCGATATAATTTACCTGCATACCTAACAACAACATTAATACCGCCAGTATTTAAACAAAAACGAGGCTCTTGGATTTCTGTAACATGCGAAGGTCAAGTAAATTGCTATGGATTAAACCCAATTGGATAATGAAAAAAAGAATAAAGATAAAAACTGTTTCTGTTAGTGGTGGCAAAAGTCCAGAATCACCTGCAAATGCTTTGGCAAATGCTTTTGGGGATTATATCTTAACTGCTGATGGGAAATATATAATTGTAAACAAATTGTAAACAAACTATGGAATTATTGCAAATAGCACCCGAATCGACATTTTCAATTACATTAAATCAATTCGCAATATTATTAATATTTGCGATTAGCCAAACAGCAACAATAGTAGGATATTTCTTTTATGTTATGAAAAAAATAAAAGAAACCAGCACAGAATTAAAAGCTGCAAAAAGCGAAAGTAATAATCAATACAACGGTTTAGAGCAAGCATTTTTAAATAGAAATAAGTTTTGCGACATGAAACACGAGCTAACAAGAGAACGACTTGATAAAAATGAAATTCAAAACGGTAAAATTTATAGTGATATAAATTCAACATTAGAAAAATTAAACAATACAATAAGTCAATTTAATGATTCTATGCACCAAATTAAAGATGAATTACAAGCTGGGATTTGGAAGGCAAATAATGATATTTCAAAGCATATTGAATACCACAAAGGATTAGAAGATAAAAAAAAGTAGAATTATGAATAAAATAGAGCGAATACAAGTAGAAAAAAACTTTTATTTAGACGAATTTATACCAAAAGAATTATATTTTGCATATCCGACTTGGAAATTATATCGTTTGATTGATAAAAGATTATTTGCATTACATCAAAAAGTAAGAGATAGGCACGGTGCAATGACATTAAATGATTGGATTCGTGGTGGAAAAAGAAATTGGAGCGGTTTAAGATTGCCAAATAGTCCTTATTATAGTTTATTTTCAGACCATAGTTACGGCAGGGCAGGGGATAGTATAATGAGTAAAGATATAAACGAGGTTTGGAATGATATTAAGACAAATTATAAAAAAATATATCAACCGCTCGGATTAACAATGATTGAAACAGGAAAAGAAATAACATGGTTGCACATGGGTGTAGGAAACACAAACATGAACAGTTTGTTTGAAATTAAAATGGATTAAGATATGGCAAAGGTAAGATTTACTAAAGATATGACACGAAAACCTGTTACTAAAACAGGTGATTTTCTTATGGTTTTTGATGGGGAAGAAACAGATATAACAAAACAGGTTAAGTTTACTCCCGATATTCCTAAAATGGAAAACGAAACGCAAGATATAGAAACAGGACTTCTTTATAATTGGTATGCCGTAAACACGGGAAAACTTGCACCAACGGGATATAGAGTTGCAAGCGATGATGATTTTACAACTTTAGTAAACTATTTAATATCACAAGGATTTAATTATGACGGGACAACAAGCGGAAATAAATTGGGAAAATCTGTTTGTATACCTTTTGGTTGGGCTTCAAGCGATATTGAAGGGGCTGTTGGAAATGATTCTTTAAGTTCCGAATATAATACTACACGGTTTACTATGGTTAATACTAAACGTAGGGAGAGCAATGGTAGTTTTAATTCTCTATATGAGGGGTCTCCCGTTTGGACTACAACCGAAGCTGGCAGTAATGCCTATTATAGACATGTTGGCGGAGGTAGTATAGCGGCTTTCAATCAAAATGATGGAAATAAAAAATCTGGATATGGAGTAAGATGCTTACGTGATGCAACAGCATCAGAACAACTACTTGCAGATGGTACATTTTTAGAGGACGTTACCGATTTAAG
>ENA-UOWE01004668-UOWE01004668.1-activated-sludge-metagenome-genome-assembly--contig:-NODE-4668-length-13023-cov-5.927899_pt1 | contig 13023 bp, 11 predicted proteins | sample MGYA00249841_ERZ761562 | MGnify/ENA primary metagenome ERZ761562 (study PRJEB28883, sample SAMN05720200) | activated sludge metagenome | isolation source: Anaerobic digester | place: Japan... | reverse complement strand
CATAAGCCATCTCCTTTTCTTTTTTTGCTGATATGGCGGGATGAGTTTTAGGTACTATAAAAGGAATACCTTCGTCTGTTTTTAGTATTGTGGCATCTATACCGTAAATGTCTTTGATGATTTCACGGGTATATACCTGCTGTGGTGTTCCATGATATCGTACTGAGCCATCTTTCATGAAAAAAATCTCAGAACAGAACATAGCCGTCATGTTAAGATCATGAAGAACTGCAAGTGCGGTTAGTTCCTTTTTAGCCGTAAGTTCTTTTACTATAGCCATTATTTCCATACAGTATTTCATATCAAGACTCGAAGTAGGTTCATCAAGAAGCAGAATCTCCGGTTCCTGTGCAAGCGCCCTTGCAAGGAGAACACGTTGAAACTCACCTCCGGAAAGGCTAAGGGCAGATCTGTCTGCGAATTTTTCAAGGTTGAGCTTTTTTATTAGATGTTCAGCAATCTCTTTATCATGTTTGGCAAAGCCAACCCACTTGTTTTTTATATGAACCACTCGTCCCATCATTATAAGATCCATGACGGTCAAATCTGCCGAAAGGGAAGATTTTTGAGGTATAAAACTGACAATCTTGGCCATTTCAGCTTGTTTCATTCCTTTAATGTTGATCCCCCGTATTTCTATACTTCCTTTCTGCGGAGTATAAAAGTTAAGTATGTTTCGTATGAAGGTAGATTTTCCGCAGCCGTTAGGCCCCATTACAGCGCTAAAAGAATGCTTTTGAATAGATACGTTCATATTGTCAAGAATATTGATCTTTCCGCCGTAAGCAAAACAAAGTTCTTTTGTTGATATATCCCACATTATCTGTTCATACCTCCTTTTTTATTAAACGCCAGATATAGAAAAAAAGGCGCTCCGAAAAATGAAGTTATTATTCCGATCGGGATCTCCATTGGTGCAAGTATCAAACGAGATATGGTATCACATGTCAACAGAAAAAGGCCTCCCGTTATGGTTGAAAGTGGAATCAGTTTTTTATTTGAACATCCGAATAAAAGTCTCACCGTGTGGGGAACAATTAAACCTACAAAGCCTATCATGCCGGAAAAGGCAACAGAAAAAGCTACCACTAGTGCTGTTATTACAAGCATAGATTTTTTCAGTCTGGATACATTTACTCCCATTGAATGAGCCTCTTCTTCACCTGACATAAGCAAATCTAGATCATTTCGGAAATAAAGAAAAACTGTAATCGAAAAAACCATCGGTATAATCATAAACAGAATCTTAGACCATGTTGCCCCTCCTAGATATCCCATAGTCCACATTATTATTTTGAAGGAATCCTCGCCTATCATATACATGGCAAATGAAGTAAAAGCACCCAGGAAAGATGAGACAGCAATACCGACTATGAGTAAGGTTGCTGTATTCAGCTTTTTTCCTGCATTAGAAAGCCTGAATATCAAGAACGATGTAATAACGCAACTTACAAAAGCAAAAACTCCATACATCAGATCAGGAACCTTAAGAATAAATGCAAGAACGGCACCGAACGTAGCACTCGCACTTATACCTATTATGTAAGGATCTGCCAAGGGATTTTGATAAACCGTTTGGACTACTGTTCCGGTTGAAGCAAGCATCATTCCTACAAGAAGAGCCATGATTATGCGCGGGAGCCGTATGTCCATGATTATAGTCCTTATGTAATCGGGAGTGTTTGCCGATCCGTTAAAAAAAACATCTGTAATATCTTTCAAAGAAGTTTTTACTGCCCCGTTCATCAAAGAGAAGATTACCAGAAAAACTATGATAAAAAAGATAAGAAAAAGAAGTATCCGCTTTCGCATTTTGTTCTCCTTAGCAAAAAAACATTTTGTATACTTGCCTACATTATATCAAAGAACTTTATTTTTGTCAATCTAATTATAAAAGCTAAAATAGCTTATTGATCTTGACAAATCAAAAATAAATTTATATAATTAAGTAGTTAAAACTACATAAAAGGAGGTAATCATGAGAAGTCTGCTTCTTTATTCAACGCTGACAGGAAATACTGAAAAGGTAGCTAAAGCAGTATATGAAACAATGCCGCAGGGAACAGAGTTAAAAAAAGCTTCAAATTCTGAGGAGCCTTCGGATTATGACGTCATAGTCATAGGTTTTTGGGTGGACAGAGGAACAGCTGATGAGAAGATTCTTAAGTTTGTAGAAAAAACAAGAGGGAAAAAAGTAGCCTTCTTTTTTACGCTTGGTGCTTATCCTGATTCACCGCACGCCGTTAAGACTGCCAAGGATTTTGAAGAGCTTCTGAAGAAAAACGATAATGAAGTTTTAGGTTACTTTATGTGTCAGGGCAGGATAGATCCGAAACTTACCGAGAAGTTTAAGGATCTGCCCAAGGATCATCCCCATGCTATGACCGAAGAAAGAAGAAAGCGGCATGAGGAGGCAAGCAAGCATCCTGATGAAAATGATTTAACAGCTGCAAAAAAAGTTTTTTCTGATATTTTTTCCAAGCTAAGATGAAGTTTCGGAATAAAAAATCCCGGCAATTATTAAAATTGCCGGGATACTTATTAGATACTTATTCAACTCAAACCCTGTCAGTTTTAAGCAGCAGGGTTCTGTCCCTTCCGTTTTCCTTTGCTTCATACAGAACATTATCTGCATAGCTGAGAAACTCTTGCGCACTGTCGTTAAGTCCGGGTATTTTTGAAACCAGTCCGGCGCTTACCGAAACACATACTGTCTGTCCGTTAAGGCAAAAAGCACGGTTTTTGATCTCTCTTCTGATATTCTCAACATGATTGAAAAAGCTCTCGCTTGAATCACCCATATTCAGTACGATAAACTCTTCTCCGCCGTAACGGGCTATAAATTCATTACTTTGGGTAAAGTTTTTTTTCAAAATGTAGGATATTTCTTTTATACATTTATCGCCGTTGGGATGACCAAACTTATCGTTGATCTGCTTGAAAAAATCTATATCGAATATCACTATATTAAAGATGAGCCTGTTCCTCTGGCAAGTCTGAAAAAAAGGGTCAATATTGTTGTTAAAGAATCTTCTGTTGTACAGACCGGTAAGATCGTCGGTTACGCTCAGCATATGAAGTTTATTGTTAAGCTTTTCAAGCTCCTGTGTTTTTTGCTGTATCTCCTGGGTTCTTTCCTGAACAGCTTTTTCGAGATCGGAGGTAGATTTTAGAATTTCTTCGGTCATACTGTTAAAGGTGTCCGCAAGTTCTTTGATTTCGTCTTTTCCTCCGATACTGATCTTCTCATACTGATTGCATCCTATTTTCCTGGAAGCGTTTATGAGCATATAAATGGATTTGGTAATCCGTCTTGAAAGCATAAAGGCTACCGTTGATGACACAATTGCTGAAATAATAAAAAGATAGATGCTTATAAGTATCATTCTGTATAATCTCTGGAAAAGTTCACTGCTCAATACAGTAACCGCAAAAGTAGACTCTTGCGTTTTATGGGAGTAAGCCTCGATCTTTCCGCCCCCGGTCTTTAATGTTTTGAACGTCTGGTCATCAAGGTTTATAAGTTTTGATAAAAGCTCACTGTCGACGGAATTTTTTGAGTACAGGAGCTTTCCGTTATTGTCAAAGATAAAGAAATTCATGGAATTGAAGGCACGAAGTTCTTGGGGAAGTTCCTGCCATGGAAAGATATTTTCAGCAGTTAGCGAGGTCATTTCATCCGAACCGACCGAGGTTTTTTCTATAGTCCAGTATCTGAAAACTGTAACTGCCGTTTTAAAAAATTCATGGTTTTTTTCGATACTGTCAGTATAGATAACTATAATATAAAAAGCAAATATAATGAAAGTAAAAATCATTATTGTAAGCTGTATTCCCAAAAAAATTTTATTTTTTACTTTCATCTGCTTCACCTTTTAAAGTAGTTTTATAAAGTATATCATTATATCATTTGCATATTCTTAAAAAAATCTTTCTTTTTATCTATATTTTTGGTGTCAGTCTGATATTTCTGTTCTGTTTTTTCCAAGACGTTTGGCAAAATAAAGCGCAATGTCAGTTCTTTTATAAAGCGAAGAAGCAGTATCTTCCTCTTTTGCCTGTGCAAGACCGATGCTGATGGTGATCTTTTCCGACTCAAAAAAATCTGTTTTCTCAACCATGGAACGGATTTTTTCCGCAGCAGTAAAAGCCTGTTCTGAATTGCTTTCTGGAAAAATTACCATAAATTCATCTCCGCCGAGCCGGAAAAAAACATCGCTGATGCGTATGTTCTGCCTTACAATTTTTGATATTTGCTTCAAAAGAATGTCACCTTTGTCGTGTCCGTAGGTATCGTTTATACTTTTAAAGTTGTCGATGTCAAACATTATGGCACAAAAAGGTCTTTTATAACGTCTGAGACGTTCAAGCTCTTTCATGAGAAAATCATCAAGGCAGCTGCGGTTATAGATCTGTGTAAGGCTGTCCTTCATGGCAAGGATCTCCAGTTCTTTGGCAACATACTTACGGATATAGAGTATTATAATAAAAATACCTATAAGGGAAATGATCATGAATATATATATGGCTTTAAACTCAGTTACTTTCTTCTCTGAAATGATCTGTGCCTCAAGAACTATATTGTTAGTTCTTGACCATAGTATCTCACTTATTTTGAAAAGCGCATCCCTAACCTCGGGTTCTCTCGAACGTCTGAAATCATAGATAAGCTCTTTGGCTTTTTCCCAGTCCAGTTCAAGCTCATGAAATACTTCACCAAATTTTATTAGTAAAGAAGCTTTGGGATGTTCTGAATACTTTTTCATAATACTGTCGATGCTTTCGATAAGGAAGTTGTCTGGGTTGTTGTTCAGCTCTGTTTTTATAGATCGCTGTATAGAGGCTCTTATTATGCCGCTGAAGTTTATAAGATTAATATCATACTCTATGTTTTTTACAAAGATAATTACGACGAAAGTGTTTATGGCTGCAGCAAGAAGTAAGATTAGAACCATAATGGTAAGTTTTTGTGATCTTTTCATAGCATCACCCATATTAATATTTTTTGAATAAATAATTGCTAATAAGATTATATCAAATAGATGCAAATGCACAAAATTATAAAAAGTTGGTTGGAAAAGATTCTATCATAAAAATTGGAAGTTGTCATTAAAAATTAAAAACCGTCTCTATTAAGAGACGGCTAGGAAGGTAATTTCTAAAAGATGATACTGCCGATGGTAAAAACTATGAACGATACTACATATGCTGCTGCAAAAGAATATATTACACTAAACAAAGCCCACTTTGCGCCTATTTCCTGTTTTATGGTTCCTATTGTTGCAACGCAAGGGGTATAAAGAAGCGTAAATACAAGGAATGCATACGCGCTAACACTATTGAAAAACTGCGGTAAAACCTGAGAAAGTATCTCTTCCCCGCCAAAAAGCGTTCCCATTGTCCCGGTAACAACTTCTTTGGCAAGAAAACCAAAGAAAAGCGAAACCGAAGCCTGCCAGAAACCAAAACCCAAAGGCTTGAAAATAGGAGAAATAATCTTTCCGAATATGCCTATTATTGATTCTTCACCTGCGTACTCCACACCGGCAGGAAGGCTTGCAAGCAGCCATATTACTATTACTGCTGCGAATATTACAGTTCCCGCTTTTTTAAGGAACATAAATGCTCTCATGCCTGCTTCTGAAAGGATAGATTTTATAGAAGGCAGCCTGTATGGAGGCAGTTCCATTATAAAAACGCTTTCTTCATTTTTAAACAGGGTTTTTTTGAATATCAGTGCTGAGATTATAGATATCAATATTCCCAGAACATAAAGGGTGAATATTACAAAACCTGCATTTTGGGGGAAGAATATTCCGGCCACCAGAGTGTAAACCGGTAGTCTTGCCGCACAAGACATAAAAGGGTTCACAAGAATGGTTACAATTCTGTCTCTTTTGGACTCTAGGGTTCTTGTGCTCATTATAGCCGGTATTGAACATCCAAATCCAAGAATCATTGGAATAAAGGACTTTCCATGTAATCCAATTTTAGTCATCAGTTTATCCATAACAAAAGCTGCTCTGGGCATATAACCGACATCTCCAAGAAATGAGATGAATAAGAAAAGAAGAAATATGTTGGGCAGGAATACCACCACGGAACCTACGCCGCCGATTATGCCGTTAACAATAAATGAAGAAAGCATTCCTTCTCCAAGCTTTGCTCCAGCCCATTCTCCAAGGGCTACAAAACCTTCGTCAAGCATGCCGTTGAATATGTCTCCTATAGTAAAAGTAAGAGTGAATGTGAGCCACATTACTAAAAGGAATATAGGGATTCCAAGCCATTTGTTGGTAACAACCTTATCAACTTTATCAGACCAGGATTCATTGACTTTCTTTCTTGTCACGTATTTTTTTGAAAGGCTGGAGATAAACTTATACTTTTCTTCAGATACTATTATACTTGGGTCTTCTTTGAACTCCTGGCTCATTGAAGCTGTAAGCTTGTCAATATCCTGCATGGTCTCCTGACTGACCGAGTCTTTTATCTCAGTGTCGCCTTCAAGTATCTTAAGGGCAGTCCAGCCATAGTCCACGAAATTATCAGAATGATGTTTTTTTAAGATCTCCTCTGTCTGCGACAGGTACTTCATAAACTTTTCTGAGTAGCTGAAAAGCTGCGTTTCCTTTCCATTTTCAAGAGTTTGGATAATAGCTTGTTTTAGTTCGTTCAAGCCTTCTTTTTTGCTTGCGGAGGTTTTTACTATTTTTACTCCAAGCTCTTTAGCCAGATTCTCTGTATTGATGCTTATACCGCGGCGCTGTGTCTCATCAGACATGTTGAAAGCCAGAACCACCTTTTTTTTCATTTCAAGAATCTCAAGCACGAGATAAAGGTTTCGTTCAAGATTGGTTTGATCTACAACAACAATTACGGCATCGGGATTTTCTTTTATTATGAAGTCTCGTGCAATTCTTTCATCTATGGAGTTTGCCGTCAGGGAGTAGGTGCCAGGAAGATCCACAATACTTATGGTTTTTTCGGCTGCCTTAAACTTTCCAACCTTTTTTTCTACGGTAACTCCGGGCCAGTTTCCGACCTGCTGATGGCTTCCGGTAAGTGCGTTAAAGAGTGTAGTCTTACCGCTATTTGGATTTCCGCATATTGCAACCGTGTTCATTTTTTTTCATCTCCCTTTTCCACCGTTATATAAGAGGCTTCTTCCTTACGTATAGTCAGGGAATAGTTTTTAATGGTTATTTCTATGGGATCACCGAAAGGGGCTTTTTTTACTACTGTTATCATACTTCCCGGAGTAACTCCCATCACAAGGAGACGCTTTTTGACGTTTCCTTCACCCATTATACTTTTGACATATCCGGAAAAACCCGGATTACATTCACTTAATATCATTTGACTGCCTCCTGTAGGCTTACCGGACTTACCAGTATCTTTTTGGCTGTACCCATTCCAAGAAAGTACTTTATGCCGTTTATTCTCAGCATTACCGGCCCTTGTGAGAAATCACTAAGGACTTCAAGGGTGCTGCCTTCATTTATGCCCAGCTTTGAAAGTCTTGACCGAAGGATCATTCCTCCGCCTATCTTTGAAACTTTGAAAAAACCTCTTCCTGCAATAACAAGTGACATAATCCTCCTCCTGTAATGTTATACACTTTTAGTAGTTATACCTACATTTTATCACAAAAAAAAATCATAGTCAAATCACGTTCTTAAAGAAAAAAGTTCAAAAGACAGCAAACGTCAGCGCCTATCTTTTTTTACGGTCTGATGTGGAGATAAAAAAAGTAAGCCTCTGAAGGCTTACTTGATTACCAGTACTTCCTTTGCTTCACTTTTCCTTATGGCAATGCTGTAATCGCGTATCTTAATTTCGATAGGATCACCAAGCGGTGCAACCTTAAGAACTTCGACTTCTATACCCGTAGTTATTCCCATTATAATAAGACGTTTATGGATCTGTTCCGAGCCCAGTATTTCTATAACCCTAACCTTTTCGCCCGGTTTGACCTGGTCAAGACACATACGCGTCTCAAGTGTTTTGGATTTATAATTTTCAACATACTTGCGGTATTTGGCTTTTATATCAGGGTTATCCTCAAAAAAACTTTTTATCATTTCCATCGAGCGCGTAAGATTATCTGATTTAAGATGTTCCATTTTGCAAGAAAATTCATCGGCCTCAAAAGCATTTATATCAAGTATGTTAATAAAGAAGTCTCTTGTGGTCATTCTGTTTTTATATATCTTCTGGGCTTTTTCTATCCCAGACTGGGTAAGCTTTACAAAGCCCCTTTTCTCATAGTTTACAATTCCCAAATCTTCAAGTTTCTTTATGGCATCAATGGCAGAGGTGTGTTTTACGGAAAGTGAGGCTGTCATATCCTTTATTCGGGCTATCTCATTTCTGAGATGAGCCTCATAAATTACAACCAGATAATTTTCCAAACTTTCAGATAACTCCATAAAAACACATCCTTTGTAGTATAATCTACAGCAATTTTAACATTTTTTTTATATTTAGTCAAATTTTAAAGCATAGGAACATTATAGGTTAAACATATCATAAAATATATTTTTCTCTGAAATACCAGATGAAACAAGCATCTTTACAGCAGCTTCAAGAAGACCTCTGCTTCCGCAAAGGTAAGCGCTTAACTCTTGAGGAAGTTCTATTTTTTCCTCAATAAACTTATGTGCAATCTCTGTCACAAGTCCTCTTTCACATTTACATGAAACATCGTTTTTATCAGCAATACAAGGTATGAAATGAAAGTTTCCAAACTGTTTTTCAAACTTACCGAAGTATTCTGTATAAAAGATATCTTTTTGGGTCTGTCCGCCAAAAAAGAACCATATCTGTCTTTTTTTCTCGTTCTTTTGGAGAAGATCTGTCACTATGGACTTTATCGAGGACATTCCTGAACCGCCTGCTATACATATCATATCACGTCCGTCATCACGGACATACAAGTTTCCGAAAGGACCCTTGAGTTCGATTTCATCTCCCTGCTTTAGCTTTTGGTGAATATATCCGGAAACCTTTCCGCCCGGAACATGTTTTACTATAAACTGCAGAGTACCTGAGTCCGCAGGTGTTGAAGATATAGAGTAAGTTCTGCTTGTTTTGGCACCTTGGCTATCTGGCATAACAGAAAATGACATTATCTGTCCGGCAAGAAAGGATAGTTCCTTTGGAGAAATAAGCTCAAGATTTATTTCTTTTATGTCGTGGGTCAGATCAATAATGCTTTTTACAACTGCTTTGTATATCTGTGGCTTTATCCTGCTAATAACCTGCTGATCCATAAGCTCCATCTCCTTGTCTGTTAAAGTAAAGGCAACGTACTGTTATTATATGTAATTAGAATGTCGGGACAATTATAACAGATTTAAATTTTCCTAACCGGCTGTCGGATTAAAGTTTTGAGTTTTTCCGGAGCCGCTCTTCTGGGATCTCCCATATACACTTCATGGTGCAGACCTGTCATCTTATATCCTTCGTGGTTTATAAACTCATGAAGCTTTTTCACTGTAGGTTCTTCCTGTGCATACGGCCCAATATGGAGTATCTGAGCGCACAACCCTTCTTCAAAGCTATCGAACGAAAGCAAGGAGGTGTCTACATCTTCCTTTTTCTTTTTTAACAGTTCCTTAATTCCACAGTCGAAGATCTCCCTTGTTATGAAGTCCGGTTGAACTATAAAGACCTTCCATTTCCATTCTTCTTTCTTTTCAAGACTGAAGGTGCTCATTTCATCTGTCCACCAGAGCCCTTCCAGAGGCATTACCGTATAAAGCGGATTGTCGGTCTGCTTAAGCATGAATTTGATGGTATAGGTTATGGAATAAAGTGCAGACATGGTTTTTTGGAAAAGAACACTGTTGTTGGGATTACCATAACCACAGCAGCTTATTATTTTTAATTTGGGAGCAGTAACAAAGTGAGGTTCGGTTTTTTTTGTGTCGTAAAGATCCTTAAGTACTTTTTTGAGATCAAGGTTCATAAATCACCTCCGGCTGATGTTATTGATTTAGTACAGTAATATTATAAAACAAAAAGTATGACACAGATAGTCATACTTTTATGGTATTTCTTTCATTTCTAGCGGAGAATAAATCTTTTGGGAATAAGTTCTTTCATGGGAGATACTGTGTATATATCGGTGCTTTGGGCTATGGTTATATAAGCTCTTTCTTTTTCTTCAAGTAGCTGTTTGAAGAAAAAGATATCGTGCTTTGAAGAGAGCCCTGGGACATAAGTCATTCTCAGCTCATACTCTATGGATGATTTTCTTAAAGTATCAACTGTTTGTAAGACCCTTGAAAAATCAGCAGGAGAGCCTGTAAGCTTTTGATAATTTTCAGGGGCGGCTTTTATTTCAAGAGCGCAGTAATCGATAAGGTTTTCATGCGTAAGCTCACTTATCATCTGCGGATTTGTTCCGTTTGTATCAAGCTTGATATAGTATTTGAGAGTATTTTTGAGATGTTCTATAACTGCTGTAAGTTCTTTATGTATAGTAGGTTCTCCGCCTGTTATACATATAGCATCTACTCTTTTGCGGAGAAATTCTGCCTGCTTCAAGATATATTCAATACTTATCTGTTCTTTTGTGTCTGAGTAAGCTATGCTGTGATTATGACACCAGGGACATCGCATATTGCAGCCCTGTGTGAAAAGCACCGCACTTACAAAATCCGGAACATCAACAAAAGAAAAAGATCTTATTCCTGCAAACATTTGGAATCACTTCTCAAGGAGAACTGAACTCTGTGAAGATATTCCTGTTTTTTACCGGCATTCCAGACCTTTACAGGCCGGTAGTACCCTACTATTCTTGAATAAACCTCGGTTTCCCTTGAACATATAGGACAGGTGAACTTCTCGCCTGATATATAGCCATGGACAGGACATATTGAAAAAGTAGGGGTAATGCTCATATATGGAAGCCTATAATTGGTAAAAGCCTTTTTAATAAAGTCTTTTAATACATTGGCCGAAGAAATTTTCTCTCCGACGAAAATATGTACCACTGTTCCTCCAGTCCACCTTGTCTGAAGATCTTTCTGGTGTTCAAGCAGATCAAACGGATCAATGAAGGAGTTAACAGGTGGATGGACAGAGTTGGTATAGTATGGAGTTTCATCTGTTCCGCTGAAAAAAGCGGAGTTTCCGTACTCTTTCTTGTCAATGCAGGCAAGACGGTATGAGGTTCCTTCGGCCGGTGAAGCTTCCAGATTATAAAGATTATTCGTTTCTTCAGTGAACTCTTTCAGAGTGAAAAGCATAAAATCCATTATTTCAAGAGCCTTTTCTGTTCCGTCCCGGCTCAGTATGCCATCGCTTATTCCCATATTCAGAAGACCTTCATGCATGCCTACCAGACCAATGGTTGAAAAATGGTTCGCCCAGTACTGTCCGCTAAGCGAATAGATTTTATCAAGATATACCCTGCAGTAGGGGAACATTCCAGATACGGTAAGTTCTTCTATGTATCTGCGTTTTATTTCAAGACTTTCTTTTGCAGTGTTCATAGCATCCTTAAGAAGTGTGTAAAATTTTTTGAAATCATTATGACTCATCATAGCAATTCTGGGAATATTTATTGTTACTACACCTATGGATCCGGTAAGAGGGTTTGAGCTAAAAAGACCGCCTCTGCGTATGGAAGTATCGTTTTCATAACTTTTATTTAAGATATTGAAGGACTGAGAAAGTTTTCCGATATGATTCATCACAACGGTATTATCAAGCCTGAGTCTACAGCACATGCTCCTTACATCTTGGGGTGAGATATCCGAACTTATATAATTTGCAAAGTATGGAGTACCGTACTTTGCGGTAAGTTCAAGGATTTTTTCAGCCACAGGGCTGTTCCAATTGAACTCTTTGGTTATATTGTAAGTCGGAATCGGAAAAGAAAACGGCCGCTGTTCGAAATCTCCGTTGCTCATTACTTCTACAAAGGCGGTGTTTATCATATCCATCTCTTTCTGAAAGTGTTTGTAGGTAAGCTCTTTTTCTATGCCTCCGATGATGGCTTTCATATCTGCAAAATTCGGAGGTACCGCAAGATCGAAGGTGATATTGCTGAAAGGTGATTGAAATCCTACTCTTGTAGGTACGTTCATATTAAAAACAAACTCCTGCATATTTTGTTTTACGGTTTCATATGAGAGTCTGTCATAATAAATAAAAGGAGCCAGGAGGGTATCAAAGTTTGAAAAGGCAACGGCACCTGCAACCTCTCCCTGCATGGTGTAAAGAAAGTTTACCATCTGCCCCAGAGCGGTTCTAAAATGCTTTGCCGGACCGCAGGAAATTTTGTTTTCAACTCCGCCGAAGCCTCTTTGGAGAAGATCATGCAGATCCCAGCCGACACAGTAGCTTGAAAGGCATCCCAGATCGTGAATATGAAAAAGCCCGCTGTTATGATAAAAAGGGATATTACGGTTTTTTTGTCCGTATATATCTTCAAGCCAAAAATCCTTTATGGCCTGCTGATGTATGTGGTTGTTCAGTCCCTGAAGGGAATACTGCATATTGGAATTCTCTTTTACCTTCCAGTCTGACATATCGATATAAGAAAGAATAGTGTCTTTCATAAGCCACCCCCATAAAAAATATTTCTAAACAATTTTCCTGTTTAGAAATATTCTACTACAGAATACTATATATTGTGTGTTAATTTTTTTGAATACAATATGTTGTTACCTTGGATACATCACGGACATACATCAGTGCTTAAAAGTAATTTTTGTTAATTCAGAATTAAAGTTAAGAAAGCTTCTTATGGTGTTGATGGATCTTTTTTTGAAGCTGTTCTACCTCAAAGCTTTTCTGAGAAAGCTGCAGCTCAAGCATTGCATTAAGAGATTTAAGCTCTTCGTTTATTATGCTGCTTTCAAGTGAAACTGCGTTTATATAAGAAGTTCCGGATTTTAAGGAAAGCCAGAGTATCTGAGTAAATACAAAAACAAATATTCCAAGGCATGTAAAATCATCATAACCCAGGTACTGCCCGGATATTAAAGAACCAAGAAGCTGAAAGTA
>ENA-UOWE01004667-UOWE01004667.1-activated-sludge-metagenome-genome-assembly--contig:-NODE-4667-length-13023-cov-6.127776_pt1 | contig 13023 bp, 3 predicted proteins | sample MGYA00249841_ERZ761562 | MGnify/ENA primary metagenome ERZ761562 (study PRJEB28883, sample SAMN05720200) | activated sludge metagenome | isolation source: Anaerobic digester | place: Japan... | reverse complement strand
CTGATACAGCGTCTCCTCCGCGCCTTCGCGCAAAGAGGCGGGCTGTTCCAACTCCACAACGTATCTCGTCTTCCCGTCTTTGCTTTCCGAAACAAGCACAACGGGCACATCGTCTTTCATTCGGAACGCTCGTGTATATATCCCGAGATTGTGTCCATCCAAACGATATTCTTCCCCGTCGATATCCTTTACAACGTCTCCGGTTCTGTCTTCCCCGTAAGAATCACGCTTCTTTACAGAAAGTCTTCTGAACGTATCCGCCTCGATGAACCGATTCTTCCTGTCCGCGCGTTCTATATCCGCATCGAGTTCCGCAAAGGAGACCTGTCTTTGATACCACGCCAACTCTTGCAAAGCCCGATTCGCTTCCGACTGGTCGATGTCCATCGCCGCCATCTTTTCCATAGCGGGGCGATTCGCAATCATACGGTCCAGGTCTTTTTTTGCGGAAACAAGAAGATTGGCGTACACACGTTCAATGAACTTCGGGTGGACGCTCTCGACAAGATCGGACAGATTGCGCGCTTCGACGCCCGTCTGCACGATCCTCCAATCGGGTTTCCCCTTCGGGTTCCGATGAAAAGCGACCCCCCACTCCTTCAACCCCTCCGCTCTCTTCTTGTCGGAAAGGGAACCCGCCCCGTAATTCACTATGCGTACTTCCACATTCCCTACGGGTATGGACACATGATCTCCGGAAGAAAGTTTCTTCGCATCCTCGAACGCCTTCGCGATGGCCTTCGCCCCGTCCGAATCCGCAACCACGCTCTTGCTCAAAAGCCACGGCATAACCGGGCTCGTCGGCGCTTTCGGCTCGGTGTTCTTGTCGGCCCCGGCGCTTCTCCACCGATTCCATTCCTCGCTATACACGCGATACTCCGCGTCGTACTCTTCTTTCTCAGCCCAATACGCTTTCGTTGCGGCGTCGAGAACAGCGTCTATCTCCTTGCCGGAACCCTTATGCTCTCCGTACTTTATTACGGAAGCCGATGCGCTCTCGGCATTTTTTATAGCAAGTTCCAACTTCTCCTTTTCCGTGTCGAACGAATCCATAAACCGCTCCGCGCTCGACTTCGACCGTATCAACCCGCTCTGCGACGCCTCCAACTCGTTGTACCGGCGTTCGGCCTTCAGCTTTTGGAGAAACACCGGATTCCCCGTGGTGTTCGCCATGAAATTGGCGAACTGATCGGCGTCGTTCCCGCCTTCTTCGGTCAGCGTATCCACTTCGCCCCCGCTTCGGAACTGTTCGATACCCCGCGCCTTCCTCTCAAGAGTCTGCCACATGACGGCATCCGACGTCTTCTCCGTGGAATACGCGATAATCTCGATTCTGAATCCGTCCGGGTCGGCCAGATACAACTCGTTTTTCTGTCTGATGATGCGCCCTTCGCGCTGCTCCAGATCGGAAGGACGCCACGGCGCGTCGAGATGATGCAGCGCGACAAGCCGCTCCTGCGCGTTCATCCCCGCTCCCATCATGTCGGTCGAACCGATGAGTATCCGCACATTGCCGGAATTTACACGAGCGAACAACTCGACCTTCTTTTCAGTAGTATCATGATCGTGGATAAACTGAATCTCGCTCTCCGGAATGCCCATTTCCTGCGAAAGAACCTTGCGCAAATCCTCGTACACCGAAAAGCCGCTGTCGGCTGTCCTCGCCAGAGCCGTCATGCGAAAATCGGCGTACTTCTCCTCGTTCTTCTCAAGAAAATCTTCGGCTGCCTTTACGCGGCTATCCTCCGAATCCAGCAGATTCTCAAGCGCCGATTGCAACCCCCTCCACTGTTCGATGAAGGGCCGCCCTTCCAGACGCTTCATGATCCTCGCGGCATCCCCTTCGCCGAACACACCCTCGGCAAAAGTCTTGAACATCTTCTTCGCTTTCGCTTTCGACCCGGAGGAAGGCACCGAATCATCGCAAAACACCAACTGCGCTCCTCGAACATCGTCCCACTGATCGTACAGCCGCTTGATATTTCTCGCCGCCCGCATCACCTTCCCGTTTCCATTTCTCGGAAGGGTTGGGTCGATAGTCCGAATGTCCAGCGAGGCGATGCGCGCATCGTTCAAAACCCACAACGGATTGTCGATGCGTCTGTATTTGGAGTTCCTCGCGTTGCTCTCTATGGCGTTCATCCGCGCGGTGAGGTAATCGAAATACTCGGTTTGTTCCTCCGACGGCTCCCCGGTGTCCAGCTTCCTCTCGTTCCGCCCCGAATCCGGATTCTCCACTATCTTGGGAACGGGAAACTCGGTCCTCTTCTTTTTCCCTTCCGGAAGCGACTCGTTCTCCCTCTCCATCTGAATCCGGTACGCATCCTTCAAATTCTGCAAAGTGATCGTATCCGCGAACTGCTTGTAAATCTGCTGCAACGAAGAGAGGTTCACCAGAGACGAAAGAACGCGCCTCGGCTTGAGCTTCTGCGTCGCAGTGTACTCAAGACGGGTTTCGGTGATCGTGTACGCTCCGGCCCATGCGTCGAAGTGCTGAAGATTCCTGCTCGCAAGTTCATCGTATGCGAGATACTTCATCATCGTGTAAATCTCGACGAGACTGTTCGACACCGGCGTCCCCGTAGCGAAGGCGACTCCCCCGCCGCGCTTGCGCAATCCGCGCGTCTTCACGTACATGTCGAACGACTTCGCGGTCCCTTTCGGGTCGTTCATTCCGGCGATGCGTGGATTCCCCGACGAATACTCCAGGTTCTTGAACAAGTGAGCCTCGTCCACCACAAGATAGTCGATTCCCATTTTCTCGAAATCGTATCCTATCTCGTCCCGTTTCCCTTCGGCGAGTTCCGCCAACCTCGCCTTGTACTTATCTATCTTCTCTTGAATCTGCTTGACGCTTCTCGAATTCCCAGTCTCTTCCGCATCCTCAAGCGCGGCCCGAAGCCCGGAAAGCTGCTCGTCGATAATCGCCTTCTCGTCGACCGCCGCGTTCTCTATAAACGACAGATGCGAATGCCCGATGATAACCGCGTCGAAATCCCCCGTCGCCATCCGCGCGAAAAGCGCTTTTCTGTTTTGCGGCTTCATACTCTTTTCGGAAGCGGCAAGCACGCGCGAACCAGGATAGAGCTTGTAAAAATCCCTCGTCCACTGTCCCACGAGGTGATTCGGAACCACGAAAAGAGGCTTCTTGGAAGCTCCCATGCGCCGACGCTCCATCGCTCCGGTGATCAACGCATACGTTTTCCCCGCGCCGACCACGTGGTCGAGCAGCACGGAATCCGTCCTGATCATCCGCCACGCCGCGTCCTTCTGCGTATCCCTCAACTCGACGGAAGGGTTCGCTCCGGCTGTGACAAGAAGCTCCCTCCCGTTGAATTTCGGCTCCACATGGGTATTCATCTTCTCGTTGAACGCATCGACAATCTTGTCCATTATCCCGGCGTCGCCGCGAGCCCACTTCTCGAACTCTCTCGACATCATCTCCACCAGCATATTGGCTCTGTCCGTTGCTTCCCTGTCGATGGTGCGGTTATCTCCGCTTCCGACATACGCCTTCAGCATCTTTCCCTGCGTTGCGGCATTGAAGAAGTCAAGAATGGAGAAATCCGGGTTGTTGAACATCCCACCCCACTCCGTCTTCAACGCGACGTCGGACGCCATCCCCACGATTTTTCCAGTAGCGCTCGACACATACACGTTGACGTTCTGCAATCCGAGGTCGGAGAGAAACCTTTCAAACACGCCCGCAGGAATCCACGAACCCTTCAAAGACGGTGTGACCTGAGCCGCCGTCTTCGGAGCGGGCTGCACCTTCCGAAGCGCCTTCACGTTCGCTTCCATCCGGTGCTTTTCCGCTTCCGCGAGCTTCTTCCTCACATTCCCGGAAAGATACTCCGAAGCGTCCTCGTACTTGTTGTTCGCCGGATTCAGAAAGATTTTCGGGGCCTCGCCGGATGCAAGTTCGGCGACAAGCTCGTCCCGATCCTTTCCGGAAATCTCGCTCATATATTCAAGATCGACCTTCCCGCGCTCCCTGATGGATGCGTGCAATGCGGGATCTGCCCCGTCAACGGATACTATCTCCCTGTACGGATGCACCACGCGCCGGTCCAGAATATCCGCGACGACCGCGCTCGCTTCTCTGACGGGGGCTCCGGTTTTTTGGGACTGACTCTCCGTCACACCGGCGTCGTACTCTATTTCTATCCCCGCTTCGGCTCCGACATCCTCTCCGATCATGGCCCTGTTCGCCTTGCTCGACACATGCCCGAAGGTTTCCACGAAGTTGTTGTACGCTTCCCGAAGCCCGGAACGAATCTCCTCCATATTCGCCGCGTCGCGCAGTTCCGCAAGATTGAGCGCCAGCATCCGATTCCTCAAGTCGAGCAATCCGTTCAGCCTTTCATAATTATTTTGCGAAAGAGTGCGCGTTTTCCTTCCGGTTTCTATCTTCTTGAGAATGTCGTCGAACTCCCACTCAAGACTCGACCCCTTCCCGGCGGCTTCCGTTCCCGCCTTGTACAAGCGGTCGATCCCCTCGCCGACATCCGTCTTCGCGGCGAACGCGTCGTTCTTGTTGTATATCCCGGCTTCTTTCGCGAAGGCGAAGAACTCCTTCATCTTCACCGGAAGATCGGACGCCGAAACACCTTCCTTCAATTCGCGCGCAATGCGCGCCATCCCATGCCACTCCTCGGCGTTGTTCCCCCACGGGATTCCCGGCACGATATCGACGATGACGGAGTTCCCCGAAACATCGTCGTCCGTCCTCATGCGGATTTTCCCGTCCGGCTCAAGACGCATACCTCCAACGGGAATATCGCTCTGCATCGCCATCACGGCGGAAACATCCAAATCCCTCTTGGATGGCTTCAGCGTCCCCTTCAGCTCCGCGAAATCCCCTGCAAGAATATCGCCGAACGCTTTGACGAAATCTCTTCCATCGTCTTCGACAGTGTGCTCTTCCCCGGCGTGCATCTTCCCGCGCATCGAAGGCTCTCCGAGAATATGATTCGGATGCTCCTCGAAATACCGGTTCACGCTTACCCTTTCCCCGGCCTTGTTCGTCACCTTGCCGGAAGAATCGAGCCACGCGGCCTTCATGTCCGGGGATTCCCCCTCGTGCAGCTTTTGAAGGAAGATGATGTCCGTCGTCACTTCCGTTCCGGCGTTCGCCTTGAACGCCGTATTCGGCAGACGCACCGCGCCGAGGAACTTGAAATCTTTCGCAAGTTGCGCGCGCCCCCTCGTATCACCGGCATCGAGGAAATGATGCGTAATCACCATCGCCATCACCCCGCCGGGGCGCAGGTGCTTCCCCGACTTGCCAACGATGAAGTTGTGAAGAGACAAGCCCTTGAGTTCCTCATACCCTTTGGCGTGCGTCCGAACGGCGTCTCTGGCGAACGGCGGATTCCCTATCGCTATGTCGAAAACCCCGTTTCGGAACTTCGCATACTCGAATCCGCTCCCCCCGATGACATGCGCGTTCGGGAAAAGCATGGTCGCCAACTGCCCCGTAACAACATCGAGTTCCGTCGCGTGCCACTCCGTCGCCGACGCCAAGTCTTTCGGCTGCAAGCTGATGAAATTCCCCACACCGACCGTGGGTTCAAGCGCTACTCCGCCCTCGAATCCGAAATGACGCACGGCATCCCACATCATCCGAACAACCTTCTCGGAGGTGTAATGCGCGTTTCTTGTGGAAGCCATCGCGTCGTTCCATGCCGACATCCCCCATTCGGCTCGCGAATTAAACAGCCACTTCAATTCGCGATGCGCGCCGAGCCACATGCCGGACAACTCGCTCTCGTCCTTGAACACGTTCGGCAAACCGCCCCACCCGACGAACTTCGCCATTACAGCCTGTTCTTCCGGAGTCGCATACCGCTCCTCGTCGAGAACTTGCTTCAACGTGCGAATGGCGTTCAAATTCGCTTCGAGCTTTTCCTTCGGCGTCCCTAAAACAAAAGAGAACCCCTCGGATACCGAGAAGTTCCCTGGGTTTTCTCCTGCAAGAGCGGGTTCCGTTCCTGCTATATTATCTCTCGGATTCAGAGTTCCGGACTTTCCGCCGTCTCCTCCGGTAGCCTCGCCGGTTCCGGGTTGGCTTCCAAGCGCCGTCTTCTTTCCTCCCTTGCCTCCGCCCTTGCGTCCGCCATCTTTTCGTATGCCCATTCCGGACGCACCAGAAACATCTCCCTCGCCTCCGACCACGCCTCGTCGTCCGTCATCCTCGGAGACCCCGCCTTCAGCGTATCCATCTCCATCCTGGCGAGCATCGCCATCCCTCTCGCCTCGCCCTTCAACTCCTCCGGAGTCAGGAATTTCACCAGTTCCGGGTGCTCCTTCCTCAAGTAATCCATCGCTATCGACTGCATCTCTTCGTGCGTCATCGGCAATCGCCTCCTCGTTGCTCAATTCTACACCTTTATCAATCAATTCGGGAATCTGAATCTTACTCGTCATGAACTCGGGATAATCGGACAATACTTCGGCAGGAACATTTTCGCCCTTCTCAAGCGCCTGCTGTACTGCGTATCTGTGCATTCCGGGCGAGCGATATCTTCCATCCACCCAATCATCCCTGCGAACGCGCCATGCTTCTTTAGCACTCTCGCTTTGTTCTGATTCTACACCATCTTGAGTATCCATCTTAACGGACGGTTCAGATGCCTGTGTCGCCTCAACCACGGCCTCAAGCCCCGTCTCATTCCGAGGATCGACGACGATAGCCTTCACGCCGAACGGATTGGCGTCCACATCTTCGCTACGTCGAGGGGCGACCATATCCAGCACCGCATTGCTCACGTCGCCCTTCTTCATCTTCCCGACATTCAGCCCGTTCTGTTTGGCGAACTTCTGCACATCGGCGGCCTTCATCCCCTCAAGCACCACAGCCCGCTTCAAATGCGACCGCAGCATTCCCGCTCCGGCGTTTGGCTTGAACGTCTTTCCTCTCGACTCCAGCGTCGAAACAAGTTCCTCCTTCGTCGCCCCGTCGATGATCTCAAGCCTCTTGTTGATCGTCGGCTCCGCAAGTATCCGATCAAGCAGCGGAGAAGGCGCAGAAACGGCCTCCTGCCGTGCGGATTCATCAATAGAGGGTATTTGCTCCTCCGAAACGCTTTCGACGCTTACAGGGGCGTTCTCGCGTGTCTGGGAAGGTGTATAGATAAACGAGTTCACCATCTCGAAACGGGGGTTCTTTTCCTTGGCGCGCACCGCAGCCCAATACGCGAGATCGTCGCCGACCGTCTCGAACGACTCCGGCCCGGTACGCTTCACAGCGAGCGGGCGCACAAGCCCGCCGAGTTCCAGAATCGAATCGGCAAGGGCTTCCACCTGCGCCGAATCAAAAGCCTCCCGCTTCGTCCTCGGCATGATGGACTTCACGTCAACAAGCCCCTGACCGCGCTCGTCGATAATGAATCCGTCGGGTGCGACGACATTCTTCCCGCCAAGCATCTCTCTCTGCTTCTCGAACGCGGCGGCGTCGCCGGTCACGATCAGCGCGCTCGTCATCTCGCCGAGTCTCGGATTCTTCTCTCTGGCGCGGACGGCGGCCCAATACCGCAGCCCGTCCCCCACAACCTCGAAACTCTCGCCTCCGGTGCGCCGCACAAGCAGCGGCTCCGGCAGCACGCCGACACGCAGCATCTCGTCCGCCATCGCCTCGATCTTATCCTGGTCGAACGACGCTCTGTCGCCCGCAGGGGCAATCGACGCCACATCCACGAACGAGTGCACGCCGTTGTCGACGAGGGAACCTTTTGGAGCGGGGGCCTCGACCACGGGAGGGGCAGATTCTTGCTTCGGTGCAACTTCGACGCTCACCGGCGCGGCTTCCTCCTTCACAACAGGAACCTTCGCCGCAGGAGCCTTCCCCATCCCGATGCTCGGCCCGAACTTCTCATACCACGCCAGCGGCGACAGATCGGGATTCGCCTCGCGCCGCGCGGACGCCACCACGCCCTGCGCCATCACCGCGCTCTGCGCCTCGGCGACTTCCTCGGACGTCCCTGCGGAAATCAAATCCCGCTTCACCCGCGCCTTCACCAGCGCGCGCTCCGCATCGACGATCTCGACGTCCTGCCACCAGGAAGCGGGGGCGGGGGCGGGAGTCTCGACGGGGGGAGCTACAGGGGCCGAAGCGACGGGCGTTGAAGAGACTGGCGTCGAGGAGATCACTTCCGCCTCCACGGCACTCGCCTTGTCAAGTGCGTCCTTCCAGTTTTCCCCTTCAATGACAACGGGCTTTTTACCAGGCTCCGTTATCTCGACGCGGGTAGAAGACTGAATAACCGGGTTTTTGGCCGCAGTCTCTTTCTTTCTTCTCTCCATCTCCAGGACCGCAGCATCAGCCAAATCCTTATCAATCTTGCCGAGTTCGCCCACCAATCTGTCGAACTCGTTCCCAAACCCATCCAGTGATTCCTGAAGTGGGTCTTTTCTCTCGTTGGATACAGGTGTGCCGGGCTCATCGACAACTTCCGCATCACGCACCGGCGTCTCCTCGACTATTTCCGCCTCGACCGGAGCAGCCTTCACTTCCTCGGACTTCGCCTCTTCGACGGCGGAGACGGGGGCGTCAACACCCTTCCCGTTATATGCGTTCAACACGCGCAGCGCGCCGTCGTAATCCTTTTCCTCCATGAACGCGTCGGCTACGTCAAGAACGCCATACTCGGATTCAGCGGCTTTCTCCTTGTCAAGACGAACCTTCGTTTCGCTCAACGCTTTGAAAGCAAGGGCTTTCGGCGTGAATATCAACGTGTCGGCGTCTTCTCCGCGAATCTTTCCAGTCATCAAATCCGTCGCTTCGGTATATTTCCCCTCTTCTATAAGTTCCTGCGCTCTTTGGAGAAGGAAGTAGTCCCGCTGAAGCCCCTCGGGCATGAGTGCGATTTCAAGATTATCCACACCATCAACCTTATTGAATTTCGCAACGGATTCCGCATTCTCCATAAAGGATTTCCCGCGTTGCGAAAGCACCACTCCGGCAAGGAAAGACTCCGTAACCGCAGATGATTTCCCCTTAACAAGCGATTCTTTCGTGAAGTTGACAACGCTCTTCGCGGCTTTGCCAACCCCTCCATAGATGAAGCGTCCGAGAAACCCTAGCACTGCGGAATCCCTTAATTCGTTCTCCTTCAGCGGATCGCCGGTGGCAAGACTCGTGATGTATGTCTGCCCCATCTCTTCCACCGCTTCCGGAGCGCCGCTCGCGACGAACGGAAAAATCCTCTGCACAGCTTCGCGCATGGTTTTCGCAAGCACTGTTTTCCCCGGAATAGTCTTCGCCACGCTCGACGCAATCTTCCCAGTGCCGAACAGCAACCAGTCATCAAGCGGATTCGTCACGGAAAGAAGCGCGATGTTCCTCCCCCTTGCCGCTTCCACGGCTCTGCGCATCTCCTCCGGGGACTTGTCTCCCTTTTCGATCATGCGGTGAAGTGCCTGCCCCGCTTCCGACTCAGCCTCCATGCCAGTGTTGACAAAACTCATTACCAATCCGGCAACAGGCCCTCCAAGCGCCCATGCAGCTCCGGAGCGAATAGCGCTCCCGATGGTATGCCCCGAACTCTCGATAGTATTCAGTATCGCGTTGTGCCAATAACCCGCCGGGCGCTCGTACTGCACGCGGTTCTCTTCACTCCACTTCGCCAGCGCGTCCGCTCTTTCTGCAATATCAACGACGTGTTTGCCAACCGCTTCGCGCAACCTTTTCGCTTTTTCAAAATCGCCCTTGCGCTCCGCCGCATCCGCCTGCATAAGCATAGCCGCTTCGACGTCGGTAAGACCGGACTGTCTCCCGCCTTCAAAAGAAAAAGGAACAGCGGGTTCCGACTTAATCCGCGCAATGTCCTCTTCCGTGGGACGGCGCGTTCTCAAGTAATCGTCCGTCTCCTTGAATATATTTTCGACGCCTTTCGCCTGCATCGCTTGTTCTTTTTCAAACGCAGACACAAGCATGGATTTCGACATGCTATCAACATATCCCGGAATGATGTTCCGTATCGCCTTGCCGAAATGCGCGGGATCCTTCTCTAATCCAGAGAGATCAAGAGGAGCGTTCGGCCCTGCATACGAACGCTTCGCTTCCTCCCTGCCGGACGTCGGTTCTTTCTTCCCGTCATCCCGCTTCGCCCCGATAGCTTCAGCTTCCTTTATCCTGGCGATGTTCCGCTCCATCTCGTACTGCCACTGAGGATCAGCCATTTTCTCAAGAAGCGATCTATCCGGAGGAAGTTCGATATCCTTCTCCACAACCTCCGCAACCGCATTCGCCGGCACCCGCCGCACGGCTTCCTCGTCGGGAAGCGTTCCGGACGAAGCCATGTCCACCGACTCCGGAATATACAGCCCCATGCCGCTCTTCTCCCTGCGCTGTCTCTCTCCGGCCTCGAACGCGGCTTGCAGCTTTCGCTCCGCTTCAGCCTTCGCCTTCAGCTCCTCCGCGCGGCGAGCGGCCTCCGCGCGCAGCGCCTCCTCCATTTCCCAGACGGGATCGGTGAAGGAGGATGTCAGCGCGGGCGCTTCTCTCCGCTTCTCATCGGTCGAAACAACGGAGGGCGCTTCGCGTGCGAAGAACTTTTGAAACCACGACTTTTCCGGCTCCGGGGCAGGAGCGGGCGGTTCTTCTTTATATAAACTCACCACATAAGGATTCCGCTTCTTCACATCCTCGAACGTGTCGAATGCGGAGGGATTCCAATCTCCCTTATTCAAAAAAACATCTTCGGTTATCAAGTCCGTCAAACTCTTCACGCGCACGCCCCCCGTCCTTTATCAACAGTTAATACCCGATTCCATATACAATGTATCCATTCTTCCTATAATCGTCTATCACCTTTTGCAGAATGTGTCTTCCAACATCTTCTTTATGCTGTAAAAGATTCTGCACCTCTGAAGACCCACCGGTTTTCTTCGTAATATCCAACTGTCTTTCATACTCCTTTTGCGCAGCCCACAAAACAGCCTTCGGCCCAACAGTCGGGATGTTTATCTGTGAAGTCAATCTCGCTATTTCCTTTTCATCCACTCCGACTTGCTCCAACTTCCCGGCCCAACTATCCAGATACGCAGCCACATGTGTCTTGAGCCTTATATCCGGGACGAACGCATCTTTTGCAGGGGCCTTCCCGTTCGCTTCCAACCGCTTTCGCCTTTCAGTCTCGATCGCATCTTCTTCTTTCCCCTTCGGTGAAGCAAGCCAGGGGGCAACGATATTAAAGAACCCCTCATTGAATTTCGCAACGACTAAATCCTTTGCTCCTTGAGCGGTTGAAATTTTACCAGCCGCAACAGCCCCAGACACCTTGCTGAATAGTTCCGGGTCTCCCCAATGGACATTGAGCCCCAAGCCAAGCCCGACTTTGACTGCCTCAGCAGCCGTTTTTTCTCTTACCAGTGCCACATCCTGCGAATGCCCTTGAGCCGAAAGAGCGGAAGCCCTTCTGTTCGCGTTCGCATTGAGAGTATCCGCCCTGACGAATGCTTGATCCTTCGCCCCTTTATCCCCTAACCCGAACGCCGCAAGAAGTCCGCCGGTGTTGTTGAACGCCGACCCGTCGCTCAACATCGCTCTCCCGTCCTGCGTCATGCCGCCTATCGCAGTCAGCCCGTTCGCGCTCCCCAACTGCTGCACCAGCGCCGGGAAGAGCGCGGCGTTCCGATGCACGTCGCGGTTCGCATCGGACACGAAGAAGTCCGCCGCTCTGTGGTAGTCTCCGGAAGCCAACTCCTCCAACTGTTCCTGCGTCGCGTGCGGCGCGTACTGCTGCAATGCGGGAAGCATTCCTTTCACGGCAACCGTGGTGATCGCCTTGTTCATCTCCTCCGGATTCATTCCGAGCCGGGCGTACACATCGTCGTTGAAGATGTTCCCCATTGGGATACCCATCTCCAGCATCTTCGGCGCGATGCTCCCGAGGAACGCCATCTGCGCCTGCTCCTGCCGTATGCGCGCCTCCTGCGCCGCGCGCTCCTCCTCGATGCTTCTCGCGAGGAGCGTGGAAAGCAGCCCCGGACGCGAACCCCTCTTTGGAGCGCGCGCCCCGGTCAGCGCCCCGACCAGCGCACCCACGCCAAGAAGACCGGCTATATCGTCGCTGCCTCTAGGCATCAAACTCATAAATAGTCACCTCCCCGCGAGCGTCCATGCCGCCTAAAACGGCGAGAAACCTTCCGGAGCGGGAGCGGGCGCACCCTGCGGCGGAGGCCCCTGCCTACCAGGCTCCCGTCCGCGCGCCTGCCCCTGATTCTTCATCATCGCCTGCTCCGCATACGCAACAAGCGCCTGCGGATCGCGGCTCAACGCGAAGAACAGCCCGGTGCGCTTGAAGTGCTCCACAGCGCCGCCCTCGTCCAGAGGACGCCCCTGCTCGTCCACGGCGGGAACGAGGAAGAAAACTCCCCCCAGTTCGATGATCATCACCGCTCCCGGAACCATCCGCTCCGGCCCCATCGGACCCGGCTCCAAGCCGCCGGGCGCCGGAGCAGGCGCGGGCGCTGGACCACCCTGCGGGGGCATACCCCCCTGCGGCGCGGCGCGCATCATTTCCTCTATGAATCCAGGTCCTTGTCTGTTAGGCATTCAATTGTCTCCTCTCTACTTCCCGAACAACATCTGGAGGAAGCCCTTCACCCTCGGCGAAGAGCCTCCACCTCCGAAAAGGCTATCCCCCTGCGGAGCGCCCTTCCCCGGCGTCCATCCATGCGCTTGCTGCGGCGTATTCCATAGGAATGAAAAGGGGCCTGCCGGTTTCAGCAAGCCACCCGTATCGAACAGATTGAACTGATTCCCCTGCACTTTGGGAGGCGCGAATCCCCCCCACGCGCTCTGCGGCGAAGGCGGTTTCTTCAGCCACTCCATGTTAGCCGCCCAGGATTCCCTTGAGGAATCCCTGCGCCGGGTTGTACAGGCTCGTCTCGGACGTATCGCCGAATATCTCCGCCCACGGATTCTTCTTCTGGTAGTCGCTCTTCAGCCACGGCATAGGCGTCTCGTCGATGCCGCCCGGCACCATCTGCGAAAGCGTCGGATCGAGCATCGTGAAA
>ENA-UOWE01004666-UOWE01004666.1-activated-sludge-metagenome-genome-assembly--contig:-NODE-4666-length-13025-cov-3.480108_pt1 | contig 13025 bp, 9 predicted proteins | sample MGYA00249841_ERZ761562 | MGnify/ENA primary metagenome ERZ761562 (study PRJEB28883, sample SAMN05720200) | activated sludge metagenome | isolation source: Anaerobic digester | place: Japan... | reverse complement strand
AACATTTTACTGGTGGAACCGATATTGAACCTGGTATTTTTATCTACGGGCCGGTTTGCGGCGCGCTCAGCGGCGCCGAAGCACTCCGAATAAACGAGCCTGCCTTCGTCCATGACCGCTACGGAAGCGCAGCTGCCGTGGCCGTCGGTTATAGCCTTCCATATGGTTTCACGAGCCGCGGTTATGGTGTTTTTATAATAGTCGCGGTCTTTCGCCCGCGAATTTTTCGCATCGCAAATGTCCGCCATAAATGATATTAAAAATAGAGCCGCAAGGGCCAGAGCCATTTTTTTTAACATAGATCACTCCTATCTTATAATAAAAAACATTGCGGCCGGCCGCGGCGTCTTTTACCGCAAAAGACCGTATCCGAAGCCGTCAACCGCACTATAACATTATATGTAAACATTTTATTCATATCAATCAAATTTTTATTTTTGCTTATAAGAGCCTTAATCGACGTAATTTTCTACCGCACAAAAATTTCCGGCGATATGACGATTATTCTTTTTCTGTCATTCAGCGGCCATCTTGAACATATCGCCGGCATTTCCGGCGAAGAATATAAAACTGCCGCCGGGAACGTACAAGCTCGCGCCCGCGCCTTCCCTGGCACCACGCCCGGACACATTGGCGGGCGGCTCTTCGCCGCCGGCGGCGCTGTCGTAAATGACGCGGGATTCGGCGTACACTATAATCCTGGCTCCGGCCGGGGGCTTTTCAAATTTAACTATAGCGCCTTTTTCGGCCTTAAGCCATTCGTTAAATCCTTCGGATTTTATAACGACGCGGTTAACGCCGCCGATCAATTTTCTGGCTTTATCGGCCGGCGAATAAAGAAGCGCGCCGGTTTTTACCCATGTTTCGTCTTTTACGCCGATAAGTTCCAGCGCAGCCTGATCGCGTATAGCGGTAGCGGCGATACTCGCATACATCGGGCTTTCTATCTTTTTTATCCCCTGAAAATCGACGTATCCCGGAAGTTGCGGATAGGTGGTTGAATCGGCTATATTCATATCGCAATCCGTAACGACGTGGCGGGCCATGTTTCTTACCAGCCACTTTTTACCGCCGAGCTCGGCCGCTAATTTTTTTGGACGCTCGAGCGCTCGTATCTTCTGGTATCTGAGCCCGTCGACGCCGCTGCGCGGAATTTTATGCTGCGCTATAAAATTTTCGCCGCCGGCCGAAACGAAGTAGTGGCTCGTGTTATTTTCGTTGCAGACGAAGTATCCAGAATTATATACCAGCGATAAAAGCGGAGAGGCCTCTCTGCCTTTTTCAGCGGCGAGCGGAACCAGATCGCATTTTTTATTTTCTTTATCGAAACGGACTTTTATCATGCCGTTTCCGTTAGTATAAAATCCTTCATTCACAAGCAGTTCATCAGGAACCGGCTGCGCTTCGACGGGTTTTAAGACCGGTTCAGGCTCCGGCACGGCAATTTTTTTGCAGCGCAGGACCGCGTCTAAGATAGGGCGCGACAATGCTTCCAGGTTCGGAACAAGGCCGGAAAGAGAATAAACGACCGTAACGCCGTACTGCGGGACCGTTTGAATATAAGTATTATAGCATGAAGTTCCGCCGCTTTTCGCGAGCACCTGAAGGCCCAGCACTTCGTATTGCCTGTGGCTGCAATAGTCCCAGCCGAAGGCGCTCGCAAGCATCGGGCCTCTTAATTTATCGACGGGGAACATGGTGGGCTGCGCGCCCAGCAATTCCCTGGTGGAGGGTTTTGATAATATCTTCACCCTGGAGTATGGCGAAAAGCTGTTTACGAACCTGCACATATCGGACGCTGTTGAAGAAAACCCGCCCGCTCCGTAGACCATAACGACCTCGCGCGGATGTTTTTTTCCACTTGAAATATCGTAATGTTCGGCGGTATTTTTAACATTAGCTTCGCCGACCGAAACGCCGGTATTTTTCATGCCGAGCGGTTTGAAAACGCGCTTCGCGAGAAAATCCACGAATTTTTCGCCCGAAACTTTTTCCACTGCGATCTCCGCGAGAGTGAAGCCGTCGTTGCAATAGATCGGCATCGCGCCGGGGGCGTGTTTCAAATAAGCTCCGGCCAGTGTATCGAGCAGGTATTTATGCAATTTATCGTCCGTTTCGTAGCCGAAATAAAAAGTGGAACCCGGCAGGCCCGACGAATGATTGAAAAGCATTCTGAAGGTTATGTCTTTATATCGCGGGTCTTTCATTTTGAACTCGGGAATATATTTCGCCACGCTTTCGTCGAGCGCTATTTTTTTGTCATCGACGAGCAGAAGGATGGCCACGGCGGCGAACATTTTACTGGTCGAGCCCACGTTAAAACGGGTGTTTGTATCCACCGGGCGGTTGCGGGCGCGGTCGGCGACGCCAAATCCTTCGGCGTAAACTATTTCGCCTTCATCGGCGACGGCGACCGTGGCGCCGCTGCAAAAACCGCCGGCGACGGTTTTCCACATGGTTTCGCGGGCCGTCTCTATAGCCGCTTTATAAAAATCGATATCGCGGGCGCGCCTCGATTTCGCTTCGCAAAGATCAACCATGGCCGCGCATATAAACAGGGCAATAAGAAATACCGCCGGTCTTTTCAACATAAAATCACTCCTTAAATAAAATACGCTCCCCTTTTCCCGTCTGATTATAATGTTTATTCATTCAGCTCTTTCTACTAATTCTTTAAGAGTTTTTTCGAATTTTTCATCCTCTTCGGCCGTGCGTTTTTTCGGACCCGGAGTCCTTCCTCCAGAGCGCCTTTTCTTCGAGGATTCATGCCTGAAATTCAAAAGCGAATCTATATTAGATGAATCATATATAAATCCGTTCGGATTTATAACGAAATTATGCTCGGACATTACGAGCGCCGCAAGCCCGTGGTCCTGCGTGACTATTATATCGTTTCTTTTTATGCTGTTGGCTATAGCGTAATCTACGGAGTCGGAATGACAATCGACGGTGACGACTGTCGAGTAGCCGTCATCTATGATATGGCTGGTGTCGGCGAACATGAAAACCGGAATCGAGCGGCGCCTGGCGGTCGTGACGATTATTTCTTTTACCGGGCAAGCGTCGGCGTCGACCAATATTCTCATAGTTCGGCCTTCCATATAATTAATTCAAAACTTGAACCCATAAACCGTTTTGCACTGGTCTAACGGGCGCGAAAGAATGAAATTTTTCATTCGGCAACAACATCTTATCACACAGCGTGAACCATGTCAATAATTTTTTACGTCCACGTATTTTATGCCGGTCAAGCGGGTATATTTATTGACATTGGTTTTTCTTTCTGCTAAAATGATTTTGTTCTTTTTCATTTTGAGTCGGTTTTACGGGGCATGAGCGCGTCTGCAAAATATAGAAAAGATAAATTAAAAAAGAGCCTGAGAAAAGAAAATAATTAATTATATTTCAGGGCTGGAGGGTTTATATGAGCGATATGCGTACTATAAGAAAAGTTATAACCGGAACGCGCACGTCTGATGGCGCCGGAGTAAGGCTGGTAAGAGTTTTCGGATATCACGACACCAAAGAATTCGATCCGTTTCTGATGCTGGACGCCTTCGATTCGACGAACCCCGACGACTATGTCAAAGGCTTTCCATGGCACCCTCACAGAGGCATCGAAACGATAACTTATCTTATAAAAGGCAGAATAGAACACGGCGACAGCCTGGGAAACAAGGGCGAAATACTCGACGGCTGCTGCCAGTGGATGACGGCCGGCAGCGGCATAATACATCAGGAAATGCCGAAACCTTCGGAACGGATGCTCGGAGTTCAGCTGTGGCTTAATCTTTCCGCAAAAAACAAAATGACGGCTCCTGAATATAACGACATAACCGAAGATAAGGTGCCGGTGATCGAAGACGGCGACTGCACGCTGCGCGTCATAGCGGGAAATTTCAAAGGCCGGCCCGGCGCTTTCGAAGGCAGGTTTATCAAGCCGCTTTTTTTTGACGCGGAATTAAAGCCAGGGCGCGAATGGTCTTTCGACTGCGACGCCGAATCCAATTTATTCGTTTATATAATTGAAGGCGCGGGCCGTTTCGCCGCCGAAAGCGGCGAACTTATACCCGAAAAGCACGCCGTATTATTCAATAAGGGCAAAACTTTCCATGTAAAAGCTTCGGATAACGGCGTAAGGTTTCTCCTGCTTTCCGCCAAACAGTTAAAAGAACCTGTGGCATGGGGCGGCCCTATAGTTATGAACACCAAAGAAGAGCTGGAGCTGGCGTTTAAAGAGCTGAACGAAAATAAATTCATAAAATATCCGCATTGACCATGAAAATCGTGCAAGCGTACAAAAAATTATATATCGGGCTTTATTTATGCTTTATATTATCGATAGCGGCCGCCGATCTGCCTCTTCAGCTCTTCGAATCGTATTCGCTTATAGACTCGAAAAGCATAAAATCCATAGTAGATCAGATTTCTCGCAAGCAAAAGGAAAAAATCGATAAAAGCGGCGCTCGCACATTCGGTATGATCATAAACGACCGGGTAAGGTACGAGCTTCCAATCCCGTCCGGCGGCGAAATTCAAAAAACGTCGGCCACGCTCGAAACGCAGTTAAAACCCGTTGAAGGCGGCGGAGTAAGGATGATGGGCAATCCGCTCATGGATTCAAATAATTACGCGTTTAAAATGTCCACTTCCAGGGGTCTTGTGGACGTACTCATAAGCGGACGTGAAAACGGCAGTTTTTCGATCTCGTTCATAAGAAACTTCGAAAAAGTTGCCGTCGAAAAAAATCCTTTTTTATTGTTTTTCGGCAGGCGCTTCGTAACGTTAATGCTTTGCGTCATACTGGCTCTGCATCTTTTGCCTCTATATATTTATAACTTTTCAGGCCGCGCCGCGAACGAAAAATATATCGAAAAAAAGATAATCGGCCTGCCGCTTTTTATTCTCGGGCTGGTGTGGACCGACGGCCTGATAAAATTCGCGCTCAACCTGACGGGCTGCTATAGCGTGCTCGGCGAAATTCCGGCGACGGTGTTAACGCTTTTTCTGGTGTCGCTGATAATGTTCGCCGCGCTCACGAGCCTTCTGACGATGGGGTTCACGCAGGAATATATCAATAAATACGTGGCCGCGCCGTTTTTTGAAAAAAACGGGCCTTACGACATCAGGAACGGAAGTTCGATAAACCTTTCCGCCCGCTTTTTCATTATTATTTTCTCCATAGGAATCGCGCCGACCGCCATAGGCCTTTATCTTCCGCTATCGTTCAACACGGGATTATTATCCGGCATGTCATCGATTTACGACGTTTTAAATAATTTCGATATGCTCGTACCCACTCTGATAACGGCATTTTTCGCCATGTATTTTTTCACTATGCAGATAGCTTCGATGTTTTCGTTCAGAAAAAATATTATAATCCCGGTCAACAAGCTCATAGAAAGAATGAAACTGGTCGCCAGAGGCGATTTCAAGTGCAAATCCTCGGTGCTTTACGTGGACGAGATAGGCCAGTTGAAAGGCCATTTCAATTCGATGCTCGACGGGCTCGCTGAGCGTGAAAAGATCAAGGACACTTTCGGCAGGTTCATATCGATAGAAATAGCTGAAAAACTGCTCAAAGAAAAAAAGGTGAACCTGATGGGCGAGGAGATTGAAGCGACGATACTTTTTTCGGATATCAGGGATTTCACGCCGCTGAGCGAAAAACTCGAAGCCGGCGCGCTGGTCGAATTCTTAAATCTTTATTTTTCTCACGTGGTAAAGCCAATACACTCCCACGGCGGCGTCGTCAATAAATTTATAGGAGACGCGGTGATGGCCGTTTTCGCTCCGATATTCGGCAACGTCAGGCATGAAGAAGCGGCGGTAGCGGCGGCTATCGAAATGAAAAAGGCGCTCGGGGAATTCAACGCGCTCGATAAATATCCCGAGGTCAAATCCGGGATCGGCATCCACCGCGGAAGGCTGGTAGCCGGCAATATCGGCACGCAGGAGCGCATGGAATACACTTTCATAGGCGATAACGTCAATATAGCTTCCAGAATAGAAAGCGAAACAAAAAATTTTCAAAGCGATATTTTAATGAGCGAAGATGTCGTTAACGGCATCGAAAAGCTCAATTTCAAGGGTTTCGATTTCGTTAAAATGGGGCCCGTAATCATGAAAGGCAAATCCGTGCCGCTTTCTCTTTACGGCGTTAAAAAGCTTTAAATAAGTCTTTTTTCAATAGTTTTAAGGCCGGACGGAACCTATATTTTTGTTGACAGCAACCGTCCTTTTTGCTAAAATGACCTTTAACGGCGTCGTTATTAATCATTAAGAAGAGGAGGCGAAAAAAGAAACTTAAAATTCCCGGAAAAATTAAAGTTTCTTAATCTTGTATTATGAGCAAAAATCATTATGAACATATAATCAAAAACGCCCCCTTCGGATACGCCTATCATAAAATGATTTTTAACGATAAAGGCGAAGCCGACGATTACGAATTCTTAGAAGTGAACGAGGCGTTCGAAAATTTAACCGGCATTAAATCTTCCGATATAATTAACCGGAAGGTCACGCAGATATTGCCTTCCATAAAAAACGAAAAATTCGACTGGATTTCTTTTTACGGCGAAGTGGCGTTAAACGGCGGAAAAAAAGAGTTAAAGCAGTATTCGGAGGCAATGGATAAATGGTATCAGGTGCAGGCGTATTCATATGAAAAAGGCTTTTTCGCGACGATATTCACGGACATTACCTCCGAGAAGAAAAAATCGATAGAGCTTGAAGATTTTTTCAACGTTAACCTGGATCTTTTATGCATAGCGGATATAGAAGGCAATTTCATCAAAGTGAATAAAGAGTGGGAAGTAATACTCGGTTACTCGGTCGAAGAACTGCAGCAAAGAAAATTTCTTGAATTCGTACATCCCGACGATATCCAGCCTACTATCGATGCCATGGCCCGGCTTGGGATACAGGAAAAAGTATTGAACTTCGTGAACAGGTATAAATGTAAAGACGGTTCGTACAGATCCATAGAATGGCGTTCCCATCCGCACGGCAATCTTATTTATGCGGCGGCGAGGGATATTACCAGCCAGAAGGAATCGGCGGCGGCGCTTAACGAGCTTAAAGAGCATTTCGAGCTCGCGATTAACGGCACCAGCGACGGAATATGGGACTGGAACATCCGCACCGATTATCTTTTCATTTCAAAACGATGGAAAGAAATGCTCGGTTACGAAGACCACGAGCTTAAAAACGAATTCGCTACTTTCACTTCCCTCGTTTATGAGCAGGACCTGCAAATGGTCAATTCCACCGTCCAGTCCTATCTTAACGGCGAAATCCCGAAATACGCGCTGGAATTTCGCATGAAGCATAAAGACGGCACTCTTCGCTGGATCCTCGCCAAAGGCGAAGCGTTAAGGGGAGCCGATGGAACCCCTTACCGCATGGCCGGTTCGAACAGCGACATTACGGAAAAAAAACGCGCCGAAGATGCGTTGCGCAAAAGCGAAGAAAAACATAGAATCCTGCTTGAAAACAGCCATGACATAATATATACATTAACGCCGGAAGGGACGTTCACTTACGTTTCTCCGAGCTGGACCAAACGGCTCGGTCATCCGGTGAACGGAGTCCTGGGCAAATCGATCGATCTTTTCATCCATCCCGACGACCTGAGCGCCTGCATGGAGTATTTGCGGAACATGGTCGAATCGCGGCCGCGGCCGGAAGGCATCGAGTACCGCGTAAGGCGCTCGGACGGTTCATGGGTGTGGCATATGTCGCACAGCGTTATATTGCGTGACGAAACAGGAAAAATCAACGGAATTCTTGGCAACGCGCGTGATATCACTGCGCAGAAAAAAGCCGAGGAAGCCCTTGTTCTTGCAAAAGAAGCTGCCGAAATAGCGAGCCGCGCGAAATCGGAATTTCTGGCCAATATGAGCCACGAAATCCGCACCCCTCTGAACGGCGTTATAGGCTTTACCGAGCTGCTGCTTCAAACGCCTTTGAACGACATACAAAAGCAGTATGCCGACAACGCCAACGTATCAGGAAAAGCTCTGCTGGGAATCATCAACGATATCCTCGATTTTTCAAAAATCGAAGCGGGCAAGCTGGAGCTTGATATTATCGATACGGATATAGTCGAAATGATGGAAGAAACCGTAGATATCATTAAATTCCACGCCGGAAAAAAAGGCCTGGAACTGCTGCTCGACATATCGCCCGACATTCCGCGGATGGCGCAGGCCGACCCGGTAAGATTAAAGCAAATCCTTATAAATCTTATGACCAACGCCGTCAAATTCACCGAAAATGGCGAAGTGGAACTCAAGGTCCAGTTCATCGGCTGCGGCGAAGGCAGAGGCAGATACGAATTTTCGGTAAGGGATACCGGAATAGGAATCAGCGAAGAGCAGCAGGCCAAATTATTCAAGGCTTTTTCACAGGCCGACAGCTCCACCACACGCAAATTCGGCGGCACCGGCCTCGGCCTGATCATATCGAACCTGCTTGCCCGTAAGATGGGCGGCGCCATTGAAATTAAAAGCGAATACGGCAAGGGCTCCACTTTTCTTTTTTCCATCGAAACGGCGTATGATAATAAAATCAAAGAAAACGCGTTTGAAACGCTCCCCGTAAAGCGCGTCCTTATCGTCGACGACAACGCCAACAACCGGCTTATATTAGAGCATAATTTCAAGCACTGGGGAGTAGAATACGCAAGCTGCGACAACGCTTTAAAAACGCTTAAGGCCCTCGAAAGCGAACCGTTCGATCTGATGATCATAGATTATAACATGCCTTATATAAACGGAATCGAAGTGATAAGGATGGTCAGGGAAAAACTGGACCTTACGCCGGAAAAATTTCCCATAATTTTACTGCACAGCTCGTCTGAGGACCTGACCATTAACGATGAATGCAAAAAACTCGGAGTGAAGCTCAATCTTGTAAAACCCGTAAAAGCTTCAAAATTATTCGGACTATTGAAAAATATCAACAAGAAAGAAAAAAACGGCAAAACCTCCGCAGACGTGGCAGACGAAGCGCCGGCCGCCGGCGTCGCGGGAGACGGCCGGACCGTTCTCATCGCCGAAGACGTTAAAATGAATATGGCGCTGATTAAGACCATGATTAAACAAATTATTCCCGGCGCCGAATTACTGGAAGCCAGAACGGGAAACGAAGTTATAGGACTAATCGAAAAGAAAAAAGTCGATCTTATTTTAATGGATGTTCAAATGCCTGAAATGGACGGCATCGAGGCGGCTAATTTTATCCGCGGCCGCGAATCGGGATCGGCGCGGCGCGTTCCTATTATAGCTTTAACGGCGGGCGCTTTAAAAAGCGAAAAAGAAAGGTGCATGGCTGCTGGCATGGACGATTTTATCACCAAGCCCATAGAATCCGAAATTTTACGCAAAACGCTCGTAAAATATTTCAACCCCGGCGCCAGCAGCCCATCGGCGGCCAGGGAAAAATATATAGACGACAATATCGTGGTTTTCGACAAAGCCGGTCTGATGGCGAAAGCGTACAATGATAAAAAGGTCTTTAAAGAATTCGTCGATATGAGTTTTTTAGAAGCCGGTAATTTCATCAACGCCATAGGCAAGTTAATAAATGAAGAAAACGCAGGCGAAATAAAAAAAATTTCCCACTCGCTCAAGGGACTGGCAATGACATTCGGCTACAAGCGAATCGGCGGGCTGGCAGATACGCTCGAAACAACCGCGCAAAGCGATTTCGGCAAGGTCCGCGAAATTTACGGCGAGCTTAAAGCGGAACTTAAGGCCTTAGAAGCGTTCATTAACGAAGATATCGACCTGCGCGGCAATAAATAAACCGTACGTTCAGCCGCGCAAATAAAAAAGCTTTAAGGTAAAGTAACGATGAAAGACATCGACATCGACGAAATAACCGAAACCCCGTTCGACCGCTCTTACTGGGCCGACCACGAGCATCTGCTGGCCGGCTGCTATCCTGGAGACATAGACCCGGCGATAGCGCGCAAGAAAATAACGTATCTTTTAAGATACGGCATCCGCCATATAATAAATCTTATGGAAGACGGCGAGCGCGATAAATATTACAGCGAATTCGCGCCTTACGAGGATATCTTAAAAAAAGCCGCGGTCGAACTGAAAGTCGAAGTTACCATAAATCGTCATCCTATAAAGGATTTCGGCATAGCGCCGCGCGAATTCATAAAAGAAATACTCGACGAAATAGACGAAAAAATAAGCGAGGGCAAACGCGTTTACGTCCACTGCTGGGGCGGCATCGGACGTACCGGCATGATAGTGGGCTGTTATCTGGTAAGGCACGGATACGCTTCGGGCGAAAGCGTCATCGATAAAATAAAAGAGCTGAGAGCCAATATCAGCAACAATTTTATCGCGTCTCCCGAATCCGCTCTGCAGAAGGAAATCGTTAAAAGCTGGAAGCCCGGCGAATAGCTGCAGTCCGCTATATTTTTTATAACTTAATTTAGTAAGCAATAAATAAAAAAAACGGAGTGTAATATTATGAAAAAAATGCGCATTTTCAAATCAATGTTAACGGCGCTTGCAGCCATTATTTTATCAGCCTTTATAATCATTAATTATAAGGCGCCCGCCTTCGCCGGAGAAAGCGAAACTCCAAAGCATGAAATAGATATATTCGTCGAAAAAGCCATGGATAAGGACCCTTCGACCGCCGGAATGATCGCGGCGACCGAAGAGGGCGAAAAAAAGTGGGACGCGGAGCTCAATAAATATTATAAACTGCTTATGGGCGCGGTCGATAAGGAATCGCAGGCGGCGCTGAAAAAAGCGCAGCTCGCCTGGATAACGTTCCGCGACGCGGAATTCGAAATGATAGCGACGCTCTACTCAAAAAAAGAAGGCACGATGTACCGCGTGATCGCGGCCGGCGCCCGCATGGAAGTGGTTAAAAAACGCGCGCTGGACCTTAAATTACTCTACGACGAACATTTCGCAAACAACTAAAAATAGCCGTTGACTTTATGATCGCAATAAGTGTATAATAAAACATTATTAACGCTTAAACGGTTATACACAAATAAATTCGAGGCGCAGAATGAAAAAAGCAAATAAATTTTTAAAAGGCTCAAATTCGGATAATCACTCTTTTATTGCCGGCTTTATAGACACGCCCGCCGGAAAAATACCGCTCGTGACGCATGAAATAAAATTTGAAGACACCATCGGAGCGGTTAAGGCAAGGCTCGGCATTGGAAGAATGAAATACTTCATCAAGCCGGGGCTTTACGCGATAGGACTGCCCGATAAGGATTCGCCCGTTCTCGTGACGGCCAACTATAAACTGACATTCGATTCCGTGAGAAAAGAACTGGAAGGCCTCGGCGCCTGGATACTCGTTCTGGACACTAAAGGCGTCAACGTATGGTGCGCGGCGGGCAAAGGCAGCTTTGGGAACGCCGAACTCAACAGGCTAATAAAAGCTGTGAAGCTTGAAGAAATCGTCAGCCACAGGCGAATCATCCTTCCGCAATTAGGCGCCGTCGGAATAGACGCCGGACAGGCGCGGCGGGAAACGGGATTCACGATTAAATACGGGCCCGTATATTCAAAGGATATTAAACGCTATATGGAAAACGGCTTTGTAAAGACGCCCGATATGCGGGATATCGAGTTCGGCCTCGCCGACAGATTAAAAGTCAGTTTAGTTGAATGGAAGACCGCCGCCAGGCTGGTTTATAGAATACTCATAGTCATTTTCGCCGTCCATGCGATATCCCGCCCGAAAAATCTGCTTAAATCGGTCATGAGGGATTTTCTGCCGGCGCTCGCGGCCATAGCGGGCGGGACGTTTCTCGTTCCGGCTTTTCTGCCGGCGCTGCCGACAAGATCGTTCGCAATCAAAGGATTCGCGGTCGGAGCGGCGGGCTGGCTTTTTTCCGCCATGGCTTTTTCTTTTAAAACATCCGAAGCGATAGCGCATCTGCTTATTTCCGGGTCTCTTTCAGCTTATCAGGGACTGAATTTCACGGGTTCCGCCACATTCACGTCGCAATCGGCGACCGAAAAAGAGATAAGAAAATTTCTCCCGGCCGCGCTCGCGTCGTTCATAGCCTGCGCGGCGGCGCTTATTACCATTAGATTGACAGAAGGTGACGGTAAATGAAACTAAAACATCTTGAAAATGTGAGCACGGTAAAACTCGATTCGAATAAATGCACCGGCTGCGGCATTTGCATTGAAGTATGCCCGCATTCGGTCTTTTCCACGAACGAAAAAAAGGCGAAAATAGAAGACAGAGACTCTTGCATGGAATGCGGCGCCTGCGCTAAAAATTGCCCCGCCGCGGCCGTCAGCGTAAAAAAAGGCGTGGGCTGCGCCATAGCCGTGATCAACGGGATAATGAACGGGACCGAACCTGATTGCGATTGCTCCGGGGGAGCGTCTTCATGCTGCGGCTGATAAAAAAAATTATTATGCCCGGAGTATAAAGTGAAAGTAGAAAACTAAAGAATTTTCGGCAAATTTGCTTAAAATAATCAAGCCTTACAAATATTTTTCCATTCGGATGTCTTTATACCATTTTCCCTGCCAGCAAGTAAATTTGTCGATAGCTCCTATCTCGGTGTAACCCGTACTACGGTACAGCCTGATCGCGTTATGGTTGAACTCGAAAACGCCTAGTTCGATCCGGCTCAATTTAAGTTTCCTGCATTCATCTTCGATAAACCCTATAGCCGTTCTTCCTATTCCGCGGCCCCGAAATTCCGGCCTGCCGATGGTGATGCCTATCCAGCCCGTGTTTTTGACCTTTTTAAATAATTGCGGCGGATCGATCTGTATCGAAAACTCGCCGATTGCAGAGTCATCGGCAAGTATCATATACTGGTATGCGCCGCTTTCCGCGCGGGCGCGTCCAAAAAGCTCTTGCGCAGTAACGGCCGGAACGCCGCCACCCGTAAAATCAGGCATAGCGAAGTGTTTTATGGACTCGTCGTTGGACCATCCGGCTATAAGAATAAAGTCGTCGAGTGCGTCATGGTTTACTTTGCGGCATGTGATTTTCATATCTTT
>ENA-UOWE01004640-UOWE01004640.1-activated-sludge-metagenome-genome-assembly--contig:-NODE-4640-length-13081-cov-5.762091_pt1 | contig 13081 bp, 16 predicted proteins | sample MGYA00249841_ERZ761562 | MGnify/ENA primary metagenome ERZ761562 (study PRJEB28883, sample SAMN05720200) | activated sludge metagenome | isolation source: Anaerobic digester | place: Japan... | reverse complement strand
GGCACTGACCGAGTTGGTGCGGCAGAAGCCGTATCTGAAGGGTGTAACGGCTAGTGGCAGCCCCACCAATCCGCCGCGAGGCAGCGCTGCGGTGCTGACGCGCGAGGCCATCGCCGCAATGACGCCGGAGCAGATCAACGCAAATTGGGATGCGGTGAAGGCCGCAATGGAAAAGGGACTATAGAGGCGACGGGAGTCGCAAGGGAGTAACAGATCATGGCCATCAACAATTTCATTCCGACCATTTGGAGCGCGCGGTTGTTGAGCAACCTCAACGCCGCGCTGGTCTATGCACAGCCCGCGGTGGTCAACCGCGACTATGAGGGCGACATCCGCGAGGCTGGCGACACCGTGCGCATCAACACGCTCGGGCCAGTAACGGTTGCGCCGTATGCTAAAAACGCCAACATGGCGGCAGTGCAGGAGCTGACTGACGCGACGCAGTTGCTGACCATCAGCCAGGCTGACTACTTCAATTTCCAGATCGACGACATCGACCGCCGACAGCAGCAGCCGAAGGTGATGGACCAGGCGATGCGCAACGCCGCGTTGGCGCTGGCCGACACCGCCGACCAGTGGCTGGCGGGCATCATGTGGGCGGGCGTGCCAGCGGCAAACACTCAGGGCGCGGTTGGCGCTGGTCTGGCGTGCGGCTATGGCGCGGGCGAGACCAACCCATACATCGCGCTGCTGAATGCCAGCATCGACCTGGACGAGGCCAACGTGCCCCGCGCGGGTCGCTGGGCAATCGTGCCCCCATGGTTCCAGGGCTACCTGCTGATGGACGCGCGCTTTGTGGGTAGCGGTTCCGAGACGGCAGATAGCCGCGGCGTGAATGGCCTGGTGGGGCGCGCGGCTGGCTTCGACATCTACATGTCGAACAATGTGCCGTTTGCGGCCGGCCCGCAGGAGTACAAGATTCTGTTGGGCACCAATTACGCGACCAGCTACGCAGAGCAGATCAATAGCGTGGAGGCCTACCGGCCAGAGCTGCGCTTTGCGGATGCCGTGAAGGGCCTGCACCTCTACGGCGCCCGCGTGGTGTATCCGAGTGCTCTGGCGTTGATCATCGCCAACATCGGCACGGCGGCCTAGCCATAGCCTAGTGGCAGTGGGGCCAGGGTGGCCTGGCCCCTAACAGAAAGGAGTGCTATGGCGAATCCGGCAAAGCTGACAGTGCGAACGATCGTGGGGAATAACGCTCTGGCGTGGCCCGCGGCGGATACGATCGATACAACGGGCACGGTGCCGGTGGTGGCCGCCGACATGGGCGGCGAGGCCGACAGGGTAGCGCTGCTGGTGACGGCGCGCGGCGCAGTGAGCGCGCGTGTGGCTGCTGGCGACCTGCCCCCTGCCGTACGGCAGCCGCTGGGCGACCTGAGCTTGCCACTGGCCTCGGCGCTGGCGGCGAGCGTACTGATCAACCCCGCGGGGGCCAACAACGACGTGCTGTATACGGCCAACGTGGCGGGGTCACAGGGCAATCAGCTCAGCGTGCAGTACATCGACCCCGGGCTGCCGAGCCAGTCGTTGTGGGTGGACGTGTTCGAGCGACACGCGATCCGAGTGCACCTGGCCACGGGCGCGGGCGGTGCAATCACGAGCACGGCCGCGGAGGTGATCGCGGCGGTCAACGCGCACTGGTTCGCGGGCCATCTGGTGACGGCCGCGAATGGGGCTGGTTCGAGTGGCGCAGCGGCAGTGACGGCGGTAGCCGAGACTTCACTGGCTGGCGGCGCAGACATGGACGCGACGCACGCAGCGCTGACCACGGCGCTGGCTGGCGACAACAACGACATCATCTGGACGGCAGCGGTTGGCGGCGCGGCGGGCAACGACATTACTATCGCATATGTCGATCCGGGCGCAGAGGACGAAGCGCTGGCTGTCACCGTCACCGAGAACGCTATCGAGGTATCGCTGGAGACCTCCCCCGAAGTGGCGGCCTCGGTGGAGACCGAGCTCACTGGCGAGGATAACGATCTGGTCTTTACCGCGGTGACACCCGGTGCGGCCGGGAACAGCATCACTATCACCTATACCGACCCGGCAGGCAACGACCAGTCGCTGGATGTGACCGTGGTGGGGACGGACATCGACGTCAGTCTGGCGACGGGCAGTGGCGGGGCTATCACCAGCACGGCTGCAGAGGTCTTGGCTGCGGTAAACGCCGATGGCGAGGCGAAATTGCTGGTTCTGGCATCGTTGCCCGATGGTGCGACGGGGGCTGGCGTGGTGACCGCCATGAGCGAGACAGCGTTGACCGGCGGCGACGATGGCGGCGCCATCACGAGCACAGCGGCCGACATCATCACGGAGGTGGCGAGCACGCCCGCGGCTGCGGCTCTGGTGAGCGGCGCGAACGCTGCGGCCAACGATGGCACGGGCGTAGTGACGGCCATGGCAGCCACGGCGCTTACCGGCGGGGCCGATCTGATGGCACTGTATGGGCCGTTCGAGAGCGCGCGATTCACGCAGGACAATGGCGATCTCAACATTGACTTTGAGATTATCAACGGCGAGGCGGATGTGATCTGTTTCCGACTGCCTCGCGGCTAAAAGGAGCAATGACATGGCGAACCCTGCAAAGTTGACTGTGACGCCGTTGACCGTCAACGGCAACGCATTGCGCGGCGCTGGCGATGCAATCGACACCAACGGTACGGTGCCAGTAGCGGCGGCCGACTATGGCGGCGCGATGGGCAGGCTGCTGATCGAGGTGACCGAGGATAACGTGCGGGCGCTCACTGTAACGGTATTGCACGGCGACAACCCGCCAGCAGTACGCGAGGGGTTGGGCGATCTGGCGGTGGCCGTGGCCCAGAACACAACGCGGGTGATTGGGCCGTTGGAATCGGCGCGGTTCGTGCAGAACGACGGGACGCTGCAGGTGACTTTCACTGGAACGGGCGGTGCGGCGACCTGCCATGTGCGCACGTATCTCATTCCGAAGAACTAAAGGACATGGCTGTATACGGGGCGCTGGTAGATCGGGTGCGCAGACTGATCAATGATCCCGTCGGGGCAGAAGCCATCTGGACAGATGACGAGATCCAAGAATGGCTCGATGCGCACCGTCTGGACGTGGCCTTGCTGCCATTGCAGCCTGTCTGGAGCACGGTGGCGGGGACTGCTGCGGCGCTAGAGTATGTAGCCCCCTATGGTCACTGGGCGCCCGATGCCTTGCTCCAGGATTCTTCGGGAGCCGAACTACTGCCTGAGAGTGCCGACCTTTTGGTGGGGCGCTGGCACTTTGCAGAACACACGCCGCAGGTCTTTCTCACGGGGAAAAGTTACGACCCCTATGCGGCAGCGGCGGACGCGCTAGAGGCCAGGGCTGCACAGGTGGCCCTGGCCTATGACTTCAGCGCCGATGGCGCGACGTTTCAGCGTAGCCAACAGGGTGAGTCTCTGCTGCGGTTGGCGCAGCAATATCGGCGCCGCTCTCGCCCCACCATCGCGCGCCTGGTGCGTGAGGACACGCGATAAACAGAAAGATAGGATGAAGCATGAACAAACCGGTATTCACGTCCATCCCGTTTTTGGCGGATGTGGGCAAGGTAATCCTCGGATCTCTAATCGGCATCGCGGCCCAGGTCTGGGGAGGCTGGAATCAGATCATGACGACGTTGGTGATCCTCATCGTGCTCGATGTCGTGACGGGATTCCTGCGGGCCTTTGTCCAAAAAGAGCTGTCCAGCGACGTCAGTTTTCGCAAGCTGCCACGCAAGCTGCTGATCTTTTGCGTGATTGCGGTGGCGGCGCAAGCCGATGTGCTACTAGGCCTAGAGACTACCACGCGCAACGTGGTGGCCGGCATCTATTGTGCGAACGAGGGCCTTTCGGTGCTGGAGAATAGCGTGGCGGCCGGATTGCCAGTGCCCGACATTGTGCGCGATGCGCTGAAGCAGATCAGCGGGGCCAAGTTTAAGGAGTGAGGTGCTGACCGCTCAAGAGTTAGCAGCCTTTCGCGCCACGCAAGAGGCGGCGTTGCCAGAGAGCGCTGTCATCTATGCGCGCGTGGCCACGGTGGGGGATTCGGGGTCTACGGCCTATAGCTGGCCCCTGGGGACAGAGACCGTGGGCAGACTCGCCAGCCGAGGCGTGCCGGATGTGTACGTGCAGATGGCCCGCGAGAGAGGCCAAACGCCCTGGGTGGTGACGCTACCTGCAAACGTCACGGTGCAAGCAGGCGATCGTATTCTGATTGGCGGGCATCTGCTGAGTGTGCTCGGCGTCATCTCCGGCGGCGAATGGGAGACAGCGCTACGTGTGGCCTGTATCGAGGCGAAGTGAAGACGGAAATGCGTTTGGAGTTCGATCACTTTCCGGTGTTGGCGAACAGTATCAGCGCCAAAGCTGACGCCGTGTGTGGACGGATTGCTATGGCGATCTGGGCGCGCGCGGCAGAACTGATGGCCAACTCCCCGGCCACCGGACGCATCTATGCGTTGGGGGAACGCACCGTGAGTTTTGTCACCAAGGCGGGGCAGGCCGTGTCTTTCGTCGCATATCGAGGGCAAGCGAGGCGACAGCACCAAGCCTCTGCGCCAGGCGAGCCGCCAGCGGTGGATACGGGCAATCTGATCAACAGCGGCTATGCCACGCAAAAGCATCTTGGGCTGTGGGAAGTGGGTTTCACGGCAGAATATGCGGCACCCCTGGAGTACGGGACAGCGCGCATCGCGCCACGCCCCTTTCTGCGCCCTGCGCTGGAGGCGTATCGGCAAATGTTCTATGACGCTCTACGAGCCGTGTTGGGGAGATAATGAGCACAGCCCTAGAGACAGCCCTCTACGACACACTGATTGGCGACGAGACGCTGCTGGCAGCCCTGTCTGGCGGAGTGCACAACACCATTGCCCCGCTGGGCACGGCTTATCCCTATCTCGTCTTTCACGTGGTCAGCGGCGAGGATGACTACACCTTTACGCTGCGCGTCGAGACGATCTATCTAGTGGATGTGCGCGTCATCGGGTGCAACAGCGACAAGGCGGCGCTCACCGCGGCGTTGGATCAAGTGGATGCGCTGCTCACGGACGGGGCGCTGACTGTCGGGGACGAGCCGGTCTGGTACGTGCGTCGAGAGCGGCGAATGCCTGACGCGGTGGATGTGGCAGGGGCGAATACCTATATTCAGGTGGGGGCCACCTTTCGCATAGATGTAGGAGGCTGAATGGCGACACACGGCAGCATCGCGCGACTGTACTGGCACACCTACGACTTTTCGGCCTACACCGAGGGCGTGGAGATGGCCGTTACCGTGGACACGGATGCGGGGCGCCCCTGGGGCGGGCCCGCAATTGCGGTGGCCGGTTCCGCCGCGACCACATTCAGCCTGACGGGCGGGCCTTATGCCAGCGGCGCCAATGCAGAAGAGGCCTGGACGCGCTTGAGCGAGGATGACGAGGCGCGGCCCCTGGTCTATCTCCCTGGCGGCGACGTGCTGGGACGATTGGGCTGGGCCACGCTGACCCTGCCCAATAATATGCAGGTGACCGTGCCCCAAGGGGCCGTGCGGTTGCCGGTGGGCACGGTGGCGGCGAAAAGAGCCGATCTGGCGAGAGTCTTGCGCGCCCTCGGCTCGGGTGGCATCTCGCCCTCCACAGGCGTGGATAACGGCGTAGCCACCACGGGCGGCGGGGCCGCCTATCTCTACTGTCTGGCCCTTGATGGCGACACCCTGGATGTGACCGTGGAGGACAGTGCGAACGGCGCGGATTGGGACACGCTGGTGGAGATGACCACTCTGACCGGCATCGGGAGCGAGCGCAAGGTGATCACGGGGACAGTTCGCCGCCACCTGCGCGTATCGTGGGATTTGGATGGCACATCGGCCACTTGGGGCCTGGTGTTTGGAAGACGATAGGAGGGCATGATGGCGTTTTCTCATGGTAGCAAGGCGGTCTTGACTGTGAACTCCGTACCTATAACCGCATACACCGAATCGGCGGAACTCAACTTTGATGTGGATACCGACGATATCCGCGTCATGGGTAAGCGGGTGGCTGAGTACGTGGCCGGCCTCGTGGCTGGCGCGCTCAACTCTGGTGCGGTATACGACCATGCCGTCGCCGCGGCGATCTACCCCGCAGCGCTGGCGGGAGAACCGGTCGCCTTTGAGTTCGGGCCGCAGGGCAGCGATGCCGGCAAGGACAAATGGACAGGCAACCTGATCATCAGTGGCTTTCGTATCAGTACCAGCACGCGGGCCAAGGCTACGTGCAACTGGACAGCAGTCACCACCGGCGAGATTAATCTGGGGAGCTACAGCGCATGAGTTATCTGAGCGCAGATGATCTGCTGGCGATCTCTGACGCCGAGGATGTACGCGAAGAATACGATATCGCCGGTCTCGGCAAGGTGGCGCTCTGCGGTCTATCACTGGAGACAGTTTACGAGGCGCGCGAGGCCGCCCGCGAGACCGGCGAGTGGGATGGCGCTCGCTGGGAGACGCTGTTGCTACAGCATGGCATTCTTGAGCCGCGCCTGACCTATGATCAGGCGCGGAAACTACGGCGCAAAGGGGCGAACGTCATTCAGCCCATCATTGAGGCCGTGCTACGCCTAAGCGGTCTCACTTCCACGGGCGAGATGAGCGCCGAGGCGGTGGATGCTGCCGAGGCATCCTTTCGCGGCAGATAGCATCAAGTTCTTGCGGCACCGACTGGCTGAGGCATTTGGCCTGCCTCGGGTGCGCGCGCTGGGATTAACCACTCGCGAGGCCATAGACTGGCTGGCCTACTGGCGCTACAAAGCTGGCCTGGAAGCGCAGGCCGTCGAGGCGGCGCGGCAAAAAGCCGAGGCCGAAAGGGAGCGATAAATGCTGGGCATGGGCGGGATGACCGAGGCGGCGCGGCTGTTCGCCTATGTGGGTGCCGACACCCGCGAGTACGAACAGAAGATGCGCCAAGCCTCGCAGACGGCCAAGGAGACCAGCCGCGGCATCGGAGACGAGCTGGGCAATGTGAGCCGCGCGGTTTCCGGGGGACTGGGCGGCATTGCAACCATTCTCGGCGTGGGCGCGTTCGCGGGGCTATTCCAACAGACAGCCGCCTTGACTACCGAGATGTGGAAGCACGGGATGCAGCTCCAGGCCGCCGAGCGTTCCTACAAGGCGCTCTCTGGCGAAGGCTTGTCCGGAATCCGCGCTCTTTCGCAGGCTACTGCCGGATTGGTCACCAACACACAGGCCATGGCCGCAGCCAATCAGTACATGGCCATGGGATTGGCGAAAAACTCCGAGGAAGCCGGCAAGCTGATCAGCATTGCCTCGCGCCTAGCCCTGCTGATGGGACGCGATGTGAATGGGGCCGTGGCAGAGTTCGCCCAACTATTAGCCAACCAGTCTACACGCCGGCTGGATCAGTTTGGCATCTCGGCGACCCAAGTCGAGAAGAGAGTGGAGGCGCTCAAGAACGCCAACAAAGACCTCTCCACGGAAGCCGCTTTCACCCAAGCGGTGATCGCGCAGGCGAATGAGACGCTGGCGCGCGCGGGCGATGTGACTGACACCCAGGAGAGCAAGGCGCAGGCTTTCAAGGTCGCCTGGCAGAATCTGCGCGCCGAGCTGGGCGCGCGCATTGACGCCTCGGTAGCCCTCCGTGTGGTCACCGAATTCGTGCAAGACTGGGGCGAAGGGCTGCAGGGAGCGCGCTTGGCTGAGGAGATGGTAGCGCCTGCCAGAGGGCAGATTGAACGGCGCTGGCTGGAATTGCAGCAATCAGGCCAACTCTATCGCTCCGGGGCGACCGAGATCAGCGATGCGGCTTTGGAACAGGAGCGCTCGCTGTTGCAACTGGCCTCGGCACTTGACGAAGTTGAGCGCCAACTGGCCAGCGGACTGATCACTCAGGAATATGCCCGTCAGCGCATCGAGGAGATCACCGCTGCGGTGGGTTACTGGCGTGAGGAACTGGCCAGCGGGGATGCGGCGATGGATGAGCACCGCCGCTACCTCCGCGATGTGGCCTCTTTGGCTGCGGAGGCTGCCGCGCGGGTCAACGTCCTCACCGATGCACAGATTCGCCAGGCGGTCACGGCGGGGAGACGCGCGGGCTATGACATTATCGGCGGGCGGGAACCTGGGCAGGAAGGGGCGTTGCGCTCGCAAGCTGCGGCGGATCAGGTCAATATCCTCTGGAACGCACAACAGCAGGCACTCAAAAATAATCGTTCTTACTATTCCGAAACTGAATCCGCTTATCGTCAACACTTAGCGAACATGCGCTCGCTGATTCAATCGGCCATGGGGCCTACCAGCGTGACGGGCGAGGATGTGCTGGCGACACGACTGGGTGTGTATCAGGATAAGCCGGACGAGTATCTACGGCGGCTGCGCTCGGCAGTCCAGGATCCCCAAAGCGCCTGGAAATCTCTGATCGCCGACATGTCGCAAGAGCAGGCGCAGTTATACCTGGCTCAGCAGGAGCGCGCCTATGCCACAGGGCGCTGGTCACAACTGGGCGCGGGGTTTGACCGCGAGGCCGCCATACAGTCCATCACGGCCCAGGTGCGCGAAGCCTGGGCTGCCCAGCAAGAACTAGAATCCATCATCGCCGAGATCATGGCGCGGCCTGAGATCGCCGGCCTGGGCATGGGCCAGGAGCAGATCAAGGGGCTGGTAGGGATGCCCCAGGATTACACAGCCCTTGGACGCGAGAACATGCAATCTTTTGCCGAGGGAATGACAGGCGTCAACGTGGGCTTGCAGGTTACGTCCGAATTCCGGGAGCAGGTGGTGGCACAATCCTCCACCTGGCGGGCGACCGGCGCGCTGGCCATCGGCTACTTCGCAGAAGGGGCCACGGGCGGCATCACGCCCAAGACGGGGACGGCCATGATTCAAGCCCTTTGGCCTTTTCTAGCCCCGATGGTGCAAGAGCTGTTGGAAGGGGGCCGAGGATGACCACCAAGATCGGCCTGTCTGGCTCCGAGGTGACCGTTGCGGACCCTGATCAGCGCGAGTACCGCGTAGAGACGATCATCCTCGCTAACAGTCAACGTGCTGGCGATGGCACCCTGCGCACCGATTTCACCGCTACGAAAAGGCGCTGGACGGTGCTCTGGAAGGGGCTGTCGGCAGTGGACTATGCCGCTCTATGGGCAGAACTGATGCGCGCAAGCCATCTGGACTTTGAACCGCCAGAAGGGGGCGATTACGTGGTCAAAGTGCAGTCGGCCTCATGGACGGCGTTCGGAGCATACTACAACGTCATGGCCGTGCTAGAGGAAGTGTAGCGTGCAGACCATCACCGGCACCCAACTGGCCTCCACCTGGGCGCAGCCGAGCCGCGAGGTGCGCCCCAAGTTGGAAGTGCGATGGAATGGCGTCAACTGGACCGACGAGACTGCCTATCTGCTCTCGGCTCGGGTTGCGGGGAGCCTCATTCGGGAGCCGCTGCGCCTGCCAATGCTGGGCGCGGTGCAGCCGATGGTGGCCGAATTCGTCTTGCTGAATCAGGGACGGCGCTTTTCCCCGGAGAATGCCGGCGGCGACCTATATGCCTATCTGCAATATGGGTTCCGCCGCATCGCCATTCGCTTCAGTATGGGGATCAAGAATAGCCTAGGCGCGTTCGAATACCTGCGTCAATTCACCGGATTCATAGATCGCGCTCAGCCCTACACAGATGCCTCGGATCAGGGGCCGCGCGAGATGGTGCAGCTGGCGTGCATTGACAACACGGATCTGCTCCAGCAAGCGCCCTTGAGCACCGTCCTCTATGAGAACACGCGCGCCGATCTGCTGTTGGAGGACATTATCACGGCGGCGGGCATCGGCGATTATACCCTGGCCACGGGGCGTTCGGTGATCCCTTTCGCCTGGCTAGACAGCGAAAAGGCGTGGACGGAGTGTCAGCTGATCGCCCAGGCCGATGGCGGCTGGTGCTATTGCGACAAGACCGGGCGGTTCCGCTTTGAAACGCTGGATCAATGGCTCGGGGTGGACACGCCGGTGGCCACGCTGAGCGCGGATCGCTGGTGGCATCTGGGTCAGGATGAGGGCTGGGAGAATGCCTATACCGCCGTAGAGGTGGTTTACACGCCGCGCGCCAAGCGGCCCATCCGCACAGTCTATGAGGCGCATGAGGTCTTCGCGTTGCAACCTGGCGAGAGGCGCGAGATCGTGGCCGAATATGACGCACCCTGCGCGGTGGTGTTCGAGCCGACAGCGGACGCGGATTATCAGGCGCGCGGGGCAGGCAACCGACGCATGACCGAGGCGCTGAGCCTGACCATGACCGCCTATGCCCAGCGAGCCACGATTATCATGGAAAACACGGACCCAGATCATGCCCTGTATGTGGTCGGGCTGACTCTGCGCGGGCAACCGGTGGAAGCCGACGAGGGATATGAAGAGCGCGTGGATGCCGACGCGGACGTGCTAGCAACTTGGTGGCGGGGGGCCGACGCCAAGAACAAGGTCTGGCGCGAGATGGGCAACCCTTACCTGCAGACGCGACACCAGGCGCGCCGGAGGGCCGGCGTGCTACGCGATCGGTTGCAAATCCCGCGCAAATTGCTGCGCCTGCGCGCCTCGGCATGTCCCTTTCTCGAATACGGTGATCTGGTCACAGTTCAGCACGACATGTTGGATGTAGAGGGCTTGGTGCTGAGCATCTCCGTGCAATGGAGCGTGGGCGGACTTTATGAGGGAGAGTATGTGATTCTGCCGAATGACGGCCTCTATTCCGAGGCCCCCTATTTTGTCATTGGGGAGAGCGAATACGCTGACCCCAGCGAGGCGGTGTTCTGGTGATTGCTTGGCCTCTGATTCCTACAGTCGAGAACGGTATGCCCTTTTCGGGGCTACATCACTCGCTCTATGGTGAGGCGGTCAACTATCTGCTGGGCGTCAATCATGGGCGCGAGGTATTCTGGCGCCTACACGAACAGACCAGTTGGTGGGAAACGGGGCATACTGCCTGGCAGACGCTCTGGGAGGGCTGGCTCTACTACCGGGGCGAATCGCCCATCCTCGGGTATGCCCTAGAGCTGTATAACGAGGCGGCCTATACCACCACGGCGCAGTTGCAATGGCTTGATGGCGAGGTCTGGACGGATCTCGGCGCTCCGCTGACGGCCACCGGGACGAGTCTGGACTGGAAGAATGGGGGCTTTGATATCTCGGGCCTGGGCTGGGACGGCCTGATCCGACTGCGCTGGCGAGTGAGGTCGAGCAACGCGGCCGGCTATGCGGGTCTGCGGATGTGGTTCTTGGGTGTGCGCGGCTCACTTTCGGGCTGGACGCCACTCAGCGCCTTTACCGAACGGCTCTCAGACGCAGCCGAGTGGAACGATCTCCGCGACAACCTCGACATGCTCTATAGGCAGCGCGGCAGCGCGCCGCAACCTCTGGCGCTGGGGGCGCGCCGCTGCGAGATCGAGCCATCGGATGTATGGCGCACCGTCACCCGCTACTGCTGCTACTACCGTGGTGGCAATGGCACAGCGGCCATTCAGATCAAGGGCCCTACTACGCTCAATGGGGCCAAGTGGCGGGTGCTCTATCGCCAACAGGGGGCAGGGGGCTTTTCCACGCTGTACACCTCAGGCAATATCCACGGCCAGCCCACCTGGGGCTGGTTCCAGACGACATTGGATCTCTCTGGACTGACGCCGGAGACATGGTATGAGTTCGCCGTCGAGGCCTACCGCGACCAGGGGTGGGGGATGTATGCGCGGGCCTCCTATATCGTGCGCGAGCCTCCCGACGGGCCAGCCCTGGGTTGGCAAACGCCGCCCCTCTGGACGCATGGCGACCTGACCGTGACAGTCGAAAACTGCCAGATACTGAATGATGACGCCGAGATGCTCTACGACGGCGACGAGGAATTGTGGGGGCAAAATGCGGCGCAACATGATCGTCCTGTGGGGACGTTGGTGCTCCCCTTGCCTTCACCAGAGGTAAACAGCCTACAGCATCCTGCCGTGCACACGGGCGTTAGGCGGTGGCGCTGGCTGCACTACCGTTGCGCCGACGACTTTGACGAGCCGCCCGCGCTAGTCTATGGCCCCGGGCTGGAAGACAAAGAAACGCTACCCTATGAGGAGGACTGGGTGCTCTTCGACCTAGAAAGCGTGCCAGGGCTGTTGGTAGGCGACGTGTACCAAGTGGAGCACGTGCGCTGTGCATTGGAGACACAAGATGCCTAAACGCGACACGCTGCGACGCATAGACAATCCCAAGCAAAAGGCGAGCGGCCAGACGGTGATCTATGGTGGCGTGGCAGCGCCGCCCCCGCCGATCAGCCCCATCGAGCAGATTGGTGGCTGGCGCATTGGCCCGACCTACCTGCAGAGCCGAGACGCCCTACTCAGCGCCGATGGCTTTCTGCAATTGGGCCAGGGCGACGAGATGGTGCGTCTCGATTCCGATGACCCTGACTATCGCCTGTGGATCGGCGATGCCATTCCCGCCGATGCCCCCTTCAGCGTCACAAAAGACGGCGAATTGGCGGCCTCGGCTGGCGAGATCGGCGGATGGGGGATCGGGGCCGAGGCCCTTGTCGGGGGCAACGCCATCCTGCATTCCAGCGGCTACTTGCTCTTGGGGACTGGCGACGATGTGGTGCGCTTGGACGCCACCGATGCCCTCTATAGACTTTGGGCGGGAGACGCCGATGCTGCCAATGCTCCCTTCAGCGTGACCAAGGACGGGGCGCTGCGGGCTAAGAATGTCGAGGTGAGCGGCTCCATTCGCAGCGCAGTATTCGACCGCGCCCTGGTGAATGCCCATGCGGGGACATTGGTCATCGCTAAGAGCGCGGGGCGCGTGGCGGCGGAATTCACCGTGGGCGATACGCTGGTGATGGACACGCCTCCTGGTGGCGGCTGGCTATTCGAGGATGACGACATCGTGCGCGTCAAGGCGATGGACGCCAGTACAGATTCCTGGTTTACGGTTACACGGACGGCAACCCTAAACGAATATGCCACCGTTTATGCAGGTGGCGATGACGCCGTGACCTATCCCGCCGGCAGCGTGGCGACCGACTATGGGCAGAGCGGGCAGGGATACCTGCTGCTGACCGCCGATCTGAGCGGCGCGCCCTACTATTCGGTGCGTACCCACGAC
>ENA-UOWE01004639-UOWE01004639.1-activated-sludge-metagenome-genome-assembly--contig:-NODE-4639-length-13082-cov-3.563982_pt1 | contig 13082 bp, 14 predicted proteins | sample MGYA00249841_ERZ761562 | MGnify/ENA primary metagenome ERZ761562 (study PRJEB28883, sample SAMN05720200) | activated sludge metagenome | isolation source: Anaerobic digester | place: Japan... | reverse complement strand
GCCGCGGCTTTCAAAATGACCAACGCCACCGACCCGGCGGTTCGGTATTCAGGCGAGTGCAACCAACGCCGGCAAGATGGGTTGGGGTGTGCGTTTTGCGCAGGTAAAGGAGGAGCCCGCGCAGCGGGCGGGGGACACGGAGCAAAGCCCTCTGCCACCCGGCCGCCTCTCCAACGACGAAGCGGCTCAAACCTGGCCCCTGGGCCGAGCCGTGGCACAAATCCAGGGCGTGTACATCCTGGCCGAAAACGCCCAGGGTCTGGTGATTGTGGACATGCACGCCGCACACGAACGCATCGTCTACGAGCGCCTGAAGAACCAGCTCAACCTGACGGCACCCGATGGCTCGGTGCACCCGCTTTCCAGCCAGCCCCTGCTGATTCCCGCCACCTTTGCCGCCACCCCCGCCGAGGTGGCCGCCGCCGAGGCCCATGCCGACACCCTGCACACCCTGGGCCTGGAGATATCGCCGTTTTCTCCCAAAACCCTGGCGGTGCGCGCCGTACCCACCACACTGGTACAAGGCGATGCAGTGGAGCTGGCACGCAGCGTACTGGCCGAGCTGGCCCAGCACGATGCCAGCACTGTCATCCAGCGGGCGCAAAACGAGCTGTTGGCCACTATGGCCTGCCATGGCGCGGTGCGTGCCAACCGCCGCCTGACGCTCGATGAAATGAATGGCCTGTTGCGCCAGATGGAAGCCACCGAGCGCAGCGACCAGTGCAACCACGGCCGCCCCACCTGGCGGCAACTGAGCATGCGCGAGCTGGACGCCCTGTTCCTGCGCGGACGCTAACCCGGTCTGCCATGCAAACCCGACACTTCGGCCAGCTGGTCGCCCTCTCGGCCCTATGGGGTGCGTCCTTCATGCTCATCCGCATTGCCAGCCCGGTGCTGGGCCCCAATGTGCTGGCCCTGCTGCGCGTAGGCGCGGCCACCGTGACACTGGGCATCCTGATGCGCGTGGTGCGGCACAGCTGGCCTACCGGCCACTGGCGCGAGCTGGCGCTGCTGGGTGCGCTGTCGGTGGCCTGCCCGTTCCTGCTGTTTGCCTGGGCTGCCCTGCAACTGCCCGCAGGCTACAGCGCGCTGCTCAACTCCACCGCGGTGATTTTTGGCATCTTTGCATCGGCCTGGCTGAAAGAAGACACGCTCACCGTGCGCAAGCTGGCGGGCTGCGCCTTTGGCTTTGCCGGCGTGGCGCTCATCGTGGGCCTGGGGCCGGTTGAGCCATCCAGCACCGTGTTCCTGGCTGCGGCAGCCTGTGTGGCGGCCTCGGCCTGCTATGGCTGCTCCACCCCGCTGATGAAGCGGGCGCTGACGCGCATGCAGCCTCTGGAAATTGCGGCCGGCATCCATGCGCTGGCCATGCTGATGCTGCTGCCCGGTGCGGCCTGGAGTTGGCCCCAGGCGCACTTCACGCCCGCCGCCCTGGGCGCGGTGGCCGTGATGGGGGTAGTCACCTCAGGCCTGGCGTACTGGGCCCACATCCGCATCCTTTCGCATGTGACGCCCGTGGCTGCCATGAGCCCGATCTTCATGGTGCCGCTGTTTGGCGTGACCTGGGGGCATCTGTTCCTGGGCGAAAAACTGGGCGCCGGCATTTTCATGGGCGGCGCCCTGGTGCTGCTGGCCAGTGGCCTGATTACCGGCTTCAACCCCTGGCAAAAATGGCTGGACTATGTGGATGCCCGGGTTTAATCCATCACACCAAGCCTGTAGACTGCGACCATGGAAACTTCTCAGCAGACAAGCACACATTGGCCACCGGTCGGCACCGGGCTGTGGACCCGGTGGTGGGGCTACCTGGCCCGGTGGCTGGTCTTCGGCGTGGTGGTCAGTGTCTTCCAGCCGGTGGCGAACGATCTTGCGCCTTTCTGGCCACAAAAAGCTTTTCAGGCGCTTTTTGGACTGCTGTTTGGCTTTGCCGGTGCCGTCCTCTTCACGCTGGCAGAAAACCGGATAAACACGCCGCGCGTCAAGTGGAAAACCTGGGTGATCGTGCTGGCCACCTGGGTCGCCGTCAAGACCATTTTTGTTACCGGCATGGCGCTGGCCTGAAGCACTGCAAGAGCGCCTCAGGGCCGCCTGAACGCCACTTGCTGGGCAGCCCAGTACCTGGACTTGAGTTGATCAAGCCGAACTTCACCACCGGTCGACGGCGCATGCACAAAACGGCCTTCGCCGACATAAATGCCTGCGTGGGTGGCGCGGTCTCCGCTGACGAAGATGGCCAGGTCGCCGGTCCGGATGGGCTCCGACGGCACCGGTAGTCCCCAGTTCACCAGGGCCGCCACCGAGCGCGGCGTGGGCACACCGGCCCGCTCCCTGTAGACATACGCAATCAGGCCGCTGCAGTCGAAACCACCGGCCGGTGTATTGCCGCCATACCGGTACGGCGTACCCACCAGGCCAATGGCCATTAGCGTGACTTCATTGGCCTGCTCATCCGACAGACGCGAGGCCAGCGCCTTGGCCGAACCGGAATCGCCCGCATTTCTGGGGGCCGATGAACATCCCGCAAGCGCCAGCACACCGCCGGCCATCAGCGCGCAGCAATTGCGGCGGTTGCGCATGTCCGAAGTCAGTTTGTTCACCATGCGCCATGGTACCTTTCTTGGCGGCATACGGAAACCACATTGAACAGTGGCACGGGGGCCTAACGCAAGAGTGCTTTGGCAGCCTCAATGCGCAGGTGAAGCGCAATGCCTTCGCCGTTCAGCACGTCCTGCAAAAACTGCCTGGGATCCAGATGCTTGCCAGGCGCTGCTGCTTCTGCGGCCGGCTTCGTGAGGGATGTTGCCGTTGTCGTAGCGGCTTTGATCTGCTCCAAGATGGCTTGAAACGCTGCAGGCTTGATGCATTCCAGGCGGGACAGTACGCCGGCTTGTGCATCAGCGCCGGGGGGAAGGTCCAGCCAGGGCTCGTCGCAGAATATGGCGGCCAGATCCGGGGCCACAAACGCGGACCACCGGCCCGATGTCTGCTGCAGTGCGGGCACCATGCTGGCATGGTGGATTGTTCCTGCCACCGATGCATCCGCAGCGGGCATCATGCGGATACGCGCTGGCGCAACGCTGCCCAGATAACGCAAACGCAAGGAATCCAGAAAGATCTGCGCCGCTGCAACCGGAACCGACTCTGCAAGGGAAAACCACAACTGGTAAGCGTCCACACCAGAGACGGCAATGGCTGGCGCGGGCAAGGCCAGATCGGTCTGGACGCCGCGCCAGACGCTGGACAAGGCATCCCAGTCGGCCGGCCTGGCCAACTCCAGAACCATGGCACGCACCCGCCCATCCGGTGCGATCAGTTCTGCCCCCATGGCGTGGAACAGGCGGTCCAACTCAGCTTGCAATGTACGCATGGCGAAATCAACTCCCGGTAGCGGTGTGCGCGCAGTCATCCCATGGCAACACCGCACAGCCACAGGAAGGCACTTCCCTGTCGGGCCGCGTAGTCACTGCCGGCGATGAATTGCTCGCGGCTGGCCGGGCGGTACCAGGAAGAGGCGCTGTTACGGAGACAAGCGCCTCGCTGACGGCAGCGTCCATGTCAGGAATCCAGCGCATAAAGGGCGACAGGTCCGCAACGTCAACGATGTACCAGACTTTGCGGGCTGCATCCCAGCGGGCACCAAGGGCTTTGGCTTTGTCTTTGTCGGCGAACGGGGTGACCAGATTGATTCTCATGCCGACGATTATCCTGGAGGCAGCTGCCGCGCTGACCTGCACACCTAGAATGGCAGACCGATGTCTGTCATTCATTCTCTTCACCCCATCCCATCGCGCAGGCAACGGATCACCCGAGAAGCCCATGCCCTGTGGTTGCTCGCCTGGCCCATTCTGGTCGGTCAGCTGGCCAATATCGGCATGGCTGTGGTCGATGTGGCCATGGCCGGCCATGCCTCCGCACAGGACCTGGCAGGCATTTCACTGGGCGTCTCCATCTGGAACATGGTCATCATCACCCTGATGGGCTTGATGATGTCGGTCAGTCCCATGGTCGCCCACCATGTAGGCGGCAAAGAGTTTGACCAGGTTCCCCATGTCGTGCGCCAGGGGCTCTGGAAGGCACTGGGTGCGGGCCTTGCCGCCATGGTTCTGGCCAACCTGGGCGCACTGGTGTTTCAACACATGGCACTGGACCCGCAGGTGCGCGACCTGGCCATCCATTTTGTGCTGATCACCAGCTTTGCCCTGCCCGCGTTTGCCTGCTACCGCGTGCTCTATGGCTACAGCACCAGCGTCAACCAGACCAAGCCGTTGATGGTGATTGCCCTGCTGGCACTGCTGCTCAACATCTTCATCAACTGGCTGCTGGTGTTTGGCAACGCAGGCTTTCCCAAACTCGGCGGCCTGGGCTGCGCCTGGTCCACACTGGTTTGCGTGTGGTTCAACTTCTGCGCGCTGCTGTGGTGGATGCACCGCTCACCGGCCTACCGGACCACCTGGCCCTTTGCCCAGTGGGAAGCACCCCACTGGCCCAAGCTGGGCAGTCTGATGCGTCTGGGCCTGCCCATCGGGGTAACCTACTTTGCCGAGACCAGTGCCTTCGGCCTGATTGCATTGCTGGTCGCACGCTTTGGCAGCAAGGAAGTGGCAGCGCACCAGATTGCGCTCAACTTCACGTCCCTGGTGTTCATGCTGCCGCTGAGCCTGGGCATTGCCCTGCTCACCCGGGTCGGCCAAAGCCTGGGCGCGGGCGACCCGATGGCTGCGCGCTTTCGGGCCTGGGTAGGCGTGGGCCTGGCGTGGGGGGTGGCGGTGGTCTCTGCCTTGACCATGGCCCTGTTCAATACGCAGATTTCCAGCGCCTACACCAACGATGCGGGCGTGGCTGCGCTGGCAGCGCAGCTGCTGTTTCTGGCCGCCATCTTCCAGCTGTCCGACGCCACGCAGGTGGTTACCAGCTCGGCCATTCGCGGCTACAAGGTGGCGCGTGTGCCCATGGTCATTCACCTCACGGCCTTCTGGGTGGTCTCCCTGCCCCTGGGCTACTGCCTGGGCGTGGCCCCCGACTGGACGCCCTGGCACCCGAAGCAGCCCATGGGCGCGCAAGGCTTCTGGATTGCGCTTATCGTGGGCCTGACCGTGGCCGCGCTGGGGTTGCTGGCCCTGCTGCGCCAGACTGCCCTTGCCCGTCTGCAACCAACCCGCCGGATGGCGCACTGATTCATGCCCCACCAAGATACCCGTATTGCCATGCCTCCTGCCCGGGTGGTACTTTTTCTGTCGCTGCTGCTGGGCCTGCAGCCCCTCACCACCGATCTGTACCTGCCCGCCCTGCCAGGAATGACGCAGGAGCTGGGTGCCAGCATGCCGCAGGCACAACTGACACTCACGGCACTGCTGCTGGCCTTTGGTGCATCGCAACTCATCTGGGGGCCGCTGTCTGACCGGTTTGGGCGCCGCCCCATTCTGCTGGTCGGCGTGGCGGCTTATGTGGTGGCCTCGATCGGCAGCGCCCTGTCGCCCACCATTGGCGTGCTGCTGGTATGGCGCACCCTGCAGGGCGCCGCCATGGGTGCAGCGGTCATGTGTGCCCGTGCCATCGTGCGCGACCTGTACCAGCCGGCACAAGGGGCCAGCGTGATGTCCAAGGGACTCAGTGGCCTGGGCGTAATTGCCTGCCTGAGTGCTCCGCTGGGCGGGCTGATGACGGCCTGGTTCAACTGGCACGCCACCCTGTTGGTACTGGCCATTGTTGGCGCCATCACGCTCGCGCTGATCGTGTGGCGCTTTGAGGAAACCGTACGGCATAAAAATCCGCGTGCGCTCGAAGCCGGCACCCTGGTGCACACCTGGCGCACCATTCTGCGCAACCCGACATTCCAGGCCTTTTCTGCGCTCGCGGTTTTTTCGTACTGCGGCCTGTTCACCTTTCTGGCCACGTCGTCGTTTGTATTCATCCGCGTGCTGGGCTACACCACCACGCAATACGGTCTGGTCATGCTGTGCTCGTCCACGGTGTACATCCTGGGCACCTTTTTGTGCCGGCACCTGCTGGCCCGCATGGGCGTACGCAAGGCGGTGGCCATCGCTGGTGGCTTGTCAATCACCGGGGGCACCCTGATGGGCGTGCTGGCCCTGGCAGGATTCCAGTCCGTCTGGTCCATCATGGTTCCGCACAGCCTGTTCATGCTGGCCCATGGCATCCACCAGCCCTGCAGCCAGAGCGGTGCCGTGGGGCCTTTCCCCAAAGCCGCTGGCGCGGCCTCGGCGCTCAATGGCTTTCTGATGATGGTGGCCGTATTTTTTGCAGGCCAGTGGCTGGGCACGCACATGGACGGTTCCATTGCTCCACTGACCAACGGCATGTGGTTCTGGGGAGTGCTGATCGCGCTGAGCGCATGGACAATGGTGCAACGCCATGGCAACCCCTGAACTGCCCCCCACAACCAGCGCGCCCGCCTGCATCTACCTGGCCGGCCCCACCGCATCCGGCAAGACGGCGGCGGCGCTGGCCATTGCACGGATACGCCCGGTCGAGATCATCAGCGTGGATTCAGCGCTGGTGTACCGGGGCATGGACATCGGCACCGCCAAGCCCACACGCGAAGAGCTGGCCGCCGTGCCACACCACCTGATCGACATCCGTGACCCCTTGCAGGCCTACAGTGCGGCGGAGTTCGTGCGCGATGCCAATACCCTGGTGGCGGACATCCACGCGCGCGGCAAAACGCCGCTGCTGGTGGGCGGCACCATGCTGTACTTCAAGGCATTGTTTGACGGCCTGGACGACATGCCGCCCGCCGACCCCACCGTGCGTGCGGCACTGGAAGCACAGGCACACGCGCTGGGCTGGCCCGCCATGCATGCCGAACTGGCAGCGATAGACCCGGTCACTGCCGCACGGCTGGAGCCGGCCGACAGCCAGCGCATCCAGCGCGCGCTGGAGGTGTACCGCATCACCGGGCTGCCGCTATCGCACTTTCACACCACCAAAAATGCTACTAAAAATATAGCTGCCCGTGCACATTCCACGGGGGCTACAGCCCTTATTTCTCTGGAACCGGCAGACCGGAGCTGGTTGCACACCCGTATTGCCCAGCGTTTTGACGCCATGCTGGCCGGCGGTTTTCTGGACGAAGTGCAGGCCCTGCGCGCGCGCGGTGACCTGCACCCCGACCTGCCGTCCATGCGCTGCGTGGGTTACCGCCAGGCCTGGGAGGCGCTGGACGGCAAGTTTCCCATGGTCGAACTGCGGGAGCGCGGCATTGCCGCCACACGCCAGCTGGCCAAACGCCAGATCACCTGGTTGCGCTCCATGCCCGACCGGCAGATCGTGGCTTGCGATGCACCCGATGCGCTGGAGCAGGTTTTGCGCAAAGTGCAGGCGCCATGACCTTGCAGGTTCACCAGCTTGGCAAGCATTACGACAACACGGCGGTGTTTCGTGATGTGTCACTCCACGTGGCACCCGGCGAGTTCGTGGCGATTGTGGGCGAGTCCGGCGTAGGCAAATCGACCCTGCTCAATTGCATGGCCGGACTGGACACCTGGGACAGCGGCACGGTGCACCTGCACGGCCAGGACCTCGGCTTGCTCACCGATGACGCACGCGCCCTGCTGCGGCGCCAGGCGGTGGGGTTTGTGTTTCAGGCCTTTCATGTGCTGCCCCATCTGGACGTGGCGCAAAACGTAGCCCTTCCCCTGTTGCTGCTCGGCACCCCCGATGCCGCACGCGTGCAGGCCATGCTCGATGCGGTGGGCCTGGGCGGACTGGGCAGCCGCCTGCCGCAGCAGCTCAGCGGCGGGCAGCTGCAACGCGTAGCCATTGCGCGCGCGCTGGTGCACCGCCCCAAGCTGTTGCTGGCCGATGAACCCACCGGCAACCTCGACCCGTCCACCGCCGCCATGGTGATGGATGCACTGATTGCGCAAACGCGGCAGCACGGTGCTTCCATGGTGCTGGTCACGCATTCGACAGCCGCCACGGCGCAGGCCGATCGGGTGCTGCACCTGCGCGCCGATGGCATACAGCCACGCGCCTGAGCACCGGCACAGCCCGCGCAGACTTTGCAACATCCCCTAACAAACTGTTACAGCATGATTGTGGGGATCGTGTTCCACTGCCCTTCCGATAAACCCCAAAGCACCATGACATGGGTTGGAAGATTTCCAGATTCACCAGCAGCCTGATCAGCCTTCTGCGCGACACCAGCGAAGAAGATGCTGCGGCCGCCGACAACCGCCTGGAAAATGCCCGCGATGCCATGCTCGACATGCTGTCGGAAGTGTTGGATGGACACGTGGTACGGCCTGCCGTGTGGGGCCGGGTGCTCTACGCCCGCGACATTGAGTCCCTGTGGTATCACCGCAGTGATGTCATGGCCATCCTGAGCACCCACCTGGGCGAAACAACGGCACGCGCTCGCGTAGCCGCACTCACACCGCTGTTCAAGGAAATGCAGCTGGGGCGCAAGCCGCCCGCACCCAAACGCCCTGAAGCCGAATAAGGCCGGCGGGGCCATCCCTCCTGCGTCAGCAGCAGATCACCAGAGGGCTTGCAAAGCGCACCCTTGCAGACGCACGCCAGCAGAGCCCATGGCGCGAGCCTCGACCTCGTCATGCGTTACCCAGAGCACAGCCATATGGCTTTGTGCAATATGGCTGCGGAATTCCTCACGCAGATGCACACGCAACTCCGCATCCAGGGCCGAGAAGGGTTCATCGAGCAACAGAACCCGTGGCTGTGTCACCAGCGCGCGGGCCAGTGCCACACGTTGCTGCTCCCCTCCGGAGAGCTGCCAAACGCGTGACAGCGCAAACGCATGCATGCCAAAGCGCCGCAACACGTCCACCGCCTGGCTGCGCGCCTGTGCCTTTGCCACGCCCTGCTCGATCAGGCCGAAGGCCACGTTGTCCTGCACATTGAGGTGCGGAAACAGCGCGAAGTCCTGGAACATCAGGGCAAAGTGCCGTTGTTCGGGGGGCATAGCAGTGATCACTTTGCCATCCAGCAGTACCTCGCCACTGTCCGGCGGCTCCAGCCCGGCCACGATCTTGAGCAAGGTACTCTTGCCACTACCGGAGGCCCCCAGGATGGCCACCGTCTGTCCGGCCGCCACGCTGAGGTTGATACCGGACAGGAGCGTACGGCGTTCCCCCCGGTGTGGCTCCCAGGTCTTGTGAATGGATTGCAGTTCAAGCATGGTGGGGTTCGCGCCAGTCAGCGTGTTCAATGAAAGCAAAGGCCAGCAGGGTGAGCAGCATCAGCAGACTGGCCAGCACCAGCGCGCTATCGAGGTTGGCAGCACCCGGGCGCCCCAGACGCTGGTAGATCAGCGTCGTCAAGGTCGCCCATTCGGGGCGCGACAAAAAAAGTGTCGCGGCAAACTCGCCCAGCGCCGTCGCCACGGCAAACGCCATGCCCCGGCGCAATGCCGGCAGCAACAGCGGAAAAGTCACACGCCAGAACGCCCGCCAGGGGCTCGCTCCCAGCGACCGTGCCGCATGCAGGTACTGCACCGGCATGCTGTCCAGCGCGGCGGCCACCGCCTTGGCCACAAAGGGATAGGCCAGAAGCGCATAGGTCGCCACCAGCATCCAGACGTTGCCGCTCCAGGATGGGTACAGCAGCAACAGGCCGAAGGCAACCATCACCGGCGACATCAGGAAAGGCAGGAACGCCAGCGTGCGCAACCACAGGGAATGCCGCGCAGCCAGCGCATGCGCCAGCCCCAGCACGGTGGCCAGCAACACGGCAGACGCCGAAAACCGCACTGTGTTCCACAGTGCCAGCAGCGTATCCTCTTCCAGCAGGACACGCCAGGCGGTGCTCTCCGTGCCAGGCAGCAGGCCGCTGGCCCAGAGCGCTTTCCAGGCGATGACCACGATGGGCAATACGCAAATGACCGCAAACACAAACAGTGCGCCCACCACAAACAGCCTCTGCCATAGCCCCCGTGGGCGCCGGCGGGGCAACAGGTCTGCGCGCGCCGGTGCAGCCAGCCGGCGCTCGATGGTGGCATAGACCAGTGCCACCACCGCCGTCAGCACCAGCATCCACAGCGCCAGCACACTGGCCTGCTCCAACTGCAGCTCGTGGGCCACCAGGGTGTATATCTCCACTTCCACCGTGGCATAGCGCTGCCCGCCCAGCACCAGTGCCAGCCCGAAACCCGAGAAACAGTAAAGAAACACCAGGCACAAGGCCGACATCATCCAGGGCGCGATGGCGGGCCACTCGACGCGCCGAAAGACACGCCAGGGCGTTGCCCCCAGCGTACGGGCCGCGGCCACCCGGGAAGCGCTCACCTGCTCCAGGGCATCGGACCCTGCACGCACGACCAGGCACAGGTTGAAAAATAGATTTCCATACATCAGCAGCCATGCTGTGCCCTGCAAATCCGGACCGCCCAGCTGCACCACTGCACCGTGGGGTCCCATCAGGGCCAGCACCCCCAGGGCAGCAACCAGTGTGGGGACCACAAACGGCAGCATCAGCGCACGTAGCACCAGGCTGCGCCCGGCAAACTCATAGCGCGCCAGCACCCAGGCCAGCGGCACACCCAACACCAGCGCCGCAGCGCAGGTGCCCAGTGCCTGCAGGAACGACCAGACCAGGCGCCAACGCAGATAGTCGTCCTGCCAGGGCATCCACACCACCGTCCACGCCATGCCATCGGCGGGCCAGCCTTCCGCCACCAGACGTGCCGCTGGTGCCACCAGCACCACCAGCAGGAACGCCAGCGGAAACGCAGCCCATGCCAGTGGCGCGGCGGTCTTGGGCATTACTTCAGGACAAGCTTGGTCCAGCGTGCAACCCAGTCTGCATCTCTGGCAGCCATGTCACGGTCGGCCGGTGCATGGAAAGCCGCTGGCTCGGGCGCGAAGCGCATGACCTCGGCGCGCGCTACACCCGCTTCGACGGGATACATCCACATTTCGGTTTGCATCTGCTGCTGCACTGGAACAGAACGCAAAAATTCGATCAGCTTGCCCGCAGCCTCGCGCTGGGCTCCACCCTTGACCAGGGCCACGCCCTCCACTTGGCGGTACACACCGCCCTGGAGCGACAGGCTGCCGGTGGGCGGCTCGGCCGGTTTGTCTTTGGCGTAGAACAGTTCTGCTGCCGGACTGGTGGCATAACTCACTACCAGCGGGTACTTGCCGCCATTGCGGGAAAAATCGGTGTAGTAGGCCTCGCTCCAGCCTTTGGCCACCTTCAGGCCATTGGCACGCATGCGGGCCCACCAGTCAAACGCCTTTTCTTCACCCATCGCACCCAGGGTTGCCAGCATGAAAGCGTGTCCCGGGCTCGACGTAGCCGGGTTCTGCACCACCAGCAAACCGGCATACGCCGGCTGCGCCAGGTCTTCCAGGGTTTTGGGCAATGCCACACCACTTTTGGCAAACCAGGACTTGTCGAAATTGACCGTCACGTAGCCATAGTCCACCGGCACCAGCGGTGCGGGCAGTGGCGCTACTGCGGCACGGCTGGTTGCCGCTCCGCGGTAGGCATCGAGCACATCGGCGGCCAGCGCCTTGGGCGCCAGTGCGTTGTCGATACCAAACACGACGTCGGCAATCGGATTCGCACGTGTGAGGATGAGTTTGTTGAGCATCTCGCCCGCATCGCCCGCCTTGGTGATGCGCAGCTTGACGCCCGCGTCCTGCTCGAATTGCGCCAACAGTGGTTTGGGCACTGCAAAAGAGCTATGGGTAAGAACCCGCAACTCCGGCAGGTCGGCGGCATGGGCCGTCGCAACCAGCGTCAGGCTGGCCAGGCTGCCCGCCACCCAAGAAAAAATCCCGTGTTTCATAGTGTGTTCCCGTTTTCAATGCGCCGGCATGGGACACATCAAAAACCGGAACCACATGCAACACGGGACAGGTCTCTCACGCTTCCTACGCTGGCATAACCCAGATCAGGTTCATGGGGTATTTCTCAGTCGGCTTGCGCAGACACCCCCGGTGAAGTCTGAATTGTAGGCGCTTCGTTGTCCACGCACCAAACACCGGACAATGCAGCCATGCGCAGCCCACTCTGGCCCTTGTTGACAAGCTTTTCCTGGCAGGAATTGCGCCACCACCCCTGGCGCAATGCCGCGGCGGTAATCTCGGTCATGCTGGGGGTGGCGCTGGCGTTCTCGGTCCACCTGATCAATGCCTCGGCACTGGACGAATTTGCGCAGGCGGCGCGCTCGGTGGGTGGACAACCCGACCTGGAACTGCGTGCCGGTGCCGGGCAGACGTCGGCGCAAAGTGCGGTGGTGCCCGAGGCCTTGCTGTCCCGGCTGCAGGTTCAGCCGGAGCTTGCACTGGCCTCGCCAATCCTGGAGTTCAGCACCTATGCACTGGGCAGTGGCACACCGGGCAAACGTGCCCTGCTGCGCGTGGTGGGCGTAGACGCCACCCAGGTGGGCGCCATCGCACCGGACCTGATGCCCCTGCCTGCAGCAGACGCCGACCGACTGGCGGTCTTTGCACCCGACACCGTTTTTCTGAACGCAGCGGCACGCACCCTGCTGGGTAGCGGCACGGTGCAACTGCAATCGGGCATGCAGTTCAAATCGGCCCGGGTCGCAGGCAGCGTGCATGCCGCAGGCACACCATTGGCGGTAATGGACATTGCTGCGGCGCAGGATTTTTTTGACAAGGCGGGGCAAATCAGCCGTATCGACCTGCGCCTCAAAGGGGGCGTCAATCGCACTGCGTTCGCAGTAAGCATGCAGGCGCAAGCCGACTGGCCCGTCAATCTGGTGCTGGGGGCGCCCAGCGACTCGGCGCAGCGCATTGGCAAACTCTCGCGCGCCTACCGCGTGAACCTGACTGTGCTGGCGCTGGTGGCGCTCTTCACCGGTGGGTTTCTGGTGTTTTCGGTGCTGGCCTTGAGCGTCACCCGCAGGATGCAGCAATTCGCCTTGCTCGGCGTACTGGGTCTGACCGCTCCACAGCGGCTGCGTCTGGTGCTGTGGGAAGCGGCTGCACTGGGCGCGGTCGGCAGCGCGCTCGGGTTGGCGCTGGGAACCGCCCTGGCCTGGCTGGCGCTGCGGGTGCTGGGCGGCGATCTGGGTGGTGGCTTCTTTGCGGGCAGCGCCCCGCGTTTGCAGTGGAGCACACCGGCCGCACTGG
>ENA-UOWE01004632-UOWE01004632.1-activated-sludge-metagenome-genome-assembly--contig:-NODE-4632-length-13098-cov-7.142069_pt1 | contig 13098 bp, 11 predicted proteins | sample MGYA00249841_ERZ761562 | MGnify/ENA primary metagenome ERZ761562 (study PRJEB28883, sample SAMN05720200) | activated sludge metagenome | isolation source: Anaerobic digester | place: Japan... | reverse complement strand
ACCGCTTCGAGCTGACGAACGTCCAGATCGGGTTGTGCCAGAGGTAGATGGAGTACGACAGCTTCCCGATGAGCACCACCGGTGGCAACGACGCCCAGCGAGAGGCAAACGAGTCCGGTGCCACGAACAGGTGCCCGATGAGCGCCGCTGCCGCGACCGAGGTGTACACGACGTAGAGCGAGGAGATCTCGTGGGTGGCCCGCCCCGCCAGCAGATCACCGACGAGCACCGCGATCGCGAGGACGGGAACCGCCGGTCGGGACAGGAGCCGTTCGAACGCCGGGAAGGTGCCGCGATGGAACGCGAAGGCCATCGCGGCGCCGAGCGCGAACCCGTCGAAGCTGAAGAGCGAGATCGAGGCGAGGTCGGGGTCGAGGCCCGGAAGGTAGTACAGCCCGAGCCGGACGACGGCGATCGCCACTGCCACGCCGACGATCGCGGTGACCGACCGCCGGGCGTTGCGGCTGGGCAGGGCGAGGGCGATCATCGTCAACGGCCAGACGAGGTAGAACTGCTCCTCCACCGCGAGGCTCCACATGTGCCCGAGGAACCCGTCGTAGACGGCGCCGTTGACGAACACGTCGTTCAGCAGCAGCGGCTTCATGTTCGTGAGATAGGTCGCGGCGAGCAGGATCTCCTTCAGGAGGTAGCTGTGCTCCGACGGCGTCTCGGTGATCGCCCAGCTGGCGGCGAGCAGCACGACGAGCATCACCGTCGGAGCCGGGAGGATGCGAACGGCGCGCCGCCCGTAGAACCCGCCGACCGAGATCGTTCCGCTCCGGTCCCACTCCTCGAGCATGAGCTTCGTGATCAGGAAGCCACTCAGCACGAAGAAGACGATGACGCCGTTGCCCCCGCCGAGGAAGATCGACAGACCGGTGTGATTGAGGAGGACGAGGCCGATGGCCACGGCGCGCACGCCGTCGAGCCCCGGCCGGTAACCGAGCGTGCGGTTCACCGCTAGTCCTTGGGCTCGGCCTCGGCGGTGTCGGGGCGACGATGACGACGGCGCACGGGCGCCGTGGTGACGGCGAGCACCCGGCTCCGCTCGGTCGGGAGGTTGTCGGCGACCTCGCTCAGCATCTCCTGGTCCTGCTCGAGCAGCGGAACGGCGAGCACGATCACGTCGGCGGCCTTGCTCGCGAAGAGGGTGAGGGCCGAGCCCATGAGGCTGCCGCCGTCGTAGAGGACGATCTGGCCGCGCTCGCGGGCCACCTCGAGGATCGGACCGATGGCGTCACGGCGCAACGCTTCACGCCGTTCGATCTTGCCGACGCCGAGCACCTCGACGCGGGGAAGGTCGGTGTCGGTGAAGTAGTTGACCGGCTTCGTCGGCTTCTTGACCTCGGCGGCGAGGACCGCGCTGATGCCGGTGGACGGGTCGGTGTCGAAGATCTCCGACACGGTCTGGGTGCGAAGGTCGCCGTCGACGATCACGACCGAGTACCCGGAGCGGCTGAGCCGCCGGGCGAGCGCGAGCGTGAGCGTGGTCGTGCCGGCGGCCGGCTGCGTGCCGACGACGGCGATGGTGAGCGCGTGGTCGATCTCGGGATCGGCCATCGCCTCGGCGCGGACGCTCAGCCGTTCCATCGTCTCGCGGGCATCGGCCGGCGTGGTCTTGAGCGCGGCGAGCGGGTTGTCGAGCAGCGCCCGGTTGCGGGGGAACGCCCCGACCACCGTCGTGCCCAACATCTGGGCGACCGACACCTCGTCGAGCACCTTGGACGACAGCTGGGCGAGCACCAGCGCCACCGCGACGCCGATGAGACCGCCGAGGACCGTGCCACCGGCGAGGATGATCTTGCCCTTCGTCTGCGTGGGTGACGAGGGCGCCGTGGCCCGCTCGATGAGCGATGACACCGACTGGTCGTCGACGCTGAGCTCGAGCTCGTTCTTGGCCTGCAGGACGCGGTTGTACTCGGCGTTCAGGGCATCACGCTGCTGCACGAGGCCGGGGACGACGAGCGACTCGCTGGGGACGTAGCCGGTGGAGCCGGCCTCGTTGGCCTTGGCGATCAGGTCCTTCATCGCCGCCGTGATCTGAGCGTAGATGCCGGTGTCGGGTGTGGTCAGCTGCGTCGTGATCGCGTCGAGCTTGTCCTGGAGTGTCTGGATCCGGGGAGCACGTGCGGCGGCCTCACGAGAGGCAGCCTCGGTGATGTAGACGTCGGCAATGGCGTTGGCGATGGCGGCGGCCGCCTTTGGCCGGCTCGCAGTCGCCTTCACGGTGATGATGTCGGCGGACGGTTCCTGCTCGACGGTCAGCTGCTCCGCGATCTGCTTCGCGGTGACGCCGCCGCCCAGCTTCTTGGCCGCCTTGTCGAGCGTGTCGGTGCTCGTGACGACCGACAGCTGGCTGGTGATGTAGCGGTCGGGCTGGCTGGCGGCGACCGCAGCCCCGGCGCCGGAGGTCGGCGTTGCGATGCCGATGGTCGCGACGGCCTCGTACGAGCTGACCGAGTTGGCGATGCTGAGGAGCCCCGGCACCGCGCCGAGGATGGCGCACAGCACGACGAACCGGATCCGTCGCCGAACTGCGGCGACGATGAAGGACCACTCCACGCTCTTACCTTTCGGGTTGGAGCGCCGGATCGGCGCTCCGAATGAACTGACTATCTTGCGGCTTGGGTGCGATGGCGTCGAGTCAGGCGTTCCTGGGCCAGCCCGCGCAGTCGGCCCGATGCGATCGCTCCGCGTCGCAGTATGTGGATGACCGAGCGTTGTGTCACGCGTTGTTTGTTCGCCTGCAAGAGTCCGGACGGCTGGGCGCCGCCGGGAAGGCCGTGTCGTTCGATGACTTCGGTCATGCCGATGCCGTAGTAGTGGTGTTGACGGACCATGGTCCACAGGCCCGGCCGGTGGCGGTAGTGGACGACCGCGTCGGGCGCGTACGCCAGGTCGATGCCCGCGTCGGCGAGCGCCCAGCCGAACGCGATGTCCTCGCAACGCGTCAGGCCCTCGACGAAGCCGTCGACGGCGTCGAAGGCCTCGCGGGTCGTTGCCATGTTGGCCGAGACGGGGTAGCGGTGCCCGAGGTAGGAGGGCAGCTCGTCGGGCGTCGCCGGTGGGCGCCAGCGCTCCTGTCCGGGCGGGGAGAGGCGTCGTTCGTCGAGGTAGCCCCCGACTGCGGCATGTGAGCCGAGCGACTCGACCAGGGCGCGGAGCCAGGTGGGCTCGACGATGTCGTCGGCGTCGCAGAAGGCCAACAGATCGGCCGAGGCGGCCCGGGCGCCCACGTTGCGTGCGTGCGCAGCACTTCGCTCGTCGGACGAGTCGACGATCAGCGACGTGGCGAGGGGGTGGAGGCGAGGCGCTGCGACGGCGGGATCATGGGTCGTGCCGGGCTGGTTCATCGACAGCACGAGCTCCCACGGCTGGTCGAATTCTTGTTCAGCGAGCGCGTCGAGCTGCTGGGGAAGGAACTCGTCGATGCCGCCGATCGGCATCACGACGGACACGACCGGATGGTCGGACCTCGAGCTCACGCGCGGTGGCCCGCGGCGGCATCGTTGCGGCGCTTCGCCTGGTACTCGCGCCACACGATCGGGATGAAGCCGATGTCACGGACGAAATAGCGGTGGAACAGGCGGCGTGGTTCCTGGGCGAAGCGGTAGAGCCATTCGGCCGAGCACTTCTGCACCCAGAGGGGGGCGCGCTTGCGGATGCCGAGGAACATCTCGGCCGAGCCGCCGAGACAGAGGATGAACGGGAGGGCGGTGGGTGACGCGTCCAGCTGTCGGAGGATCTCGTCGGCGATCATCACGTCCTTGGGGTGCCCGAGGCTGAGGATCACCACCTTCGCCGCGACCGCGGTGATCTCGGCGACGCACTGGGCCGCGAGGTCCACGAGGTCGGATCGTGACCCGACGTCGAGCATCGGCGCCACCAGCGTCGCTGCGGCGGGGTTCGACTCCTCGAGTCCGCGGGCGACCGCTGCGCTCGGGGCGAGCACGAACACCGGGGTGGCCCGGGCGGTCAGTCGAGGCCACAGGTCGGCGAACAGGTCCGAGCCGGTGAGCCGGAAACGCAGCCGCGAGCCGAGGATTCGGCTCGCCCACACGATCGGCTGGCCGTCGGGCAGGACACACCAGGCCTTGGCGAAGAACTCGCGGATGCGGGCGTCGGGCGTCTTGGTGACCTGCAGGAGGAGGTCGGTATTGGGGGTCACGATCACCGGGTGGCCCTCGACGTCGTCAGGGGTGCTGTCGAGGACGAGATCGGCAACCCGGGCGATCGAAGTGTCGTCGACGAAGTCCAACCCGAAGAGCTCGACGCGGGTCAACCCGTCAACGTGAGATGTCGCCCGCTTCATCGATGTGATGGTACAGAGCGGGTCGATGTCTCCCAACCGGGCGTCCGGCCCAATCTCGTCGGCGACGCTCGACACGCCGCCCCGACAGCGCCTCCCGAGGGAGTGATCGCGCGACTGGTGATTGCGTTCGGTGGGTTGCTCCGTAACATGACCGCAACCCCGACGTGAGTGGAGCGAAGTAGATGGTGGAACCCGAGAGCGGTACTGGACCGCGGCTGCGTGCCGCCGTGATCGGCACCGGTGGGATCTCCAAGGAGCACCTGCGGTTCCTCGCCGGCTCACCTCGTGCCGACCTCGTCGGCGTCTGCGACATGTCACCGATCGCCGTCTCCCACGCGGCGACCACCTACGGCACCACCGCCTACGCGACCGTCGATGAGATGCTCGCCGGAGCGCGGCCCGAGGTCGTGCACGTGCTCACACCTCCGACGACCCACGTCGCGCTGTCCGAACTGTGCCTCGCCGCCGGTGCCGACGTGATCTGCGAGAAGCCGATCACGTTGGGCGCTGCCGACCTCGAGCGGCTCCTGGCATTCGCCGACGATGCCGGTCGGCGGATCTGCGAGAACCACAACTACCGGTTCAACCCCGAGGTTCTGGAGCTCGACTCGCTCGTGGAGTCCGGCGTGCTTGGCCGGGTCGGCGAGGTCGAGGTCCGGATGGGCCTGCCCGTGAACGATCCCGACGGAAGGTTCGGCGACCCGAACCTTCCGAGTCCGATCCACCAACTCCCGGCCGGCGTCATCCACGACTTCATCACGCACCTCACGTATCTGGTGGACAACTTCACCCCTGGCGTCGAGTGGCTCACCGTCGACAGCCGTTGGAGCAACCACGGTGGTGTGGCCCATGTGGCGGTCGACGACCTCGACTCGATCCTCGTGGGCGACGGCCCCGACGGTGCGGTTCACGCCCGAATCCGGTTCTCGGCGCTTCTCGCACCCGACTGCTTCGAGATCACGGTTCGTGGCACCGAAGGCTACGCCCAGGTCGAGCTGTTCTCCGGGCGTGTGTCGCGGGTGATCCCGCGTCCCGGCGGCAAACAGCTGTCGCCGATCGTCAACATGATGGTGGGTGGCGCGACGATGTTCGCCGGCGGGCCCCGCTCGCTGAAGCGCAAGATCATGCAGCAGGGGCCGTACGTCGGTCTCGAGCGATTCCTCGCCCTGACCTACACCGCGCTCGCAGCCGGGACGGAACTTCCGGTCACGCCCGCCGACATGCTCGCGACGAGCCGCCTGATCGATCGGCTGGTCGCCGGTCGATCGGTGGGCGCAGCGCCGGAGGTGGTGTCGTGAGGGTCCTCGTCACCGGCTCGACCGGGTTCGTCGGCGCCTACACCGTGGCCGAGGCGCTGCACGCAGGCCACGACGTGACCGCGCTCGTCCGCCCGGCCTCGAAGGCTCCGTTCGCAGCGCTTGCCGATCACCCCCGCCTCACCCTTGCCCGGGCCGACCTTCGTGACCGCCGCTCGCTCGACGGCCTGTTCGACGAGATCGACGTCGTCATCCATCTCGCCGCGGCCAAGTCCGGCGATTTCGCCACCCAGTTCGCCGGCACGGTGCTCAGCACCGAGAACCTGTTGGCGGCGATCGACGGCTCCCCGGTCACGCGCCTCGTCGCCGTGAGCACGTTCTCGGTGTACGACTACTCGCACCTCAAGGCGGGTTCGGTCATCGACGAGACGACGCCGATCGACCTCCACCCCACCAGGCGCGACGAGTACGCGCAGACCAAGCTCCTCCAAGAGCAGCTCTACCGGGCCGAGATGGAGCGCCGCGAGGTCGTCATCCTCCGCCCGGGCATGATCTACGGCCGCGACAACCTGTGGCACGCGTTGCTGGGCGCCGAGCTCGGACCGCTGTTCCTTCGCATCGGCAGCCGGGCAACCCTGCCGATGACCTACGTCGAGAACTGCGTCGCCGCGATGGTCGCAGCGATCGATGCGCCCGGGGTCGCCAGTGAGACGATCAACATCGTCGACGACGACCTCCCCACGCAGGCCGAGTACGTCGCTGCCCTCGAACGGCAGACCGAGATCCCGTCGTCGATCCCGGTGCCCTGGCCGCTGATGAAGTTGGCGGCGACCACGATCTCGGCGGTCAACAACCGCTTCCTCGACGGTCGGGCCAAATTCCCCGGCATCGTCGTTCCCGAGAAGCTCGACGGCCGGTTCAAACCCTTCCGGTACAACAACGACCGCGCTCGCCGCCTGCTCGGGTGGGCGCCGCAGTACACCCTCGCTCAGGCGTTCAGCCGGAGCCTGAGCGACACCGACCTCGTCGTCGAACGGGCCGGCTCGGCGTGAAGGTCGCGTACCTCACCGGCGAGTACCCCCGGGCCACCGACACGTTCATCCAACGCGAGATCCTCGCCGTGGAACGGTGTGGGGTGGACGTCGAACGGTTCGCCGTGCGGCGTCCGGGTGACGAGCACATGGTGGGTGAGCGCCAGCGCAGCGAGCGCGACCTGACCACCTACCTCCTCGAGCAGCCGTCGTCGTCCTACGCTGGAGTGCTGGCCCGGGCGTTGCGCCGGTCGCCACGCCGGTTCCTCGCGGCGCTTCGGCTCGCCGTGAGGACGCGTCGGCTCGGCCCACGTGGCGCCGCCAAGCAGGCGGCGTACTTCGTCGAGGCTGCAGTCCTCGCCGAGCTGATGGCCGAACGTGATGTCGACCACCTCCACAACCACTTCGCCGACTCGAGTTGCACCGTGGCCATGCTCGCCTCGGAGCTCAGCGGCACGACCTACAGCTTCACGCTTCACGGCCCCGCGATCTTCTTCGAGCCCAACGAGTGGCACCTCGGCACCAAGCTGGAGACCGCTGCGTTCTGCGCGACGATCAGCAACTTCGCTCGGTCCCAGGCGTGCCTGTTCAGCCCCTCGGAGGTCTGGCCCAGGATCCGCATCGTGCACTGCGGTGTGGACGAGGCCGACGTCGCCGACGCCACCGCGTCCGACGGCCGCTGCCAGCTGTTGTTCGTCGGTCGGCTCGACGCGGTCAAGGGGGTGGTGGTGCTGTTCGACGCCGTCGCGTCCCTCGTCGCCGCCGGCAACGACCTGCACCTGACCCTCGTCGGCGATGGCCCCCAACGTTCGGAACTGGAACGTCGGTCGGTCGAGCTCGGCATCGCCTCCTCGGTCACCTTCGCCGGCTACCGCAACCAGGAGCAGGTGCAACAGCATCTCCGCGAGTCCGACGTGTTCGTGCTGCCGAGCTTCGCCGAAGGGGTCCCGGTCTCGCTGATGGAGGCGATGGCCATGACGTTGCCGGTCGTGGCCACCAACGTGGGTGGCGTGACGGAACTGGTCCGCGACGGGCGCAATGGCAAGGTGGTCGCACCGGGCGACGCCGTGGCGCTCGAAGCCGCGATCGCCGAACTCGCAGCCGACCCCGACCTGCGGCGGCGCCTCGGTGAAGTGGGTCGCGCCACTGTTCGCGCCGACTTCGACTCCCTGACCGAAGCCCGTCGGTTGGTCACCTTGTTCAGCGATCCGGCGTCGCCCTCCCCGGGGATGGTCCGCCCCACCCCGGCACCCCTGGCAGACTGAGTCCCACGCCTCCCGGATCCCCCGGAAGGTTTGCTGGCTGCTGCGAGCAAAAGTGCCTGAAACGGCACAAGAGACTGGTAACGCGGACGTTGCCTCCGTACCGTGCGACACGGCCGGTTGGTCCTCGACCGCCACTTCTTCCCTGGAGGGATTTCCATGAAACTACTTCGACAGACGGCCGCAGCCGTCTCGGTGAGTGCGCTCGCAGTCCTCGGTCTGCAGATGTCGGCCGGTGCCGCGGTCCCGTCGATCTCGGCGTCCGACACGACCATTCCTGCCGGCGGCAGCGTCAACGTCAGCCTCGGCGAGCCGTGCCTCGACAGCGAGGGCGAGCCCACCTACGGCGACGTCATCTCGTCCGCCTCGAGCGGTGACACCCACCAGGAGACGAAGGGTGCGGGCTTCATCAAGGGCGCGACCGGCACGTTCGTGTTCGACACGCCGGGTACGTACACCATCTCCCGCTTCTGCGACGGTCAGGGACTCACCAGCCAGGTGACGATCACGGTGACCGCTCCCACCACGACGACCACGACGTCGACGACCACGACGGCTGCGCCCACCACGAGCACGACCACCACGGCACCGAAGTCGACCACGACGACCACGGCACCGAAGTCGACCACCACGACGGCGAAGGTTGCCGACGCGACCGCGACGACGACCACGACCACTGCGGCCGTGAAGGTCGAGAGCGTGACGTCGACCAAGGCAACCGGGGCCACCCGGGTCCAGGCGGAGTTGGTCAGCTACACGGGCTGACCGACGGTCTGCGGTGACAGGTCAGGAGGACGGGTCCGGCCGGCGACGGCGCCGGCGGACCATCCTCGTGACCAGCTGTCGTGCGACCCACGCGTTGGTGACGGCGTAGCGTTTCCACATGCGACGCGGCTCGCAGGCGAGGCGCCAGGCCCATTCGAAGCCGGTGCGTTGCAGCATCGACGGGGCCCGGGGCACGAACCCCGAGATGACGTCGAAGCTGCCACCGACGCCCATCACCAGATCGGCGCCGAACTCGTCGAGGTGATCGGCGGCGAACACCTCCTTGAACGGTGACGGCATCCCGATGAAGAGGAGGTCGGCGCCCGACCGCTTCACGTCGGACACGACGTCGTGATGCTCCTGGTCGGTGAAGTAGCCGTTGCGGGAGCCGGCGATGATCAGCGACGGATTCCGTTGGAGCAGCACGTGCCGGAGCTGGTCGATCACGTGCTGCTGCGCCCCGAGCAGGTAGATCGAGCGGCCGTCGGCCGCCGCGGCGTCGATGAGCTGCACCATGAGGTCGATACCGGCGATCCGCTCCGGCAGTCGGCGGCCGAGCGCTCGCCAGGTCCAGATCACGCCCATACCGTCGGCGACGCGGATTGCGGCGTCCTGCACGATGTGGCCGAGGCGGTCGTCGCGCGCCGCCATCCACATCAGCGCCACGTTGACGGTCATCACGAGCCTGGTGTGATCGGCCGGCCGGCGGAGGTCGGCGACGACCTCGGGCATCCGCAGCGCGGCGAGTTGCCAGTCGAAGACGTCGACGGGAGCGGCCGACGGCAGCGCAGCGGCCGGAACCTCGGCGGCGGGGTCAGACAAGGGACGTGCCCCTGGGGAGGTCGTTCTCGATCGCAGCGGCGTAGAGGCACCACGCCCACTCGTAGGGGCGCGTCTCACGGTTGAGCGTGACCTCGGCGGCACGGTGGTCGGCCACGCCCAGCGCCTCGAGCCCGCCCCGCACGTTCGTGATCACCGTCGGCTCGACTCGCTCGACGCTGCGCCACACGGTCGACCGTTCGACGTCGACCATCGACGATCCGAGTTCGTTGTCGGTGATCCACCGTCGACTCGCAGCGATCGCGGCCGAGTAGTCGCCGCCGTCGGCTCGTGCCATGGCGGCCAGCGCCATGGGTGCCATGCCGTGCTGGTGGACCGAGTACACGGCGTACCGGAGTGCGACGTGGCCGCGCTGGGCGTCGTAGTGCCACCACCACTGGCCCCGGTCGCCCTGCAGCTCGACGTGGTGCGCGGCGAGCGCGGACCCGACGCCGCGCGCCGCTGCGTCGTCGAGCACGATCGCGGCGAACGCGAACGCCTGGACCGAGTAGATCTGGTCGGCGAAGTTGGCGATGTGGGACCGGGCCCGATGCAGCGCTGAGGCGCCCGGACCGGCGTGACGCATCAGTCGAGTCGCTCCGACGTAGCGGTTGGTGCGGAGCTCGTCGACGACGGCGTGCGCCGCGGCGCGAACTGCCGTGTCGCCGGTGCGCGCGAACTCGTGGAGCAGACCGCTCGCGAGCCACGCGGTCTCCATGGTCGTGAACCCCGCGACGTGCTGTTCGACGAGCGAATCGATCGAGAGCCCGAGCGGGGCCAGGTAGCCGGCGGCGTCCGCCGCACCGTCGACGGCGGCGTTGGCCCACAGCGCGAGGCCGATGCCCGCCCGGTAGCCGGTGCGGGTGACCTCACCGCCGATGGCGTCGACACACCGCTGCACATCGATGCCGTGGACGTCGCCCGACTCGCCGGAGCGGGCGAGTCCGAGCAGCGCGATGCTGCTGCTCGTCAGCGTTTCGTGGGGGTAGAGATCGTCGACCTCACGCCACACGCCGTCGAAGAGCTGGTGGGAGAAGAGCTGTCGGCCGTGGTCGTACGAGTCGACGAGGCTGCGCAGACAGAGCGGAGTGAGGGCGCCGCCGATCGGACCCGACACCGGCGGCGCGTGGCCATCGAGGCGCGACGGTCCGCCGTTGGTCGCAGATGTGTGCCCCATGGCGCTCACGATAGCCACAGATATTGGAATTCGGGACGGATGGCACCCGATTGTCCCGGATCGAGGGGGCCGGAGGACCGGCCGCGATCAGCCGAGGTTGAGCAGGTCGACGACGAAGACGAGGGTCTCGCCGCCCTTGATCACCCCGCCAGCGCCCTGAGCGCCGTACCCGAGGTGGGGCGGGATCGTGAGCTGGCGGCGACCACCGATCTTCATGCCGGCGACGCCCTCGTCCCAGCCCGAGATCACCTGACCCGCTCCGAGGCGGAACTCGAACGGATCGTTGCGGTCCCAGCTGGCGTCGAACTGCTGGCCGTTCGACCAGGCGACCCCGACGTAGTGGACGATGACGTTGGCACCCTTGGTGGCTTCGGCGCCGTCGCCGACCACCAGGTCGTCGATCACGAGCTCGGCGGGCGGCTCGGTGTCGGGGATCGTCACGGTCGGCTTGGTGTCACTCATGGGCGTGACCATAGACCGCGACCGGACCGGCGCGATCACGACCCGGGCCGGGCGCCGCAACGACCATGATGGTGCCGGTGATGTTGGCGATCGAGGCGTCCGACCTGTTGGCGAACGCCGGTCGTCTCGGCATCCTGGCCGTGCCGGCGCTCTTGGGCGTCCTGGTGGTGCGGCTGCGTCAGGTGCCCGACGTTCCCGCTGCGATCGGAGCGCTCAACACCTACACCCTGCACCTCGGCTTCCCGGCGCTGATCGCGGTGGGTGTCTTGGAGGTGGACCCTTCGGTCGCGTCGACCTGGGGCTTCTGGGCAGTCATCCCCGTCGTGGATCTGGTGCTGATCGCGATCAGCTGGGCCGTCGGTCGACGCCTCGCCGGCCGGCAGGGCGGATCGATTGCGATCGTGCTCCTCTTCGGCAACACGGCGTACCTCGGACTGCCGTTCGCGGTGAGCGTGCTCGGTGAACCGGCCCGTGGCCCGGCGTCCCTCCTCGTCGCCGTGCAGGTCACGCTGGCGGTGCTGGTCGGGCCGGTACTGCTCCAACGGTGGAGCGGTGACGGCCACGGGTCGGTCGACTGGGCGCGGTTGTTTCGTCAGCCGCTGCTGCTCGCGCCGTTCGCCGCGGTCATGGTTCGACAGCTGCCCGACGGCGTCGTCGGAGGCGTCCATGACGTGCTCGGTCCGCTCGCCGCGTCCACGGCGCCGGTCGCGATGTTCCTCCTCGGCCTCTACCTGGTCGAGAACTGGGAGCTCGTTCGCACCGCCGAGCACGGTGTGTGGACCCACGTGCTCCTCCGAATGGTCGTCGCCCCTGCGGTCAACGCCGCGGTGGCGGTGTGGCTGTTCGAGATCGGCACCATCTCGTCCACGACGATGGCTGTGATCGTGGTGCTCGGCGGCATGCCCGCGGCGATCAGTACGTTCTCCATCGCCCACCACGAAGGCGTGGCGGCCGACCGCGTCGCCAGCGTCGTCGTCCGGTCGAGCGTCACGGCGCTGGTGACGATGCCGGTGCTCGCCACGGTCGCCGAACAGCTCAGCCGGCGCTGAGGACGACGGCCTCGTAGGCGTCGAGGGTCCCGTCGAAGGTCGACCGGCCACCCGCTCGGCTCGAGAGCACGAGCGTCCCGGCGGCCGTCGTCGTCGTGTCGGCCCCACTCATGTTGATCGCGACCGTGAACGTCGAGGGCCCGTCGGTGCGGTCGAACACCAGCACCGGGCCGGTGTCGAGGTGGAGCGCGAGGTCGCCCAGCGACAGCGCCGGCGTCGAGCGTCGCAACGAGAGCAGCGTCCGGTAGAGCGACAGCATCGACGCCGGGTCGTCCTGTTGGGTGGCGGCGTTCGCTGCAGCGGCGTCGGGTGGCCACGGGAGCCAGGTGTCGTCGGTCGCCCAGCCGTGGGGAGCCTCGGGCGTCCACGGCAACGGGGCCCGGCACCCGTCACGACCGGCCGGGTCGTGCACCTGTTCGGGCGCGACGACCGCGTCCTGCATGCCGACCTCCTCGCCGGCGTACAGGAACGGTGTGCCTCGAAGGGTGAGGAGCAGGACCGCCGCGGCCCGCGCCACCTCCTCGGAGTTGCCGTAGCGGGTGCGGTGTCGAGGATTGTCGTGGTTCGACAGCACCCAGGTCGGCCATGCGTCGCGAGGTCCGAGCGCTGCGGTCGTCGTGGAGATCTGGGTGCGCCACGCGTCGGCGTCGAAGGGGGCGTACAGCGGCGGGAAGTTGAAGCACAGGTGCAGCTCGTCCCCGTTGCCGTAGTGGGAGGCCACCAGGTCGGTGTCGAGCAGGTAGACCTCGCCGACGGCCATCCGGTCGCCGTCGTAGGAGTCGAGCAGCGTCCGCAGCTCGCGGAGCAGCGCGTGGGTTTCGGGCCGGTCGTTGAGGATCGTATGGGGGAGACCGGCCACATCGGGCGGTTCGTCGGGGAGCACCGGGTCCTTGCCGATCAGGTGGACCACGTCCATGCGGAAGCCGTCGACGCCGCGATCGAGCCAGAAGCGCAGCGTGTCGTGC
>ENA-UOWE01004629-UOWE01004629.1-activated-sludge-metagenome-genome-assembly--contig:-NODE-4629-length-13105-cov-4.717088_pt1 | contig 13105 bp, 10 predicted proteins | sample MGYA00249841_ERZ761562 | MGnify/ENA primary metagenome ERZ761562 (study PRJEB28883, sample SAMN05720200) | activated sludge metagenome | isolation source: Anaerobic digester | place: Japan... | reverse complement strand
ATGACAGCATACTGTATTAAAAATGTGTGTGTTGCGCGTTTTTCAGCAGGCCCTATTTAAGCCCTACGGGCTGTGTGGGTTATCCGATTAAATGCAAGTAACAATATGCCAGGTATGTGTGTGGCTTGCGGGGCAGTTGGGCAATTACATACATCGGTATTTTAGCTATCCGGATTATATGAGAAAAAAGTGTCAAAAAAAAACGGTTCCGAAATATCAGAACCGTTTTTTTTTGTTGGGCAGAGCTTTATGAGTGGCTCGTTTTATCCCGATTTAAGTTTTAATAATAGAATATCCTGTTGTCGACAATTTTTGTTTCTTTTTTGATGGCGTTAAACAATTCGCTCTGGCCATACTGGTCGCCTCTTACGCGTTGACGGAAATAGCTGGCCAACTGCATCATCATCATGTCGGGATTGATTTGTCCGGCATTTTGAGCAATATCGTCGATCCATACCTGATAAACAGCCATTTTTCCTTTGATAGGAGCGGAGAGAGTATTTTTCTTTAAGGTAAAGATAGTACCTATGAGTTCTGGTTCGGGGCCGAATTTCGGGAAGTTGTAGGCTGAAAAAGTAAGGGCATTGACGGTGTCGATTTCTGCGTTTAGTTTGGAGGCAATCAGATATATGTCTTTAGAAGAGCCGGTTGCCGCTTTCACTTTTTCTATTATCTGATCAGCTTTTTTCTCACGTTTTACGAGTGGTTCGATGTATGTCCTGACCTGGTCCAGGGGTGCGATTCCTTTTTCGCGTTTTTCAACCAGCATAGCAACCACATATTTTCCTTCGCAATCAAAAACCTGTTCAGAAACCATTCCTTTTTCAGTGCCTTTGTCAAAGGCCCACCTGATGATTTCTCTGGCTGAAGAAAGCCCCGGTAAGGTATAGTCCATTTCTTTGATAAATTGTGCCTGTCTTTTGTTCAGCCCTTTATCAGCGATGTTTTTATTGAATTGTTCTGCGCTGCGGCTTTCGCCTGCAAAAGAACTGGCATCAGCAAGATATTTGTTGTAAGTTTCGCTGCTGGCTTTAATGTTGTGTTGGAGCACAGCCACTTTTACTTTTTTCATCAAAGCTTTTTTGTCGGCTACATAAAGCAGGTGATAACCCATAGTTGATTGGATGATTTTTATGTTGCCCACAGGGAGGTTAAAAGCGGAGTCGAAGAAAAATTTTGTTTCCAAATTACCATCCAGAATCCATCCTAAATCACCGCCATCTTTTTTGGCTGACGGGAAATCGGAATTGATACTAGCCAGTGTCGGGAAATTGTTTTTGTCCTTATTGGCGACCACCAGTAAGCTGTCGATTATTTTTTTGGCTTGTTCTTTTGAGCGAGTGATGTTTTGCATGGGATTCGGAGCATCCTTGTAAGCAATGAGTATCTGGCTTGCCTTGATAGAGTCGGGACGGTTTTGTATCTGCATGAGCCGTGCCATGAAATAGGAGTTGTTATCAACGTATGGCGGTACAATGGTGCCTATCGGTGAATTGAACATGATGGAATCAAGGGTGACGGGCAAGGAGCCTTTTTTAAAGAAATTGCTGTCGTATGGGGCATCGCTGTTAGCCTTGATGAAGTTTTCTACGTTATCGGCTTCCAGTGCCTGAAAATCTTTAAATAAGGTATCAACTTTTTCTTGTATTTGTGCCATGTCTTCTTTTGAAGGGAGGACGTCAAAAACAACGTAGTCGATATCGCGGGCATTTTCCTGTTCAAATTCGTGTTTGTGCTCTTCATAATATTTTTTCATGTCGTCATCAGAAACTGTGACAGCACTGTCCGAAATGGTCTGGTATTTAATACCATAACAACGGAGGTTGGCTGTTTTGCTGGCTTCATTGATCTGTCTTTGCATGAAAACTTTGGGCATATAATAAGCTTTTTCAACCAGGTTGTCATATTTGGTTGCCAGACGGTCATCTTTAATAGCTTGTTCCAACTGTTTCCACTGTTTTTTTTCATCATCTTTCAGTTGGTCAAAATTGGTGATAATATTTTGGATCTGCTGAGTGTTCACCTTACCGGTATTGGGGTCGGTGAAACTGCGGATGATGTATGGATGCAGGTTTTTGCCCATCATAAGTTCATAAAGTTCTTCGGGCGAAATAGAAGGCTTGTTTGATTTATCGTGTTCGATGGCGAGACCCAGCTCTTCATATTCATGCTGCATAATCAGCTCTTTCTCCAACTGGTTCCAGGTTTGCACCATCAGTTGAAAATTTTCTTCCGAAGTGAGGTTTTCTTTTTCAGCCTGCTGTTTATAAAGTTCAACCTGTTCCTCCACCCTCTTGTCAAAATCTATCTTACTAAGTTTTTCGCCACCTATCACTGCAAAATGATCGGGGCCCCCTCTGTTATTTCCACCTTTTCTGAATAAATCCTGCAGCACAAAACCGGCAATAGCTATACCTACCAGGATAACAATCAGCGCTGAATGTTTACGTAATTTTCCAATAACTGCCATAAAAATTTGTTTTTTTGAGTTTGCAAATGTACAACAATAAGTGAAATATTAACAGAATTATGTCAAAATATTCTCTTCGCTTTTTCTGGTAAGGCAAATCTGTTCAATACGTTTATTGCTGGCCTTGAGAATTGTAATTTCAAAAGGCGGGATATAAAATGTTTCTTTTTCGGCCGGGATGCGTTCAAGATAGTGAATAATATAGCCGGCCAGTGTTTCATAATCATCGTTTACCGGAAGATTGAGCAGGTATTTTTCGTTGAGGTAGTCAATTTCGAGGCGGCCGGATAAAATAAGTTCATTTTCGCTAATCTGTTTTTCAACTGGTGGAGATTCGTCAAATTCATCGTTAATTTCGCCAATGATTTCTTCGATAAGGTCTTCGAGGGTAACCATGCCCGACGTGCCGCCAAACTCATCAACCACCACAGCCACGCTTTTGTGTTGCTGGATAAACATTGGAAGCACTTCTTTGGCCAGCAGTGTTTCAGGAACAATGATGATGGGCTTGCTGATTGACTTTATGCTGTGGGGATTGCTGAAAATATCATACGAATGTACGTAGCCGATGATGTTATCGATGTGTTTTTGATAAACGAGGATTTTGGAATGTCCGGTACTGACAAATTTTTTTATCAGTTCGTCGATGCTGTCATTTTCTTCGATGGCTATTATTTCGTTGCGTGGCACCATGCATTCTCTGACACGGGTGCTGGTAAAGTCAATAGCATTTTGGAACATTTGAATTTCAGGCAGATGGGTTTCGTCTTCCGTTTCCTTGGCCGAAAAGTCTTTGATATAATAATCAAGATCTGTATGGTCAAACTTGTATTTTTCGGTTTTGAGTTTAATCCTGAAAATATGTTCGAGTATGAACTCCGATAATTCAACAAAAATGAATTGTAAGGGAAAAAGCAGATAATAAGTAATGAATAACGGGAAGGAAAAAATTTTTAAAAAACGGTTGGGATTGGTTCTGAAAATGGCTTTGGGTGCAAATTCTCCAAGAAACAATATTATCAGGGTGGACACCAGGGTTTGAAGAACGGTGGTGGTGAAGCCTGATTGCAGGCTCTCGGGCAACAAACGGCTGATAGGTTTTTCCAGCAGATGCGATATGGCTATACCGTAAATCACAAGGGTAATGGTGCTTCCCAGCAAAATAGTAGAAATAAAATCCGAAGGATTTTTTTGGAATCCGGAAAGCATTCTTCCCGAAAACAGCCTGTTTTTTTTGTCTAACTCTATCTGAAGCTTATTGGCACTGATAAAAGCTATTTCGATTCCTGAAAAAAAAGCAGAAAACAAAATGGTAATCAGAACGATAATGATATTGTTATCCATTATTTAATTGTTGTTTTCAACATCGGGTTCTGGTTCTTCTTCGGTGTTAACGTAAAAAGTACCCCTGGGTTTTTTTATTACCCATTTCATAAACGAGTCATCGGCATCAAGGCCGTCACCGTAAAAGACTTTATCAGGCGTAGTGATTTTGACAAATTCATCGGTATATATCCTTCGGAGTTGTTCATCCCATATCAGGTGTTCGGTATTGAGCTTTTCTTTTTTTTCATTAATGACCACCACATTGTTTTTTACTTCCATTACATATTTTTTGTCATATTTGATGGCATAATTTGCCGTGAGGCGCGTTTTAATACGCATGGCAGAGTCATAAAAAATGGCATCTATACCCTGAGGCATTTCGATGTAAGGATTTTTGCCGGCATATTTTTTATAGAAAGGCGATTTTATGACGGTTTGAATTTTTGCCGAGTCGCTGTAGATGATCTCAATATTTTTTCCTGTTTCCACTGGCAGGGTATCAGAAAGTGTCAGTGCGTTGATGTCTTCTATTTTGTTTTTACATGAAGCAACAGTCATCAATAAGGCCAAAGAAAAAACAACAAGTTTTTTTGTAGAAACTGATACGGTATTCATTTTTTTAGTTCAGTTTGGGCCTGAAAAACCAGAATTCCCTGAAAGAAATGCCTAAAACAAGGCGGATATAATTTTCCTGTAGCAGATCGTTGCGGACAGTACCTCTGGTGCCAGCTTCCACAGCAAGGTTTAGCGTTGTCCGGGTTTTGGGCAGTGGAAATCCGGCGCCAATGCTGAAACTCAGGTCGTTGATTTTTTTATCACGGATTTCGTAATAACTTTGCGCATAACGCAGTCCTGCGCGGTAATTGATAAGTTTCCAGTAACTGGTAATGGTATTTGCCCGCGGCGAATATTCTCCTCCAACAGCAATAATATAACTGTTACCCACCGAAGTACTTGATTCGCCGAAACTGGTAAATTTTTTCCAGTTTTGCCATTCAAAGTCTGCACCGGCCAACCAGGTATTGTTAATAAGCAGCGTAAACCCACCGCCGATGATAAGCGGCATGTGTAATTTACCTTTTTCGCCATCAATATTCAACAAGGTGTCTTTTATACTGATATTATCTTCTTCCAACAGTCCTGAATATCTTTCGGCCAACACGGTTTGTTTGGCGCCCACGTTCATGGGAAGGTTGAATTTGGATCCAAGCGACAACAAGTGTTTATTTTTTATGAGCAACTGATACTGCAACCCATAATTCATATACAGGCCGCCTACCTGTTCATTGTTGGTTACCCGGGTGTTGAAAGAAAAAATATCGTCAGGGCGTTCAATTGCCACTATTTTGTCAATAGTGCCAAAAAGATAACCCAGGTTGGCTCCGAAAGAGAAGTTTTTGAACGGTTTAAAGGCAACACCGATATAGGCCTGGTTGGCTCCGCCACTGCCTTTGAAACTTTCAGTAAAAGTGTCGTCAGAATTGATAATGGTATCGGAGGTTTTCACCTGATATCCCGATTGGGAATAAGGAAGAATTCCAAAAGATATTCCGCACCAGCGTGCAGCAGGGAATCCAAATAAGACATGCCCGATAGAGGTGTGATTAGTAAAATCCTGTGTAACAAGATTGGTTTTTACCTGGTTAAAAGTGCTGGTAATGCCCACATCCAAGACAAAAGAATTGGTGTCGAACGAAGTATAAGATGCGGGATTATTTACATTAATATAATTTGGATGACGGAGCGCCGCACTTATTCCACCCATTGCAGCAGCGTAAGTAGAGTGGCTTGTCTTTAAATCTCCAAGGCCATAACGAGAATAGGGAGAACTGATTCTTATCTGTGCTGTGCTGATGTTTGAAATAGCTGCTGTCAGCAACAGAAAGACAAATATTTTATACATTTTTGTTATTATCATTATGGTCGAGAATTATTTTTAAGCCGTACAATACTATATTTTGAACCGCAAATATCTTACTTTTTAGTTTATTGACCAAATATTCTGAGTCTCCGCCCGATAATACAACTTTCAGTTCGGGATAGCTGCTGTTATATTGCGAAATGATTCCGTTTATTTCGGCAACAGTGCCATTGATAACTCCCGAGAGTATTGATTGCTGCGTGTTGAAACCGGTAAGTTGACAAAACTCGGTCAGCTCTATTAACGGAAGTTTTCCTGTAAAAGTATGCAGGGCTTTAAAACGCATGGTGAGACCGGGCGAAATAGCTCCGCCGTGGTAAACTGCAGAGGTATCAATAAAATCATATTTAATACAACTGCCTGCATCAATTACCAATATGTTTTCTCCGGGAAACATATGATTGGCGGCCACTACAGATGCCAACCGGTCCTTGCCCAGAGTTTCGGGTGTGGCATAGGCATTGGTTATCGGTATGGGCGTGAGCTCATCAAAAAATAATAAAGGGCATTTTGTTGTAATAAAATCTGATAGTTTATCGTAATTGGTTATTACCGAGGAAATTATAGCGCCATCTATAGGATAAGAAGAAAAGATTTTTTCTATGCCGTCCGACAAATTTTCTGTTTTTTCTACATAGATTAAGGAGTCTTCCGAGAAAACGGCGGCTTTTTGATAAGTGTTCCCCAGATCGATGGCCAGCTTCATTATTAATAATTTACAAAGCACAAAATTACGCTATTAAAAGAAAATTGTCATTTTTTTTAAATAGATTTTTGTGGAATTAAAAAAATATGTAATTTTGCATTCCTTTTTATGGGAGGCGACGTAGCTCAGTTGGTAGAGCAGAGGACTGAAAATCCTTGTGTCACTGGTTCAATTCCAGTCGTTGCCACAGAAAGCACATCGCAGGATGTGCTTTTTTTGTTTATTTTTGTTTCTATGATTGAAGGATTTCTTGATTTTATCGAAAAAAATAAACTCTGTGGCAAGTCTGACTATATCCTGCTGGCGGTAAGCGGAGGGGTTGATTCGGTAGTTATGGCGGAACTTTTTCACCGGGCTGCCTTGAATTTTAGTATAATACACTGCAATTTTCAATTACGGGGCGAAGCCTCTGATAGCGATGAACAGTTTGTACGAGCGCTGGCACAAAAATATAATACTCCCTGTTTTGTAAAAAGCTTCGATACCAGAAAATATGCTACACAGCACAAGCTTTCCATACAACAGGCCGCACGCAACCTGCGCTATGCCTATTTTGAAGAAATCAGAAAAAAGGAAAAAATCAATTGGATTGCCACTGCCCATCATGCTGATGACCAGATAGAAACTTTTTTTATCAACCTCTTTAGAGGCAGCGGTATTAAAGGACTGGCAGGCATCCCCATCAAACAGCAACACATTATCCGCCCCTTGCTGTTTGCTTTCAGGGCCGAAATCGAAAGCTTTGCCGGTGAAAATCGCCTGGAATACCGTACCGATGCTTCAAACAACGAAAACAAATACCTGCGAAACAAAATCAGAAACCTGCTAATGCCTCAGATGGAAACCTTGTCGCCCTCATGCCGCACAAGCATCAACACGACCATTAGCCACTTAAAAAATACAGAACAAATTTATCGTCAGCATCTTACCAATATCAGACTGCTAAAAAAACACAAAAACGGACTTATAACTATCGACATTCCTAAACTTAAAAAATTACAACCGTCATCGCATTATCTGTTTGAATATATTTCTGGTTTTGGGTTTAATAGCCGTGTATGTGACGAAATCTGCCAATCGCTTGACGAGATTTCCGGAAAAATGTTTTTTTCGCCCACACACCGCCTGGTTAAGGACCGGGCTACCCTCATCATTGAAAAAAACCCGGATTCTGCATTCTACGAAGAATTTGTGCTGGAAGAAGACATAAAAAAAATCGATACTCCGGTAACACTTCAATTTTTTAAAAAAAACATCGCTGCCTTCAAAACTTTTACTACCACCTCCGATGTTGCCTTGTTTGATAAAGACCGGCTGACCTATCCGTTGACTATACGCAAATGGAAACAGGGCGATTACTTTTATCCTTTTGGGATGAACCGCAAAAAGAAGCTCAGCGATTTTTTCACAAATAACAAACTATCTGTTATTGATAAATCAAATGCCTGGCTGCTCTGTTCCGGTGGAAAAATTGTCTGGATTATTGGGCAGCGAACAGACAATCGTTTTAAAATAAACAAGCAGACACAAAATGTCTTACAGGTAAAATGGTTAAAATAAATGATTAATTTTGTACCTTAATATTTTTCTCAAAAAAACATTTATGATAATACATAAAAAATTAGGACTTTTTATTCTGTTTGTTTTATGTTTTTGTGTTGCCGAAGCCCAGATTCTGGAACCCGTGAAATGGACCTTTGCATCAAAAAAAACATCCGACACCGAAGCCGAACTGATCTTTACGGCTACTGTGGATAAGGGTTGGCATTTATATTCTCAGGATATCCCGCCCAATGGCCCGGTAGCTACAGAATTTGTATTTGATAAAAGTACTGCTTACAGCCGGGTGGGCAAAGTTGTCGAACCCAAGCCTATCATGGAAAAAGACCCGAATTTCGATGACATGATACTGAAGTTTTTTTCGACAAAAGCAGTATTCAAGCAAAAAATAAAACTCTTAAGCCGCAAGCCTTTTGTCGTTAAAGGGATGGTGAGTTTTATGTGTTGTAACGATGTGAGTTGCCTGCCGCCGAATGATATCCCTTTTAATATCAAAGTGGAGGGTGCTACCGCCGCGGTTACCGATACGATAATTCCCGAAGCAGTCGACACCCTGACTGAAAAAGACACTGCAGCCATTGCTCCCAATGATACTATTAACAAAGGCACCTTAACGGGCGATGAAACCAAAGATGTGAACAAAATGAGCCTGTTGAACTTATTTATTTTTGCATTCCTTGCTGGTCTGGCAGCCATCATCACTCCCTGTGTATTTCCTATGATCCCCATGACGGTCTCGTTTTTTATGCACGAAGGCGAAAGCCGCGCCAAATCAATAGCGAAAGCCATTGTCTTCGGACTGTCCATCATATTTATCTATACCGTCATAGGAACTATCGTGGCGGTAACGCTGGGGGTAAACTTCGCTAATTTTCTCAGTACTCACTGGATCCCCAATGTGTTGTTTTTCCTGATATTTTTAGTATTTGCTGCTTCGTTTTTCGGGATGTTTGAAATCACAATGCCGAGCTGGATGATCAATAAAACCGATAAACAGGTTGATAAAGGAGGCGTTCTGGGGTCTTTTTTTATGGCATTTACGCTGGTTCTGGTGTCGTTTTCATGTACAGGTCCGCTTGTAGGAGCCATCTTAGTGAAATCAGCCAGCGGGCAGGTGCTTGAACCAATCATCGGGATGCTGGGTTTTTCGGTGGCCTTCGCATTTCCGTTTACGTTGTTTGCTTTTTTTCCTTCGTGGCTCAACCGCTTACCAAAATCAGGCGGATGGCTCAATTCTGTAAAAGTGGTTTTGGGTTTCATCGAATTGGCACTGGGATTGAAGTTCCTGAGTATAGCCGATCAGACTTACCATTGGGGCATCCTCGACCGTGAAGTTTACCTGGCTTTGTGGATAGTGATTTTTACACTTATGGGTTTTTACCTGTTGGGGAAAATAAAATTTGTTCACGACAGTGATGTAAAACATGTAGGTGTCATCCGGCTGATGCTGGCGATAATAACTTTTTCTTTTGTAGCGTATATGATTCCCGGCATGTTCGGCGCCCCGCTGAAAGTGCTGTCGGGTTACATACCACCCCAGCAATCTCTTGATTTTGATATTAACAAGATAGTGCGCGAAGGCAGCAATGATACCAAAGACCTTTGCGAGAAATCTAAATACAGTGATTTTCTGCATTTGCCTCACGGATTAGAGGGTTATTATGATTTTGAACAGGGTATTGCCTGTGCTAAATCGCAGAATAAGCCCGTATTTGTTGACTTTACCGGACACGGGTGTGTTAACTGCCGCGAAATGGAGGCTAATGTGTGGTCAGATCCGAGGGTGCTCAAGATTCTCAGGGAAGAATACCTTATCATTACTCTGTATGTGGACGACAAAAAAGAAATGGAACAGGCCGATTGGGTTACATCAAAATACGACGGGCAGGTGAAGAAAACCATCGGTAAAAAATTTGCCGATTTCCAGGTGTACTTTTTCAATGTCAATGCGCAACCCTATTATGTGTTGTTAGATCCTTTCGTGGAGCTGAAAGACAAGGTTGATGTACCAAAAGCAGAACTCGCACAACCCAAGGCCTACGACCTGAATCCGGATAATTTTGTGCAATTCCTGCAACAGGGCGTGGATGAGTTTAAAAAGCGGCATCCCTGATTTTTTTGATTGGATAAATCAAACATGAACATTTCACTGTTTGCATGTGTTCAAAATGCTTGTATCTATAACAAAACTCCTGTTATCCGGGCGTAAGCAGTTTTATTTAATGATAAGTCCCGGTTTTGGTATACGGAACGGGAACGGATAAGCCAATATAAAAGCCGGAGGGTGTGAAGACCGAACCCAAAAGATAGCCCATTAATGAATTTTGCGGATACGAATTCAGGAATTTATTTACTTTGGGATAGGGAGGAGGCATTACCGAGCCATCTTCCACCACATTGGATAATTCTCCGACTATGACACTCACCCCGTTGTTATTTGAAAATATGCCTGCCGATTCGCTGGAATGAAAAATTTTTTTTATTTTTTTATTGATCTCGGCAATTTGATTCGGTGGGTTGCCTGCAGGTTTTTCGGATAACCTATGTATAGCGATAGTGAATTTGGGGTAATGTTTAATGGTGGATTTAATATTCCCGTTTTTAAAACTACATTTTTCAATTTCTTTATGTTTATTAGAGCGGGCAAAAAAGTTGTTGCCAAACAGTTGGATACTGTAAATATAATTATCTAAGCCCGATCGGGCTGCGATACCTGATTTATGAGCATTTGAGGTAAAATGGGCCTCATTGGACTGTGCAAATAAATATAACGGACCACAACAAAAAATGAATAGAAAAAGTTTATTCATTTGCTTGATTTTTCGGGAGACGCAATTTTTTTGCAAAATTAACAATTTTTCAATCTACAATTCTTGTTGAGTGTCTTTATTATATTCCATGCACGAATGCTTACAATCTGTCCGATGCAGGCCTACAGGAATCAAATATTGCCAATTTAAAAAATGTCCGCCGCGGATAGTCCCGGAAAACACTTTTCAGAATCACTTAAGTTGTTTGTTTGTCCTCTTTGACAAATACTTTTCTATCCAAATATCCCAAATGTGAATTTGTAATACATCTTTGTCCCGATATATTCAGAAATCATGGTCTGGTTACAATTTTCTTTTGTATAATCGGGTTAGTGAAAAAATTCACCGGGAATTTTGTTTGTTAATGAGAGTTTAATATTTTTACATCTTTAAAATATTAATCAGCTATTATGTAAAAAATAAATAAATATGGAAAATTCAAACCCGACATTAAACAATGGATCACCTGTTGCTGATAATCCGGCAGGCAGTACAAGCAATACCCCTTCAATGGATAACCATGATCCGGCACAGGCAGCCAATACTGGCGGAAATGGCACTAACAAACCTTCTGATTCGAATACTTCTTCTGCTGCGGCAGGATTGTTAAACACCTCGAACATTAATTGGGAAACGAAACTTACTGCCGGATGGATTGTGTTTGTTACAATAGTATTATTTGTTGCTTATATAATAATAAACATACAACTTGATAAAAGAAATAGTATCTGTTTTGCTGTTTATTGGAATAATCCTGATTCACTGATCGTAAATCCCGGACCATCGTGGTTTCAGTATGATCAGAAAACAGATACTCTCCGATCGATGATAATCATTGATGATACAAGTAAATCTTTGTTGTTAGGATTGGCAAAAGATACCACGATGGGCGTCACTGATTCTCTGGTGACGACAAGTAAAGATTCTTATTACCAGGCTATCGAAGCATTGGCTTTTAAATCGAATGCGGAAAAACGGTCTTCCTATTATTTGTTATTATTGCTGTTTGCTGTTTGTGGCGCTTTTGGGTCGCAGTTGCGGATGATATACCGTTTTATCGGAGTAACCTGTTATAAAAGAATATTTGATTTTAAAATCTGGTGGCCATGGTATTTTCTGTTGCCATTGCTTGGCGCTGTTATAGGACCAATATTATTTATGTTGGTAGAAGGGAATCTTTTAAATTATACGACCACGGCAAATTATTCGAATTTTTTGATAGCATTAACTATTGTTTCCGGTTTTGCGGCAGATGATTTTGTCAGAAAACTTAACCTGATTTCGGAAGCTTTGTGGGGTGATAGTAAATCTGTTCCAGACAATGGATCAAGTAGCGGCACTGTTCCCGGCAAAGGAACAAATGCCAAACCTTCGGATACCGGGAAATAAAACTATTCTGTCTCGCGTAAGGGTAAAGTTCCTTTTGGTTCGTATAGCCCGTTATACAGTCATCTGATGATTGCAAAACGCTTGTAAACTTCTGAAACCCTCATGTACTATGCCATGTGTTGGGCGTTCGTACTTTATTCTCCCTGAATCTGTTTTAGAGCTTTTTCTATTTTTTCTTTTAATAAAGGAACAATCGAATCTGCCAAATTATAAACTTCCGTACTTCCCAACCCGGGGCTATCCTCAATTAGTTCAAAGTTCTCTTTTGCATTAACACTAGCTACTTCGATATAAATAGGATGTTTTCTTGAGTCAAATCCACCTTTAATAGCCTGATTAACGTGTTGTTTCCATGTTGCGCATTTTTCAGAATTATTAAGTTGTGGCTTCTTAGAAAATGAATGATAGTACAACCAAACTTCAAAACAAGGATTGCTAAGAGTTAAAAACCAGTCTTTTCTTTTACTGCATTCAGTTTTGATAATTTCTATTTGAGGTTCTCTCGATACATCTTTATCTTTGTCGATATCCAAAACAATCCAGACTTCATCTCCTTCAATAAAGTTGTACTTGGGATTTTGATTCTCATCTGATTTTATAATGCAATTTTCAGCAATTCTTAATAGCCCTTGTGGAGAGTTGTCTTCATGGGGGTGAAGCTTATATACCTCAATGTTAATACGTGAATCTAATTCTTTGAAATATTCAAAATAATCTAATTCTCTTTTGGCTCCTTCACAAAAAATGTAGATACTTTTTGCTTCTCTACTAGGCGGAACCCTTTCAAAAAGCCTATTCGTTAATATCATACCTATGCCAATTTAAATCTTGTAAGTTACCTAAAAAAGGTATTGAACCATATCGACCATTGAGATATCCTTTTTGAATATCAATTGTTTTATGTTCTTTAAAATCATTTAATG
>ENA-UOWE01004623-UOWE01004623.1-activated-sludge-metagenome-genome-assembly--contig:-NODE-4623-length-13118-cov-6.070198_pt1 | contig 13118 bp, 14 predicted proteins | sample MGYA00249841_ERZ761562 | MGnify/ENA primary metagenome ERZ761562 (study PRJEB28883, sample SAMN05720200) | activated sludge metagenome | isolation source: Anaerobic digester | place: Japan... | reverse complement strand
GCCGTCGACGACCGCGGCCCGCGGTTCGCCGGTGAACAGGCCGTACTGGTCGCCCGAGATGCCCTCGGCGAGGTAGGCGTGCTCGGTGATGCTGTGCTCATTGATCAGCCCCACCAGCTCACCGCCGACCTGTTCGGCCAGAACCTGCCGGATCACCGGCATCGACTCAGGGGTAGTGACCCGGTAACCGCCCTTGAATTCGCTCGGGATGCCGCGGCGCGTCAACTCGGCGGTGATCTGCGGCCCGCCGCCGTGCACTACAACGGGCTTCACCCCGGCGAACCGCAGGTACGCCATGTCCTCGGCGAACGCGCGCTTGAGGTCGTCGTCGACCATCGCGTTGCCGCCGAACTTGACCACGATGATCTCGTCGTGGAAGCGCTTCAGCCACGGCAGTGATTCGATGAGCACTGCGGCCTTCGCGGCCGCCTGATCCTGGCTGACCATCAGCTGGAGTACGCCGAGTTCTCGTGCACGTAGTCGTGCGTGAGATCGTTCGTGAGGATCGTCGCCGTGTGCTGGCCCGACTTGAGGTCGATGAGCAGGTCCACGCGGCGCGGTGACAGGTCGACGTCGGTACGCGGCCGGTCGGGTGCCCCGGCGTGGCATACCCGCACCCCGTTCATGCTCACGTCGACGTCGTACGGGTCGAAGGCGGCATCCGTGGTTCCGATGGCGGCAAGCACCCGGCCCCAGTTGGGGTCGTTGCCGAAGACCGCGGCCTTGAACAGGTTGTTGCGGGCGACGGAGCGACCGACCTCGACAGCGTCGTCCTCGGTTGCCGCGCCGACGACCTCGATGCGGATGTCGTGGCTGGCTCCTTCCGCGTCGCCCTGCAGCTGCTCGGCGAGGTCGAGACACACGGCGGTCAGAACTTCGGTGAATGAATCCAGGCTGGGCTCCACGCCGGACGCCCCGCTCGCCAGCAGCGACACCTGGTCGTTGGTGGACATGCAGCCGTCGGAGTCGAGGCGGTCGAAACTCACGCGGGTGGCCCGGCGCAGCGCGATGTCGAGTTCGGCGCTCGAGAGCACGACGTCGGTGGTGATGACCACGAGCATCGTCGCGAGGCCCGGCGCGAGCATGCCCGCGCCCTTCGCCATGCCGCCGACCGTGTATCCGTTGCCCTGCTTGATCGAGCGCTTCGGCTTCGAGTCGGTGGTCATGATCGCCAGGCTCGCCTCCTCGCCGTGGTCGCCGAGAGCGGCGGCCGCGAGTTCGACGCCCGCGAGGATCTTGTCGAGGGGAAGCTGGTCGCCGATCAAACCGGTCGAGCAGACGAGCACGTCACCCGAGCTGACGCCGAGTGCGAATGCCACCGCCTCCGCCGTGGAGTGCGTCACCTGGAAACCCTGCGCACCGGTGAAGCAGTTCGCTCCCCCGGAGTTGAGCACGATCGCGCTCGCCGTGCCATCGGCGATGGCCTGCTGCGACCAGATGATCGGGTTGGCCTTCGACCGGTTGCTCGTGAACACGGCCGCAGCGTTGGCCAGCGGACCCCGGTTCACCACGAGGGCGAAGTCCAGCCCCCCGCTCGACTTGAGACCCGCTGTCACGCCGGCCGCCTCGAAACCCTTCGCCGCTGTCACACTCACGGTGCCACCCCATCCACAGTCAGTCCGGTCGTCTCCGGCAGCCCCAGGGCGATGTTCGCCGACTGGATCGCCGCCCCCGCGGTGCCCTTCACCAGGTTGTCGATCGCGCTCACCACGACCACGCGTCCTGCCGCCTCGTCGATCGCGAGCCCGATCAGCGCGGTATTGGCGCCCACCGTGTCGGCCGTGCGCGGGAACTGGCCGGCCGGCAGCAGGTGCACGAACGGCTCGTCAGCGTAGGCCTGCTCCCAGGCATCCCGCACCTGTGTTGCGGTGGTGCCGGGCACGAGGCGTGCCGTCGACGTCGCGAGGATGCCCCGGCTCATCGGCACCAGCACGGGAGTGAACGACACGCTCACGCCGACGCCGCCAGCGGTCGTCAGGTTCTGGATGATCTCGGGCGTGTGCCGGTGGATGCCGCCCACCTGGTACGCGTGCGCGGAGCCGAGCAGTTCGCTGGCCAGCAGATCGGTGCGCAACGTCTTGCCCGCACCCGACGGTCCGACCGCGAGCACCGCGACGAGGTCGCTCGGCTCGATGACGCCGGCCCGGATGCCCGGGGCGAGGGCCAGCGTGATGGCCGTGACGTTGCATCCCGGAACCGCGATGCGCTTGCTGCCCGTGAGCGCGCTGCGCTGAGTGCCGCCGGACGCGAGGAGCAACTCGGGCAGGCCGTAGTCCCAGGCGCCGAAGAACTCGCCGCCGTAGAACGTCTCCCACGCCGAGGGGTCGGTGAGACGGTGATCGGCTCCGCAGTCCACGACCAGCGTGTCGGCCGGCAGATCACGGGTGACCTCACCCGACTTACCGTGCGGCAGCGCCAGGAACACGACGTCATGGCCAGCGAGAGTCGCGGCATCCGTCGGCTGCAACTCAAGATGGGCGAGCGACCGCAGGTGCAGCTGAACGGCACCCAGCAACTGGCCGGCGTTCTGGAACGCGGTCACGGTGGTGACAGAGAAATCGGGGTGCGCCGAGAGCAGTCTCAGCACCTCACCCCCGGCGTAGCCGCTGGCACCAGCGACGGCAACCGACAAGGACATGGCTCTACCTTATTGAGAGACGGACGAGGGGATGACGCGGCGGGGACTCACGCGACCGCAGAGAAGATCACTCCCGGTCGCAGACGAGACACCGCCTAGCGTCGCTCGTCGCGACGTCGGCGCAGCACAACGGTCGGCGCGAAGCGCTCGAGGGTGCGGGTGAAGCCGGTCACGTGACAGAGCGTACCCCCATCCCGTTGGACAGCGCGAATCGCTACGCTGATGATCGATGCTCACCAGGAGCACCACCAGAACACAGGAGAACCCATGTCCGACCTCGATGGCCTCATCAACCTCATCCCCATCGGCGACATCGCGAAGAAGCTCGGAATCGACGAGAACGTCGCCAAGGCCGCCGTCGCGGTCGCCGTGCCCGCCATCGTCGGAGGCCTCGCGGCCAACGCCAAGACCGACACCGGCGCCCAGAAGCTCCAGGCCGCCGTCGAGCACCACGACAAGAAGGTGAGCGTCGACGACGTCGACGTCGAAGACGGCCAGAAGATCGTCAAGCACGTGTTCGGCGCCAAGGCCGACGACGTCGCCGCCGCCGCCGGAGCCAAGGCGGGCGGTCCCGACATCGGCGCCATCGTTGCGCAGGTGCTCCCGATCATCGCCCCCATCGTGCTCGCGTTCCTCGCCCAGCAGATGACCAAGGGCGGCAGCAGCACCGCGGCAGCGCCCAAGGCAGAAGAGCCCGCGGCCGCGACCGGCACCGACATCGGCAGCATCCTCGGCGGCCTGCTCTCGTCTAAGCAGGGCCAAGACATCATCGGTGGCGCGCTCGGCGGGCTGCTCGGAGGCGGCACCAAGTAACTCGGGGTGCTTCGCGCAAGCGGCGCTGCGTTTCAGCTCAGACAATGAGAAAGTCCCGACGGCCATCCGGCCGTCGGGACTTTCTCATAACTCGCAAGAAACGCAACACCCCTTGCGCTCGCTGAACCATCAATCGCCCCGCCTCCGAGCAGCCCACCTCGGCTCCCCCTCAGCACGGGAGGAGGGAGCGCGGTTACTCGCGGAGGGTTGCCCCGAAGGTGGTGGCGGCCAGGGCGACTGCTGCGGTCTTCGCCTCCGTCGCCTCCGCCTGCGTGAGGGTGCGGTCGGGGGCTCGGAAGCGCAGCGCGTAGGTGAGCGACTTCGTTCCCTCGGCCACGCCGGGACCGCGGTAGTCGTCGGTGAGCACCGCGTGCTCGAGCAGCTCGCCCGCGCCCTCGCGCAGCACGGCGAGCACGTCGCCGGCCGGCACGTCCGCCGCAACGACGAGCGAGACATCCTGCGTCGCGGCCGGGAAGGACGAGATCGGGGTCGCCGAGATCTGCGTCGCCCCCGCGGCGATGAGCGCATCCAGGTCGAGCTCGAGCACAGCAACCACGCGCGGCAGATCCAGCTCGGTGGCCAGCGACGGCAGCAGTTCGCCAGCGAAGCCCACGGGACGCTCACCGATCCGCAGCTCGGCCGTGCGGCCGGGGTGCATGGCCTGGTGGTGACCCGTCACCACGGTCAGCGGCGCCGCCACGAGCTCGGCAATGTGATGTGCGGCGGCGAGGGCATCCGCGAGCCCGGTCGGCACTGCGGGCTGCCCGGGCTGCTTGGCCACGGCATCGCCGAGGAACAGCGCGCCGACGTGCCACGGCTGGGGCGGGATGCTCGCGCGGAGCGCGCCGAGCACCTCGTCGGAGGGGCGCGCGTCACCCGCAGGAAGCGGACCGCTGCCGTAGGTCGCGCCGGGCTCCGGCAGGAACACGGTGCCCACCTCGAACAGCGCGAGGTCAGTCAGGCCGCGCGACAGGTTGCGGTGGGCGACAGTGACAAGACCCGGCAGCAGCGAGGTGCGTAGCGCCGCGGCATCCGGATCAAGCGGGTTGGCGACAGTCATCGCGGCGACCGGGCCTGCGACCGCCGAACCGAAGAGGTCGTTGGAGGCCGGAGCGATGAACGGGTACGCCAGCACCTCCGTGAGGCCGGCGGACGCGAGCGAACTCGCGACCGAACGGCGCAGACGCTGTTCGCGGCTGAGACCCCGCCCGGGCGGTGCGGTGGGCAGCTCAGACGGAATGCGGTCGTACCCGACGATGCGGGCGACCTCCTCAGCGAGCGTCGCGGGGAAGGTCAGGTCGGGGCGCCAGGTGGGCGGTGTCACGCGCCATCCGGTGTCGGAGGCCTCGACCGTCGCTCCGATCGCGATCAGCGAGCCGGTGATCTCGTCGGCGGAGAACTCGACACCGATGAGGCCCTCGACGTAGCCGTCCGGCAGATCGATGGGTGCCGGCGCCGAGGACTCGTCGATAGTCGAGCCCACGGTGTCAGCGGTACCGCCGGCAAGCTCAACGAGCAGCTGGACCACTCGCGCGACGGCCGGTGCCGCCGCGTTGGGGTCGACACCGCGCTCGAAGCGACGGGATGCCTCGCTCGGAAGCTTGTGGCGTCGGGCGCTGCGCGCGATGGTCACGGGGTCGAAGTTCGCGGCCTCGACCAGCACGTTCGTCGAGGTTGCAGCGTCGATCTCGGTGGACTCGCCGCCCATGACGCCCGCGATACCGATCGGGCCGGACTCGTCGGTGATCAGCAGGTCCTCGGGGTCGAGGGTGCGCTGCTTGCCGTCGAGGGTCGTGATCGTCTCCCCCGCCTTCGCGCGGCGCACGGTGATGCCACCGGTCAGCCGATCGAGGTCGTAGGCGTGGGTGGGCTGTCCGGTCTCGAGCATCACGTAGTTGGTGATGTCGACCACGAGAGACACCGAGCGGATGCCCGCGAGGGCCAGCCTGGACACCATCCACGGCGGGGTGGGCCGGGTTGCATCCACGCCGCGAACGGCGCGGGACATGAACACTGTCGCGCCGACGCGGCCGCGGATCGGCGCGTCGTCGGCGATGGTCACCGGGAAGCCCGACGCCTCGGTCTCGACCGGCTCGACCACCGAGATGGGGTCGCGGAACGCCGCCCCCGTGGAGTTGGCGTACTCCCGTGCGATGCCTCGGATCGAGAAGGCGTACCCGCGGTCGGGCGTGACGTTGACCTCGACGGCGAAGTCGTCCAGGCCGAGGAGGGCGATCGCATCCGTGCCCACCTCGGGGTCGAGCCCGAGGCTCGCAAGACGAAGGATGCCGTCGTGCTCGTCGCCGAGACCCAGCTCGCGAGCCGAGGCGATCATGCCGTCGGAGACGTGGCCGTAGGTCTTGCGCGCGGAGATCGGGAAGGGACCCGGCAGCACGGCGCCCGGCAGCGAGACCACGACCTTGTCACCGACCACGAAGTTGTGGGCGCCGCAGACGATGCCGCGCGGCTCGGCTTCGCCGACATCCACCTGGCACCAGTTGATCGTCTTGCCGTTGGCCTGCGGCTCGGGAGTGAACTCGAGCACCTGCCCGACGACGACGGGACCCGACAGCTCGAAGCCGTGCACGTCCTCCTCTTCGAGCCCGACCTTGACGAGCGCTGCGTGCACGTGCTCGTGGGTGACGTCCTCGGGGAGGTCGACGAATTCGCCGAGCCAGGAGATGGGGATGCGCATCTCAGACCACCATTCCGAACTGCTGCGAGAAGCGCACATCGCCCTCGACCATGTCGCGCATGTCGTTCATCTCGTTGCGGAACTGCAGGGTGCGCTCGATGCCCATGCCGAACGCGAAGCCCTGATAGACCTCGGGATCGATGCCCGCGGCGCGCAGAACGTTGGGGTTGACCATGCCGCAGCCGCCCCACTCGACCCAGCGGGCGCCGCCCTTGGCGTTCGGCTGCCAGACGTCCATCTCGGCGCTCGGCTCGGTGAACGGGAAGTAGTTGGGGCGCAGGCGAATCTCGGCGCCCTCACCGAACATCGCACGCGCGAGGTGCTCGAGGGTGCCGCGCAGGTGTGCCATCGTCAGGCCCTTGTCGATGGCGATGCCCTCAAGCTGGTGGAAGACCGGCGTGTGGGTCGCGTCGAGCTCGTCCTTGCGGAACACCTTGCCGGGCGACACCACGTAGACCGGCAGCGGCCGATCGAGCAGCGACCGCACCTGCACCGGGCTGGTCTGCGTGCGCAGCAGCAGGTGCGACTCGATCGGGTCGATGAAGAATGTGTCCTGCGTGCCGCGGGCGGGGTGATCCTCGTCCATGTTGAGCGCGTCGAAGTTGAACCACTCGTTCTCGAGCTCGGGACCCTCCGCGACCTCCCAGCCCATGCCGATGAAGATGTCCGACATCTGCTCCATGAGCAGGCTGAGCGGATGCCGCGCACCGGAGCGCCAGCGCGTGGCCACCGCCGTGACATCCACCGCCTCGCTCGCCAGCCGCGCGGACTCCTCGGCCACTGCAAGCTCCGCCTCGCGCGACGACAGCGCCTCGGCAACACGAGCCCGGGCCTGGCCGACGAGCTTTCCTGCTGCGGCACGCTGATCGGGGGCGACCGTCTTCAGGCTCGCGTTGAACTGGGCGAGCGGAGAGGCCTCCCCCGCGTGCGCCGCGCGGGCGGCGCGCAGCTCGGTCAGGGTCGTGGAGGCGGCGATGGCGGCGAGGGCGTCATCCCTCGCGGCGTCAACGCTGCTGTCGGTGATCGTGGGGTCTGGCACAAGTGACGAGTTTACTGTCAGCTGCGCTGCGCGGCTGCGCAGTGCGTTCGCTCAGCTGCGCTGAGCGCTGCGCAGATGGTTCGCTCAGCTGCGCTGAGCGAACGCACTCTCGTAGAGGCAGACGGATGCCGCGGTCGCGAGGTTCATCGATTCGGCGTGGCCGTAGATCGGCACGGTGATCACCCAGTCGGCGAGCGCGTAGTGCTCGTCGCTCAGGCCGCGCGCCTCGTTGCCGAACAGCCATGCCGTGGGACTGGCCAACGCCCCCGCCTTGCGCGCAGCGAGAAGGTCGGCGCCCTTGATGTCGGCGGCGATCACCTGCACGCCGACCGCCTTGGTGCGCTCGATCACGCTCTCCAGCTCGTTGTCGACGGCGACAGGAAGGTGGAACAGCGACCCGGTGGTCGCGCGAACCACCTTCGGGTTGTAGAGGTCGACGCTGCGACCGGTGAAGATGACCGCGTCGGCGCCGGCGGCATCCGCGGCACGGATGATCGTGCCGGCGTTGCCCGGGTCGCGCACCTCCTCGAGGATCGCGATGAGCTTCGGCTGCCCGGCCAGGATGTCCTTCACCGAGGTGGGGAACTGACGGCAGACGGCGACAACCCCCTGTGGAGTTACTGTGTCGGCCATTGCCTCGAGCACCTGCTCAGTGACGAACTCGACCTCGAGGTCGGTCTCGGCTGCGGCAGCAGCAATACCGGGGTGGCGCTCCAGCGCCGTGGGAGTCGCGAAGAGGTCGACAATGAGCTCGGGCCGGAAGGTCAGAGCCTCCGACACGGCTTGGGGTCCCTCCAAGAGGAAAAGCCCGGTCTGCGACCGGGCTTCTCTCTTAGCGAGTTTTGCCACAGCGCGCACCCGAGGTGAGCGCGGGTTGTCGATCATGTCGACAGCCTATTGCGGCTAACTGAACGCTGGCTTTCGCCGCGCTGAACCTATGCGTTCACCTTCGGCGCGCTCGTGTCGGCCGGCAGTGCGGCCTTCGCGGTGGCGACGATGGCGGCGAACGTCGCGGGCTCGGTGACCGCGAGGTCAGCGAGGATGCGACGGTCGACCTCGATGCCGGCCAGGTTGAGACCCTGGATGAGGCGGTTGTAGGTCAGGCCGTTCGCACGCGACGCGGCGTTGATGCGCTGGATCCACAGGCGACGGAAGTCACCCTTGCGGGCACGGCGGTCACGGTACGCGTAGACGAGCGAGTGGGTGACCTGCTCCTTCGCCTTGCGGTACAGGCGCGAACGCTGGCCGCGGTAACCGGAGGCGCGATCGAGGATGACGCGACGCTTCTTGTGGGCGTTGACCGCCCGCTTTACTCTTGCCATTTCTTCTGTACCTGACCCTTACTTGCCGAGAAGCTTCTTGATGACCTTGGCGTCCTGCGGAGCGAGGACCTCTTCCTGGTTCAGGCGGCGCTTCGTCTTGCCGCTCTTGACCTCCAGGTTGTGGCGCATGCCAGCCTGCTGCTTCATGACCTTGCCGCTACCGGTGAGCTTGAAGCGCTTCTTGGCACCGGAGTGCGTCTTCTGCTTAGGCATCCTTTTCCTCTTTCTTCGGAACTACTGGGGCGGGTTTTCCCGCCGCCACGTCTGCTGGTGCTGCGGCCTTCGGCGCTGCAGCCTTGGGGGCGGCGGCTTTGGGCGCCGCGGCCTTCGGTGCTGCTGCCTCCGGGGCCGCTGCCTCGGCTGGTGCCGCTGGGGCTGCAACCTTCGGTGCCGCCTCGGGCGCCGCTGCGGCAGCAGGGGCATCCGTTCGGGCTGGTTTGGAGTTATTGGCGGCCTTGCGAGCCTCGGCTTCGGCCTTCGCCGCCGCCTTGGTCTTGTGCGGGCCGATCACCATGACCATGTTGCGACCGTCGATGGTCGGGGTCGATTCGACCGAACCGAACTCCGACACATCCTCGGCGAACCTCTGCAGCAAGCGCACGCCCTGCTCGGGACGGGACTGCTCGCGACCGCGGAACAGGATCATCGCTTTGACCTTGTCGCCAGCCTGGAGGAATCCCTCGGCGCGCTTGCGCTTCGTTTCGTAGTCGTGGGTGTCGATCTTGAGGCGGAAACGAACCTCCTTGAGGATCGTGTTCGCCTGGTTGCGCCGCGCTTCCTTGGCCTTCTGGGCCTCTTCGTACTTGAACTTGCCGTAATCCATGATCTTGGCGACGGGAGGCTTGGAATTGGGAGCTACCTCAACCAAATCCAGGTCGGCCTCCTGAGCCAGACGGAGTGCGTCCTCGATGCGGACGACGCCCACCTGCTCGCCATTGGGGCCAACAAGACGGACCTCCGGAACACGGATTCGGTCATTGGTACGGGGATCGCTGATGCGGGTCTCCTTCTCGTAGTTCGTGTGCACCGAACGGTGCAGTGCGGCGGCTGCCGCAGGCAGAACGAGAGAGGATTTTCACGAGCGCTGTCGCGCCAACACCCTTGCTGCTACCAGGCACGCAGTGACGCGGCCTGGCGGGGTGTAACTACCCGGTAACCTTGAGAAGCGGTTGACAGGTGGGAGAATCTCCACTTTCGTAGCCGGGGCGAGCCCCGGAGCCTGCACAAGAATAGCAGACGCCGCCCCGATTCACTAAGGATGCTCCATGGCCGACGCCCCCGACCACATCGACGATGAGATTCGCGACATCTCCGACGTTCCGGCGGTCGAGCTCATCAACACGGTTGCGGTTCACCTGATGAGCGCCGCCGCGGTCAAGCTCGGCCTCGGTGACACCCCGGATGCGGCGGCCGACCTCGATCTCGACGAGGCCCGCAAGCTCATCACCTCGCTCGCCGGCCTCGTGACCGCGGCAGCACCCGAGATCTCGGACAACCACGCGCGCCCGCTGCGCGACGGGCTGCGCTCGCTGCAGCTCGCGTTCCGCGAGGCGTCGTTCATTCAGGATGCGCCGGGTGCCGGCCCCGGCGAGAAGTACACCGGCAGCGTGATCTGAGCCGCTAGACCGCGCTCAGCAACTGCACCCGCAGGGAGTCGACCCGCGTGGTGATGATCTCCGATGCCGCCCACCGCCCCTGCAGGCGCGCGATGACGGCATCGAGGGACGCACGATCCAGCCCCTCGATGAGCGCGAGCCGCACGACGAGTTCCGGACCCGCGAGACGGGCGGCAGGGTCACCGGGGGCCAGCGTCACGGCGAGCACCGTCGGTTCGGGGGCCGCGGCATCCATGAAGGCACGGAGCACCTCGGGGTCGAGATAGCTCGGGATCCACGACACGGACTGGGCGATCGCCCAGAGCGCGGGCCGACGAATGGCGAACTCCGTCTCGCTGGTGGGGTCGAGCACGACGAGTTCGGTCGACTCGCTCGCGGCGGCCAGCGCCACACGCGTACCTGCCGCCGGAACGGGCCGGGCCTTCGGGTTCCAGGCGCTCATCGCCGTCACCGAACTGAAGGCAGGGAGCACGCTGCGGCCGTCGGGGCCGGCGACCGTGACGATCGAGAGCTCCTGAGACTTGTCGACGGTGTGCCCCAGAGGGCTCACGCCGGTGTCGCCGAGCTCCGCGACGAGCGCGACCAGCAGGCGCGACTCGCGCACGGCATCGACGACCTCGGCCTCGCCCCCCTCGCCTGCCCGGAATCGACGGATCGCGGCCATGAGCGGCTCGGGCGCCGAACCGTCGTCATCAGCGGCGGGGTTCGGTTCGAAGTGGCGACCCTCCCAGGGCACGCCGGCCGAGTCGGACACTAGCTGCTGGCGACGTCGAGAGCCTGAGCGAGGGTGAAGGCCTTGGCGTACAGCGCCTTGCCCACGATCGCGCCCTCGAGTCCGTGGGGAACCAGTTCACGCAGTTCGACGATGTCGTCGAGAGTGGCGACTCCCCCGGAGGCGATCACCGGCCGGTCGGTGCGGGCCATCACCTGATTGAGCAGGTCGATGTTGGGGCCCTTGAGGGTGCCGTCCTTGGTGACATCGGTGACGACGTAGCGTGCGCAGCCGGCGAGTTCGAGGCGGTCCATGACCTGCCAGAGGTCACCGCCCTCCTGCGTCCAGCCGCGGGCGGCCAGCGTGGTGCCGCGCACATCGAGACCGACGGCGATCGCGTCGCCGTACTCCGCGATCACGTGGGCCGCCCACTCCGGGTTCTCGAGTGCGGCGGTGCCGAGGTTGATGCGCTTGGCCCCGGTCGCGAGTGCGGCCTCGAGGCTCGCGTCATCCCGAATTCCACCCGACAGCTCGATGTTGACCCGCCGCGGGGTGTTCTTGATGACCTTCTTGATGACGGCGTGGTTGTTGCCGCGCCCGAATGCCGCGTCGAGGTCGACCAGGTGGATCCACTCGGCGCCCTGTCCGATCCACTCCTGCGCCGCGTCGACAGGATCGCCGTAGCTGGTCTCCGAGCCCGCCTCGCCCTGGGTCAACCGAACGGCCTTGCCGCCGGCAACGTCGACAGCGGGAAGCAACACCAGTCGGGGTGTGCTGGTGAACTCGCTCATAGGGTTTCCAACCAATTCTTCAGGAGGCGGATGCCGGCTTCGCCCGACTTCTCGGGATGGAACTGCGTCGCCGAGAGGGGGCCGTTCTCCACCGCGGCGAGGAAGGTATCGCCGCCGTGATTCGCCCAGGTGAGCCTAGGGTGCGGGAACGGGTCGTGCACCTCGAGCGTCCACTCACGGGCGGCGTAGGAGTGCACGAAGTAGAAACGCTCGTCGGCGATGCCGGCGAACAGGCGCGAATCGGCGGGAGCGTCGACCGTGTTCCACCCCATGTGGGGCAGGATCGGGGCATCCAGCTCGGTCACGACGCCGGGCCACTCACCGAGGCCGGGGGTGTCGTTGCCCCGCTCGACGCCGTGCTCGAACAGCACCTGCATGCCGACGCAGATGCCGAGAACCGGTCGCCCGCCGGTGAGCCGCTTCTCGATCGCGGCTCCCCCGCGCACCGAGTTGATGCCGGCCATGACGGCCGAGAATGCGCCGACGCCCGGAACGAGCAGGCCGTCGGCGGCCTCGGCCACGCTCTTCTCGCTCGACAGCGACACTCGGGCTCCGGCCAGCTCGAGCGCCTTGGCGGCCGAGTGGATGTTGCCGGAGCCGTAGTCGAGAACGACGACGGAGGGAGAGATCACGGCTAGAGGGCACCCTTGGTCGACGGGATGCCGCTGACACGGGCATCGGGCTGCACCGCGAGTCGGAACGCGCGAGCGAACGCCTTGAACTCGGCTTCGGCGATGTGGTGGGGATCGCGCCCGCCGAGCACGGTGATGTGCACGGTCAGTCCCGCGTTGAAGGTGATGGCCTCGAACACGTGACGCAGCATCGAGCCCGTGAAGTGGCCACCGATCAGGTGGTGCTCGAAGCCGGCCGGCTCGCCGGTGTGCACGAGGTAGGGGCGGCCCGAGACATCCACGACGGCCTGCACGAGCGCCTCGTCGAGAGGAACCAGCGCGTCGCCGAACCGCGAGATGCCCGCCTTGTCGCCGAGCGCCTGGCGGATGGCTGTGCCCAGTGCGATGCCGACGTCTTCGACGGTGTGGTGAACATCGATGTGCGTGTCGCCGGTGGCCGTGACGGTGAGGTCGACGAGCGAGTGCTTGGAGAAGGCCGTCAGCAGGTGGTCGAAGAACGGCACGCTCGTCGAGATCGACGATGTGCCCGTGCCGTCGAGGTCGAGCGAGAGTTCGATGCTCGACTCGCTCGTGGTGCGGCTGATGCTCGCGGTGCGGCCTGCGGTCATGGCGCCATCCTACCGATCGACTCGAGCTGCCCGAGCGCGTCGAGGAAGAGGGTCGTCTCGGCATCACTGCCCGCGGTGACCCGCAGGTGGTGAGGGATGCCCACCTCGCGGATGATGATGTCGCGCTCAAGAAGAGCCTCGAAGACGGCGTGCGGATCGGCCACACCACCGAAGAGCACGAAATTGGCCGCGCTGGGCAGCGGCGTGTAGCCGAGGGCGGGCAGGGCGAGAATCATGCGGTCGCGCTGGTGC
>ENA-UOWE01004620-UOWE01004620.1-activated-sludge-metagenome-genome-assembly--contig:-NODE-4620-length-13120-cov-6.886873_pt1 | contig 13120 bp, 10 predicted proteins | sample MGYA00249841_ERZ761562 | MGnify/ENA primary metagenome ERZ761562 (study PRJEB28883, sample SAMN05720200) | activated sludge metagenome | isolation source: Anaerobic digester | place: Japan... | reverse complement strand
CCATATTAGCAGTTCTTATATCCCCTAAATATCTAACCCAAACCCTTCTAACTTCCCTAGTGGGTTTTGAATTAGAAAAGAATTTTTCTATATGAGGAGTTCCGTCTGATTTTATTTTTTCATCCTCTGTAACTCTAACTTCTAGAGTTCTTTCTTCAGTGGGGACCCATACCTTTATCTTATCCCCCTTTTTTAATGGACGAATAATTTTTCCTATTTTCATAGCTCTCTTTGGATCCATTCCTCTTTCGAAGTTAATAGATTCCATTTTGGGTAAAGGATGTAAATGCTTTAGTATTTCTTGAACCCCTTCATCTACTGTTTCAATAATTCTTTCCTTAACAACTACTCCATTAATTAAATAGCCATAAGTAAAATATTCTTGGGGATCCCGATAAAAACGTATGAAAAAATAATCTGTTCTAAAAACTTTTTTATATTGATCACTGAGAAAATATTTTCCCTCGAGATACTCTTGTCCCTTATTAAAATGAATTCGGTATTTTCCCCCTCTTAATTTGACTATTTTATCCAAGGCTTTTCGTATATCTCTCTCACCGTATTTTCCAATTCTCATTGAATCTTTTGGATCCATTCCTCTCTGAAAATGCTGTGCTTCATCTATATCATTAAGAATGCTCAATCTTTCTTCAAATTCTTTTGGAGTTCCCCATATAAAATAATCGTTACTGGATCTCCACTTAAATGAATTTGATGGTAGATGAGCAGCATAAGCTGTTATTCCAATGCATCCATCAGGATAAGCCTGAGGCGGAGTTTCGATTTGTAAATAAATCTCGGATTGATCGGAATTTGTAAATTCTCTATATTTAGAATTATCATTAAAATGATTTCCATGGTCAACAGTAAAATCCCTTTTTACTTTTAAAAAATCCCCCCTTTGAAGACCCATCCATTTACCGGTAAGACCGATATTCAAGTTCTTCAAAGGATCCTTTCCTATATGAAAATTTATATTTTCTCTAACTACCGTCATCTATATCTTAAATTTTCCCAATCAATAAATGCTTCCCAAAAATCTTCTTCATTTTTATCTTTGATACGATATTCATTTTCCTTATACCATTTATATAGTTTATCTGCTAATTCAGGAACGATTTGATCTTCATTTTCGGGATCTGTAATAATTTCTTCAAACCCTGTAATTTCAAATAAGTTATCTCTAACATATTCCCCAGCTTCTAGACTATCTTCAAAAGATCTTGAAGCTTTTCCGATTCTCATAGACTTCTTAGGATCCTGTCCTCTTTCAAAATCAATATATTCTTTAACAATTCCCATATTATCCTATTATATCCCATAAATCTTCTTCATCACCATTCCAATCTTCTAGAGCTTTTGCTAATTGTTTTTGGTTTCTTCCGTGAGCATCCCATTGAACTAAAGCTTTAACTATATTTTCCTTTGGCCCGGAAATAGTTACATATACCATTCCATTTTTGTCTTTCCCGGTAACTTTAAAATCTACGTTTACTTTCTTTAGATAATTAACAAAATATCTAGTATCCTTATCTGTTTGATCTAAATTACCCTTTGAATTTAATTCGACATTAGCACACATCATTTCAAGAGTAATAATTCTATTCAGAATTTTATCAAGGATTTCTTTTTTGGATTCTGCTCCTCTTACAAATTGTGCCCTCATGAATCTTACTTATATGTATATCCTGGTAAACTTCCGCCATAAACACGGATAAGTTCTTTCATTTCTTTTACAGGAACATAGTCTACCATAATCCATTGGCCCATTTTTTGCCAGGTTTGATCGTGTCTAAAATCCCTATAGTCTTTTAATTTTGCGAGGGGTTTATCCCCTGAGGTAAATACAACTTTGAAATTTCCACTACGATCTTTCCATATTTCTGCAGTTCCGTCATAAGTGTCATAAACGTTAAAATATGGGGATTCCCCGGTTCCAAAGTTAACTCTCCCCAGCGGCAGAATAGAAGCATCTGAAAGTCTTTTTCCCCCAACTTCTGGAGGAGTAGAAAATCTTCCAATACCCATAGATCTGAAAACATCTCCACGATCTCTTGTGAATCCACCACCTCCTGTTTTGGCTTGTCCTATTTCGGGGGCTGCTGCACCTAATCTCTCAGATGGAAGAAGATACTGGGTTTTAAATTTTCTTTCGATTTTTTGTCCCTTTTCTACCGGACCTGTAACGGGAGCAAGAACTTGCTTAGAAGCTTTTCCAATAACATGTGATCCTCCTAATTCAACAGCTCTTTCATGAAAGATCTGAGAAATATCACTTCCGGATCCAAATACTTTTTCTGCTGCTTCAGCTCGTGCCTGCGCTTTACCAGCATCCTGAATAATTTTAGCTTGCGTTGTAGCTAAAGAAATCTCCTTATCGTGATTACCAGCTGCTTTAGTTTTTATATCTTGCATACGGACTAAATCTTTTTGTCCATAAGCTTCATTAACAAATTGTGCTCTCATATTTTTAATTATATTAATTATCATATTCTTCTCCATGAAATTCTTCGGGGTTTTGTGTCCAATATTCACTTTTGCCAAATTTTTCAATATGTCCTTTAGTTGCTGGAACAGCCCCCAAATAAACACCCCAAAGGGTAGCATTAGGAACCTCATGTTTATGTCTAAAAGCATAATGAGCTCTCATTATATTTCTTGCATGAGGGGTTAAACGACCATTGGGTCTATAGTATCCTGGTTCAGTATCTCCTCCCATACTTCTTACAACATAATCCGTAGGTTCTGTCGCTTCTTCTGGAGAAATTTCCATCTCATCAAATTCTTCAATTGGAACCCTTCCGTTATTGTATTTTTCCATAAATTTAATATCGGATCTTTCTTCTTTGGATAAATCTAAATAGGATCTTAACCCCCCAATAATTGGAGCTATCTCGATTAAGAGTTTTCTAAGTTCTCTCTCAGACTTTGTAAACCCTCTATCAGTTAATAATTTATGAAATTTTGGAATATCAATCTTGCCTGCTTTAAAAGGAGCATTATTTATTTCGTTAGCGAGTATCATAAAATTTTTAGTCTGAAAAATATTTTTATATTTTTCTCGTTGTTCCGGTGTAGGGGTTAAACGAATTATAGGCCTTTTTGAAAGCTCATTTAATTCTTCTAAAGATTCGCAAACAAGTTTCATGTAACAATTTTATTATATTTATCTGGGTTGAAATATATATAAAAAATAAAAATAATTATGCCCATAGATCCTAGCACCTGTCAATTTGCTAAAGAAGTAACTAGAGATTTTTCTTTAGAATGGATTATTTGTGAAGGCCTTGAAGAATTATACTGTGGATCTGATTTAGAAGCCCTATATAATCAACCTGAAGTAATATCCGAAATAGGAATAACTAAATGGGAATTCAGAGATCCTTCAATTTAAACAGGAATTGGCGGAAATCCAGGAAATCCATAGGTTTTTGCTCCTGTTGGAGCCCATTCCTTTAATAGGAAAGTCATCCATGGTAGATTACTTGGCTTTAAATTCTCATATTTTGGAAAAGGATCACTTTTAATTATAGTAGGCATAGCCGCTTTCAAAGCTGTTTTATATCCTTTGAAATTATTAAATGTCTTGGATAAAGCAGAACCATAATTTGTTTTCATTAGGTCCTCATTTTTAGGCTCGAATTTTTCCATAATTTTATTTAAAGGACCATAATTTATATTCTGGTCAATATCCGTAGCCATATTAATAATAGGTTTTGGATTTTTTACAGTAAATGCAAAGTTAGCTGTTTCCGGTTTTGTTGCAATAGGAAGTGGAGCTAAAAACTTGTCAATTCCAGCTATTAATAAATCCAGCTTATCAAATTGAGATAATATTTTTTCTTCTGTGTTTTGTAAAGCCTGTATTTTAGCATCCTGATTTTTTGCAATAGGAGCTCCGTCATAAGCATCCTTAATGATCTTATATTTAATCTCTGATTGCATTTTATCTTTCTTAGAGGTTAAAATCAATTCGTCTAAGACTAACATTTTTTCAGTCCATTTTGCTAGATCCGTTGTATATCTAGGAATATCGATTTTTCTTTCTACCGAATAATCCCTTCGAGGCTTTTGTTCCCTAAGAGTTCTTTTTTGATTTTGCAAATCTGATAATTGCTCTTGAAGAAATTTTATGTCTTCTTTTGCTTTATCCAGATAAGTTTTTAATCTTTCTTTTTTAAATTCCTTTAATTGATTAGAAAGTTCTTTTTTTAAAGCTTCCACTTCTTTTTTAACTAAAGTTGCCGGATCTGCTAAAGGAACATGATGTTCAGTAGACCAGTTAACAAAGAGAGCCCAGGGGAAAGGATAAATACCCGTAATTGTAAGCCCAACAACAATAAATCCCCAGTTTACTTCAAAAGCTTTTATTGGAATATAAACGGTTGGAAAAGGAATAGGACCTATTGGAGGGGGAACCCCTGTTGACCAACTTGTTGCCGGATTAGCAACACTTGCAAGAGTAGCAAATGAACAATATCTTAGCCAATAAGAAATATCTCCATATCCTTTTTTACTTTTAGGAGAAAGATATGGGTCATCCTCTTCTGGGGGTTCACATGCAGCTTCTCCAATGGAATAATATCTATATTGTTCGTCATTTATAACTATAATCGAATACGTAGTAAAAGTACGAGCAATGTCATCTAATTCCTTTTGATAACCTTCAATTTCCCCGGGAAGAGCATCATATCTTTTCCATAGAGAAGCGAAGAATTGTTCAATCCATATTCCTTCTAATTCTGTTTGCGTCCATTTTGTTTTTTCAGTTGAGTATTTTGTTTCGATAAGTTTATCGATCTCAATACTAAAATTAAATAGGAATAAAATAAATTCACGTAATGAGGTTTTCTCAGTGTCATTTAGTTTTTTGTTATTTTTTTGTAAATCTTTTAAATAGTCCTCAGCGGCTGTAAAACGCTGTCCTATTTGGGCATTAGATTCGTCCCATTTTTGTCTTAATATCTTATAAAAATCCGGGGTAACTGAAAAGAAGGTTCCCTGAGCAAGATCCTTACAATAGTTATTGATTTTTGATTTTATTTTATCTACACTATATTTGTCTGTAAAATACCTTTCTCTTAGGAATTCAGATATTTTATTAATCATAGTGGTTGCAATAGTATTCTTATCAAAATAAGCCATTAATTTTTGGGATAGCCAAAAGTAATATTCTATAAGCTCGAATTCTTTTTCATCCGGCTTAGTTACTTTGGATTCATTTACCCCTTGTACAGCATCGGCCTTTAATTGTTTAAAAAGAATCTCTTCACTCTGATTCATTTCAACTCGAATATCGTCCATCTTTTCAGCCTCGGCTTTGGCTTTTACTTTACTGTCTTTGGCTATATCTTTATTTCTTTTATCCCAATCTTTCTTTTGTTTTTCAAAATCACTTTGTATTCCATCCCACCTTTTCTTTACCCCGCCTGTTTTATAAAAGAGTAATAATGATTCTTGAATAGAAAGACTTCCATCTATAAGGGGAGAAAATTTTAACATTACAGGATACCATGAAGGAATATAAAAATCAACTAAAAAGAATTTAGTATCATTCAATTCTTTATAAGCATCATTCATTTTAGTGACTACTTCTTCTAAATATGTTTGATCGGGATCTGAAATATTTTGAACATATATTTTATTAGACTCTATTTTTTCAACAACCCCGTTTACGGTAGGATAAACCTTATCCCCATCATAAGTAGCCATTGGAACATTTACTCTAAGCGTATCCCCGGCTTTAACCAAAATATTAAAGTTAACTGAAGAAGTATTTTCATAAAGAGCTTTAGCCGCAATATCTGGTTGGGATCCTTCCAGAATTGAAGAATCCTGTCCTAAAGGTATTTCACAAGAGAGATCAGATAATTCAATTGGAATATGAGGAACTAAATTGTCGTCTAAATCAATTGGACAAGTAGTTGAATTTTCATCTAATGGAACTGGAACAATTTCAGGTATTTCCGGTTCTGTTATCATTTCGCATAATTGAGCAGAGTGTATTTCCCGGAATGACTCTAATGATTTACTTTGCAAAAGTTTTCTATTTCTTAAGTAAACGGCCGAAGCTAATAAACTTCCGACTATAACAGCATCTAAAGTTTTAAGAGATTTTAGAATGGATTCAATCTGTTTTCTTTCTTTTTCCGAAATAGCTTTCACAGATTCTTTTGCTCCTTTGATAGCATTTTTTTCATCTTGTATTCTCTGTTTTAATATGGATGAAATAGTACGAATAAGCCTTTGGAGATATTTTCCTCTAAAAGGGGAAGGATATTCATTTTGAGATAAAAAGTCTTTTATCTTTAATCCAATTACATAAACCATAAAAGCCCAGGGGGTTACTTCAGTTATTTTTGAAATAGCATTTGCCATTTCAGTGCTTTTTTTATAATTGGAGGTTTTCCTATCAAATTCATCAGAATCATTAAACAGGTTTATATAATCCTCGCCAGATAAATTTTTGCCATCGATAGATTTTAGAAAATTTTCAAAATCCTGCTCGTAATAATCTGGATTTTCGCATAATAGAAGTATTTCATTAAGATATGATTCTTCTACATCTCGTCCAATTAAACCCCATAGCTTTTGGAGATCCCTATTATTTTTTACATAGGATAAGGCTTCATCATCAGTGAATTTTTTACCTATAACACTTTTTAATTGGGAAAGTAGAATATTTAGTAAAGAAAAAGCAGCAGTTTTTAAAGCGAGAAGCGTAGCAGGTTTTTTAAGGAACCCCTTATATTTCTCGATTTCTGAAGTTAATTTTCCAAAGGCAGCTTTTATTAATTTATCTTTAAGACTCATCTAATCCCATTAGCTTTTTATATTTGCGAACAATTAATTCAAAAGGAAAAAGTTCCTCCCTACTCATATTCTTGAAATTGTCGTGAATATTTCCCCATCCAAAATGATTCTTATCTGAAACATATTCCATGGATTCTTTTGAAAAAGGATACTGAAATTTTATTCCTTTGGATGTTTGTACGAATTTTACAATTTCATTGTAGTCATTTTTAAGTTTTTCAACCGGACGAATATTTCCAATTCTTAATTTTTCCTTATCCAATCCCCTTTCAAAATTAACAGATTCTTCAAGCTCGTCGACTGCTAATAAATATCCATTTCGATCAAAACAAGCCCGAAAAGAAGACTTGTATTCTGGTTTTATAATAAATACCCAATCATTTTTCCATGAATTCTTATATTTTCGAGGTTTTGCTTCTATATAATATTGTTTGAAAAATTCTTTATTTAAAAGCGAGAAAAAATAATCTTCAAAATTAGCTATTCCATAATCGCTAACTTCTAGCCAAAGATCCGTTCCGTTTCCACTTAAATTTATAGAACCTATATGTAATTCTTGAACTAATCGAGATAGCCCCCTCGATATTTTTGCTTTAAAACCAATATCCATAGATTGTTTGGGATCCATTCCTCTTTCAAAGTCTAATCTTTCATGAACCTTTGAAGCTGGTCCATAAAAGACATTATATTTCTTATCAACGATTCCGCGGACAAAATCTAAACTTTCATCAAGTCCTTCGTCCTCAAATTCTTCTTCCTCCGTTTGCTTTTGATACGCATCCCATAAATATTCTGCAGCATCAGCAATATCAATTAAAGCATAATCCTGATCTATTTCTTCATAAATCTTATTTGGGTTCAAGGAAGTAATTTTCCAATTCTCATTATCAATATATTCTGCATCAATACGAGAATTTGAAACTTTCATTTTTCTTAAAATTTCGCCATTGTTTAGATCGATCATATAAAGAATGGAAACTTCAAAATCTTCCATAATATCCGCGAATTCCCAATCATATTTTGGATGCCCTGCAGGATTATGAAAATTTTCTGGAGACACTTCATACTTCTGTTCAAGATCTAAAACTTCTCCTCTTCGAGAAAGTTCAAATGGAGATTCCTCGAATTTTTCAATTATTTGAGGAATTAAATGATGAACTCCAATACGAAGGCTCTTTTTTGGATCCTGTCCTCTTTCAAAATTTATATTTTCCCTTATTATCATCCAGAAACTTCTTTTTATATTTATCTAATAAAAAATATTGGAAAAGCTCATATAGGTTTAAGCCCATCCGAGGAAACTAGAGAAAAAATAGGAAAAAAATTAAAAGGAAGAATTCCATGGAATAAAGGGAAAAAATTACTTGCCAATTAATACATTATTGGAAATGGCTGCTTGTTTAGCTTGCTGAACTAATCCTACATTTACCCCCGGCGTTGCTGGCATCTTAGCATCCAAAGCAGTGGCCATAGTTTGTAATAATGGAAATAAAACTTCTCCTAAAACAGCATGATAATAGGGGGGATTCCCTAACTTAGTTGCCTGATTACCACTTGCTACAACTTCATCAGCATTTATACTAACTTTAGCTGCAGCAGAAACATTAACTTCATTTTTAGTAACGATATTAAGCTTATCCCCCTCTAACTGTATTAAAGATTCCTGGTTGGCATGTTCTATCGTAATCATACTGTCTGGAGAAATCTGAATAAAACTCCCCCTGTAGAACATTTGAAGCCCGCTATTTCTTTGATAAATTACTGTAAGTTCCTCATCCGGATCATAAAGCATGACATGAGTTCCATCATAGTCATTTTTAATTCTTTCAATTAATTGAGTATCAATATTTTGAATAGTAGTATATTCAGGGGAATAAATATCCCCATTATTAAACTGAATGCGAACTATTTGACCGATTTTAGGAACAGATAAGGATCCAGCACCATCACCAGCAAATATTGTGGAATTTATCGGAACTGCCCATGGAAGATCCTTTGCATTTAAATGATCCATTAACCTATAAACACGAACTTGGCATCTCCCCGAAAAAGTGGGATCGATATTATTCGAGATAACTCCTAACCAGTCGTTATCATGAAGATCCTTAAATGACAAGTGTAAACCGTCTGATAATTGCATAATTTTTATTTTTTTATAGGTTCGCTTAAATCTTCACTTGGCTTTGGTCTTGGAATTTTTTCTTTTACTAATTCATTTTTTGAAATGCCTCCAAAGAAATATTTTCCATTTTCAATATCACTTTTTGTAGCTTTGCTTACTTCTGTATCCTCGATTTCGCCCCCCTGAATTTCTGAATTAGGTTTGCTTCCTTTAAAACTGGGTTTTTGTAATTCGTCCCTTTTGGAAGTTGCTAAACTTGGAGCAGCACTTTCCAAACCGCCTTCTTCAATTCCCAAATTAGGTTTAATTTCAGAAAAGCTAGATTTTTCAAGATAACCTGCAGAGGTTGCAACACTAGGATTAGTTTCTTGTCCTTCATCTTTTTGAATATTTCCATCTGTAGATCCTATTTTTACTTTAGATAAGGCTTTTCCTTCAATTGAACCAGAAGTAGAAGTACTTAACGGAATTCCTTTATAAACTAGGGATTGTCCTGTAATAGTCGGATCTCCATCTAAATCTGTTGCTTTTGATCTATCATTAGAAGTTAAAATATTTACTTGGGATTTTAATCCGGTGGGATTTTCAATCGGCTTTCCTATATTAACTTCATTATAGATTTGGGAAATAAGATCTGTAGCTTTTGACATATCCTTTATTTCTTCCCAAATTCCTTGATCATTTAAAATTTTATTTGCAGCCCTTACTAGATTCTCCGTTCCATTTGTTGCTTCTGATTTAGCAATTTTTGAAACAAATTCTCTGAAAGAAGTATCTATAAGCTTATTCGAAAGTTCTTGAGAAGGCATAGTAGGTGCTAAATCTTGAGTCATCGCTTGACGAACAAGACCAAAAACTACAAATATATTTTTACTTTGTGCAGCTGCAAGAGCTTCATTAAAGGAAACTCCTAACCCAGGTATTTTAGTCATCTTAGCTTTTCCAACTGCAGTATCTAAAAGATTTTCTGCAAATGCTTTTCCGAATTTGATAGTATTTCCTATCCATGTTGGCGGTTGAATGGCCTGAGATGCGTTGGAAAGATTAGATTCCCCGGATCCACCCGTTTCAACAAAAGGCTGTCCGGATGTATGAGAAGCTTTTTCCCCATAATCCATATCAGGATTTATATATGCTCTTGCTTCAGTATTAGCTGAGATTTTTAAAGGATTATAAGGAATATCCTCTTGCATGATAATAGGAACACTCACCCCTCCTAGATTAACTGGAATAGATTCTCCTTTAAGCATTGAAAATTCTACGCTTCTTTCTAATCCATTGATAATTCGATCTGTATAGTAATAATCAAGAATAGAATTTCTATATTCCTCTGTTATAGTTCCAACTTTAATGTCAAAAGATATTTCGGCCATTTGAGGATCCGTTACATTAAGATCGTTGAATTGAGAATTAAATGATGTAATGTCAAATTCACATCTTTCGCAATGAATAACATAAGTAGGCATTAAATCGTCAATAGCCGTTAAAACCATATTAGGAACTTCAGAACCTGGAAAAGTTTTTGGTTTTTGTTCTGAAGGATTTGTAGTTAATGTAGATTGATGAAATGTTCTGAATTCTGTAATGTAAATATCCATCATAAAATAACGCATCATATCGGGAAGTATCCATCTTTGATAAACATCATCCCATGCAATTTTGCGATAAAGATTTAGGAGATGAATAATTTTCCAATCAAGTCCTTCAAACATCTTAATTGTAACTTTGCCATCTTTAGAAACCCTGATACCTCTTTTTGGATCTATTTTTAATAAGGAGTCAATTCCTGAGATACTTTGGAAATACCATTGATAATTATTTTGAACAACATTCCATTTATCAATAAATTCTAAGAGCATTTTTTCTCTAACGAATTCATTAGCATCCCTTAAGAATTGCCTTGTAGAATAAAAATTTCTTGCATTAATATCATCCTGAGGCTCTGCCCTTTCAAATAATGGATGAGGCATTTTATCATAGTTTGTTAACTCAAGATTCGTATTTGCAGGTCTAAATCCAAGTCTAAAAGTCAAATAGGTTGGTTCATCAAAGGTTTTTGATATTTTTCCGCCAGCAATTACTCCGCTATTCAAGACTGAACCAGGAGTTCTAAAAGACTTAAAGATATTTTCAGCTAAGGTTGGCATTATCTGGTTATTTTTTTATTTATTGTTGTTCAAAGCCTTTTTTATCCTGTATTTTTACTGGATCAACAGGAACAGGAGCAGGCCATTCTCTTCTTGTTAAAATAAATTTTTGGGAGAATAGCGAATAGACTTGCGGAACATCTCTTACCCAGGATAAAGTAAATCCCTTAACATAATACCATCCCGTATAGAAAAATTCCAAAGCTGCATCGGCAACAAAATTTTTATCTATTAAGAGGTTTTCAAAACGATTCTTTTGTATTAAAACAATTGGAACCTTATCCCCTTTAATGATATTTAAGTTAGAACCCTGAACAGATATTTCTACATTTAATTTTTCTAATTCAACTCGGTTCAAAATATTTTGAATCTGTGATCTAACATAATTTCTGTGGTGATTTCCTGTCCATTTACTATTATCTTCATCGGGATTAGAAATTGTATATTGAATTCCTAACCATGGGGAACTATTATAGAGATCTGCATAGTTATAATTAGCTCTTGCGGGTTCATTGGAATGTAAGGAAGCATCCCAAGTAGCTCGCCCTCTCAATAAAATATGGCTGTTTAATTTTTCCTGGTCATAAGCAGGATCAATTTTGAAGGACCAATATTTAGTTTTTTCCGGGTCATCATAAAGAACTTTGTTATGCTCAAAGAAGCAAGCTTGAACATTAGTTCCATATTCAAAAGTAATAGCTGAAGATTTATTAATGGGTTTCCAGTCTGTGATATAAAAACTTGTTGTCCTATATCCTTCGAAGTTTGAAAATACTTTAGGAGCCTCAACAGCTTCATTTGTATTACTTCCCCAATAATATTCTTTCGGAACATTACTTAAAGAAGCAGCTATATCAATTTCATCTTCCGATGAAAGTAATTGTTTTTGAACATTTACAAAATTAAAATTATAATAAATATCGATCCACCAGTCAAAGAAACTATTTTCATCTTTCCATGATCTTGAAGCTATTTCTTCGATGGAAATTTCATAGCTAGTAAAAACAAACCATAATTGCTTATCATCTGTGTTTTCTTCGTTTGTATTAAATCCTAAACCTAATGATTTAGCGATTTCTTTTAGAGCTTCCATCGAAGTCATTCCATTAAAAGCTACAGCTTTTTTATATCCTGAAAGACCTGGTATAAAAAGTTCTCCAAAAAATGTAATTGTAATACCTGATTGAACAGAAGTACTTTTTTTAAGAGGGCTTACCCCCGTAATTACATAATCATTTCGGATAGGATGTAATAAATCAGTTTGATTAGTAATAGCCACAGAAATAATGTCCCCATCTTTAGGCATTTCCTTAGTTAGGAATTTATCATTAGAAAAACTTAAAGTAAGGATAATAGTCGGAAGCCTTTTTGTTGAATCTATTTCAAAATAATCAATCTCTCCCCTAGAAATAAGATAATCATTTATTTTTATAAAAGGAAATTCTACAGAAGTTTTATCTTCTATCTTTTGAGCTTTTCCCCCAGGATTAGTTTCGGGTAAGGACATTTCATCCAATACGATTGTTGGTTTGAAAACATTATAAATCCTATATTTTTCTTTTCCAGCATCGTTTCTACTAGCTTGTTTTGGGGGTTCACTATCCCCGATTGGATTAAATGTATAATCAGCCATTAGACTTTTTTGCTTTTTATAATTGTAGTTAAGAATTCACTTGAACTCATTCCATTCTTTAAACATGCACTTTCTCCAATGCCTTCCCCAAAATAAACCCGGCCATTCCTATGGACTATCTGTTTTGCTCCTTCATCGGCAATATTAGGAGGTAATGCACCCTCTTTAAGATTTCTATCACTAAAAGCAACAGCAGTTTTATCTTGTTTAGGAGCTTTTGTGGGGTCGATATATTTATATGAAAGCCTAATCTTATTCTCCGGAGAATCCGCTCCTTCCCCCTGTTTCTTAACATTATCCTGTGCACTATTTAAATCAGGGATAAGAATAATGTCTCCTGGAGAAATAGTAAAAGCATTGCTAATTCCATTATATTTTAAAATGAACTCTGCATAAATGGTATTA
>ENA-UOWE01004619-UOWE01004619.1-activated-sludge-metagenome-genome-assembly--contig:-NODE-4619-length-13120-cov-7.264217_pt1 | contig 13120 bp, 11 predicted proteins | sample MGYA00249841_ERZ761562 | MGnify/ENA primary metagenome ERZ761562 (study PRJEB28883, sample SAMN05720200) | activated sludge metagenome | isolation source: Anaerobic digester | place: Japan... | reverse complement strand
GAACACGATGAGGAGCACGAAGGCGAGCACCGAGAAGATCCCGAACGCGACGGGTGCCTTCCAGTTGCGCACGACCGCTGTCTCGAGAGCGACCCTCGGGGTCGAGGGCACGGGCACCTGGGCTGCTGTTGTCGAGGTCATTCGGCCACCGCCTTGGTCGCAGCGAGCTTCGCGGCACGCTTCGATGTGGTGCCCGGTACGGGCAGTCTGAAGATCGCGCGCACGAGAGGCGGCGCAGCGATGAAGAGCACGATGAGCGACTGGACGACGAGAACGATGTCGATCGGGATGCCCTGTGCCGCCTGCATCGAGTACCCGCCGGCTTTCAGCGCACCGAACAGCACCCCGGCGATGAACACTCCCACCGGCTTCGAACGCCCGAGCAGGGCCACCGTGATCGCGTCGAATCCGATGCCCGCGTCGATTCCGCCGGTGAAGCCGGTGGTCACCGTGCCGAGCACCTGCGAGACGCCTGCGAGTCCGACGAGTGCGCCGGAGATCAGCATCGCGTAGAGGTAGACGTTCTTGACGCTGATTCCGGCGACGAGAGCCGCATTGGGGTTGGCCCCAACCGCCCGGAACTTGAATCCGAGGCTCGACCTGTTGATGAGGTACCACACGAACACCGTGGCGATGATCGCGAAGACGAAGCCCAGGTGCAGGTTGTACGACGGGCCGAGCAGCTTCGGGAAGATGGCCGTCTCCAGCATCGCGGGAGACTTCGGGTTGCTCGACCCCGGCGCCTGAAGCGCTCCGGGGGTGTGGAGCAGGAACGAGATCAGGTAGAACCCGACGTAGTTGAGCATGATCGTCACGATCACCTCGTGCGCGCCGGTGCGGGCCTTGAGCAGGCCGGCGATTCCACCCCAGATCGCGCCGGCGAGCATCCCGAGCACCACTGCGACGATCAGGTGGATGCCGAACGGCAGCGGCCAGGCGAAGCCCACGTAGCCAGCAGCTCCGGCCGCGACCAGCATCTGTCCACGCCCACCGATGTTGAACAGTCCGGCGCGGAAGCCGACGGCAACACCCAGACCGGCCGCGATCAGCGGGGTCGCGAAGGTCAGCGTCTCGGTGAAGGGCTTGATGCCCTTGGCGAAGCCGTCCACCCGGAAGTTGTAGATCGACCCCTGGAACAGTGCGCTGTAGGCACCGGCGACGGCGTCCCAGATGGCCTTGAAGGTGTCACCGGGCCGCGAGAAGAAGTAGCCCGAGGCCTGCTGCACCGACTCGTCGGTGAGCACGATGAGGATGGCGCCGGCGAGCAGGGCGAGCACCACGGCCAGAACCGAGATGACGGCACTGCCACCCATGATGTCGCGGAGCACCTGCTGGGCGCGCGACGGCGGCGCCACCTCGTTGGGCAACTGGCCGGGGGCCAGGTCGGTTGTGGTCGTCATGCCGCAGCTCCTGCCTGGGCCGGGGTCTCCCCGGCCATCATGAGTCCAAGTACGTCGCGCGGAGTGTCGCCGGGAACGATCCCGACGATGCCTCCGCGGTACATCACCGCGATCCGGTCCGCGAGCGCGACGACCTCGTCGAGTTCGGTGGAGACCACGATCACCGGCACGCCGGCATCCCTGGCCTGGATGATCCTGGTGTGCACGAACTCGATGGATCCGACGTCGAGTCCGCGGGTCGGCTGGGCGGCGACGAACAGCTTGAGATCGCGGCTCAGCTCGCGCGCGAGCACGACCTTCTGCTGGTTGCCGCCCGACAACTTGCCGACCGGCGTGTTGATCGACTGCGTGCGAACGTCGAACTCGGCGACCTTGGCGGTCGCGAACTCGGCCAGGTACTTCAGCTGCAGAGTGCCCGCCTTGACGAACGGTGGCTGGGTCGCGCGGTCCAGCATGAGGTTCTCGGAGATGGTGAACTCCGCGATGAGGCCGTCCTCAGTGCGATCCTCGGGAACGAACCCGACGCCAGCATCGAGCGTCTTGCGTACCGAGAGCTCGCGCAGCGAGACGCCGTGCAGGTGCATGTTGCCGGTGATCCGGTGCTGCAGACCCATGATCGCCTCGGTGAGCTCGGTCTGGCCGTTGCCCTGAACCCCGGCGATGGCGAGAACCTCGCCCTCGTGCACCTCGAAGCTGACGTTGTTGACGACCAACTGGTTGCGCTGGTCGATGACCGACAGGTTCTCCACCACGAGCGCTGTCGCCCCCGGATGCGCCGGACCCTTGTGGATCATCAGGTCGACCGCGCGGCCCACCATCAGCGACGCGAGCTCCTCGTTGGTCGCCGTCGGAGAGGCTTCGCCGACGACCTTGCCCAAGCGGATGACCGTGATGCGGTCCGCGACCTCGCGCACCTCCCGCAGCTTGTGGGTGATGAACACGATGGAGGTTCCCGACTCCTTGAGCTGGCGCATGATGACCATGAGCTCGTCGGTCTCCTGGGGGGTGAGCACTGCGGTGGGCTCGTCGAACACGAGCACCTTCGCGTCGCGCGATAGCGACTTGATGATCTCGACCCGTTGCTGCACGCCGACGGGCAGATCCTCGACGAGGGCGTCGGGGTCGACGTCGAACCCGAACCGCGCGGAGATCTCGCGGACCTTCTGGCGCGCACCGGCAAGGTCGAGACGGCCACCGAACTTCGTCTCCTCGTGGCCGAGCATGACGTTCTCGGCGACGGTGAATACGGGGATCAGCATGAAGTGCTGGTGCACCATTCCGATGCCCGCGTTCATCGCGTCGCCGGGGCCGGCGAAGTGCTGGACCTCGTCGTCCAGCAGGATCTGGCCCTCGTCGGCCTGGTACAGCCCGTAGAGCACATTCATCAGGGTGGACTTGCCGGCGCCGTTCTCGCCCAGCAATGCGTGGATCTCGCCCGGTTCGACCGTGAGGTCAATGTGGTCGTTTGCGACCAGGGAACCGAACCTCTTGGTGATCCCGCGAAGTTCTAGCTTCATGTCGTCCAATCTAACGCGGCGGCTCTGCCGATGGTGCTGTCAAGTTAAGAAGGTCGGGGAGACCAGCTGAGGCAGCTGGCCTCCCCGACCGGGGTACTACGAGTGACTAGCCGAGGTAGCTGGCCACCGGGATGCTGCCGTCGATGATGCCGGCCTTGATCTTGTCGAGCTCACCCTGCAGGTCAGGCGAAACCTTCGACTCGAAGTTGTGGAACGGCGCGATACCGACTCCATCGTTCTCGAGGGTTCCGACGTACGGGGCGTTGGAGAAGTCGCCACCGGCCGCACCGGTCACCACGTCGAACGTCGCCTGCTTGATGCCCTTGAGGATCGAGGTCAGGATGATGTCGGCGGTCGACGGGTCGGTCACGAACAGGTCAGCGTCAACACCGACGAGGGCGATGTCCTTGCCCGAGTCAGCGATGGCCGCGACGGCGCTCTGGTAGATCGGTCCACCGACCGGCAGCAGAACATCTGCACCCTGGTCGATGAAGTTCTGAGCGGTGCTCTTGGCGACGTCGTTGGCCTCGAAGCCACCGGTCATGGTGGCGGTGTCGGGGCTGGCCGGGTCGAAACCGAGGACGGTGACGGACTTGCCCATCGCCTGGTTGTAGTAGGCAACACCCTGAGCGAAGCCATCCATGAAGATCGTGACGGTGGGGAAGTTCATGCCACCCCAGGTCGCGACGATTCCGGACTTGGAGTAGCTCGCAGCGGCGTAGCCGGCGAGGAACGCGGCCTGAGCCGTGTTGAACACGATCGGCTTCGTGTTGTCGAAGTCGGGCGTGCCGTTGAAGTCGGCGTCTGCCGCGTCATCGATCAGCGCGAACTGGATGTCGGGGTTGGCCTCAGCCGCCGTCAGGGTCGCTGCGGAGAGCGCGAAGCCAACGGTGAAGATGAGCGTGCAGCCCTGCGACACGAGGCTGTCGATGTTCGGTGCGTAGTCGGTCTCGGAAGCGGACTCGACGGTGATCGGCGTGACGCCGAGCGAGTCGGCTGCCTCGGTGAGGCCCTCGTAGCCGAGCTGGTTGAACGACTTGTCGTCGAAACCGCCGGAGTCAGAGACCATGCAGGGAACGAAATCGCTGGGAGCGGCGGTCTCGCCGCCAGTTTCGGGTGCTGCTGCACAACCGGCGAGAACGAGCGCGCTCGTGCCGATCAGTGCGATACCGCTGAGTACGCGGCCGCGAGAGGTGATTCTCAAGGTGTCCTCCAAGATGCTGCCCGCCAGGAAGTGACGGGACATAGTGCAATACACGTTACCGAATGTTACGAATCGCGCATCAGCCAAACCGAGGCTGACGCACAAAGGTTACAAACTCGCGATGCTTGGGAAATCAGCGGGAAATGTTCAGTACATTTCGGGGCGGACTGCACCCGTTAGAGCACGTCGTCCCGGCCGGACACCTTGAGGGCATCCACGACTGACTTGACTCGTTGGGCGTTGGCCGTCGTGGTCACGAGCAGGGCATCCGGGGTGTCGACGACGACGATATCGGTCACTCCGATGAGCGAGATGAGCCGACCACTCTGACTGATCACGACGCCGGTGGACGAGTCGGCGAGCACGCGCGCGTTCTCCCCCAGGATCGCGAGGTCGCTCTTGCGACCGCCAGCGTGCAGCTTGGCGATCGAGGCGAAGTCGCCGACGTCATCCCAGTCGAAGTCGCCCGGGATGACCACGAGTTTGCCTGACGCCGCGGCGGGCTCAGCGACGGTGTAGTCGATCGCGATCTTGGGAAGTGCCGGCCACACCTTGTCGACGACCGCGCCACGTCGAGGCGTGTCCCAGGCGGCCGCGAGCTCCGTGAGTCCCTCGAGCAGCCGGGGGTTCGATTCACCCAACTGGGCCAACAGCACGTCGGCGCGGGCGATGAACATTCCGCCGTTCCAGAGGTGATTGCCGTCGGCGACATACTTCTCGGCTGTAGCGAGGTCGGGCTTCTCAACGAATGACTCGACGGCGACAGCGTGCGGGGCGCCATCGATGGCCAGGGGTCCGGCGCAGTGGATGTACCCGAACCCGATCGCCGGCTCCGTGGGAGTGATGCCGATGGTCGCGATGTAACCAGCCCTGGCGGCCGCCACGCCCTCCTCGACCGCGCGACGGAAGCCTCTGACATCCGTGATCACGTGGTCGGCCGCGAATGAGCCGATGATGACGTCAGGTTCGCGGCTGACCAGAATCGCTGCCGCGAGCCCGATCGCCGCGGAGGAGTCCTTCGGCTCGCTCTCGAGCACGACGTTGGGATCGGTGAGGTCGGGCAGCTGAGCCTCTACGGCGGCGCGGTGAGCGCGTCCGGTCACGACCATGATGCGGTCACTCCCTGACAGCGGTGCGAGCCGATCCCAGGTGTCGCGCAACAGAGTCTGCCCTGAGCCGGTGAGGTCGTGCAGGAACTTCGGTGCGTCGGCACGCGAGAGCGGCCAGAGGCGTGATCCGATGCCACCCGCGGGGATGACGCTGTAGAACCCCGGCACGCTCGCTGCGGATCGACTCATGCCTCAAACATAGACTTAAGGGGACATTCACCTGCCGGTCACGTCGTTCTCGGCGGTCCCGTCACGTCACCTTGGCATCGTGACAGTCATGCGAGTTGTGGTTGTCAGTGAGAGTTTCCTCCCCACCACCAACGGCGTCACCACCAGCGTGCGGAAGGTGCTCGATCACCTCGCCGCCGAGGGACACGAGGCGATAGTCATCGTTCCCACCGCTGGCGCACCCGCGACCTACGCGGGATTCCGAGTGCACGAGGTGCCGGCGATCGCGTACCGGCAATTCCCGGTCGGCCTGCCTCACCCGATGGTGCAGAAGCTGATCGCCGACTTCAAGCCTGATGTGGTGCACGCGGCATCCCCGTTCCTGCTCGGGGCACAGGCTATTGCCGCAGCAGGTCGACTCGGCATCGCGAGCGTCGCCATCTTCCAGACGGATGTCGCCGGCTACGCCCGCAGGAACCGACTGGGCGCCGCGACCCGCTTCGCCTGGCGCATCGTGCGCTGGATCCACGAGGGTGCCGACCTGACTCTCGTGCCGTCGAGCGCGTCAATGGCCGATCTGGAGGGTGCCGGAGTGCAGCGACTCGCGCGCTGGGGCCGCGGCGTCGACCTCGATACCTACCACCCGCGCAATCGGACTGCTCCGGGAGTTCGTCGGCTGCGCGAACGGCTGGCTCCGCACGGCGAGACCATCGTGGGGTACGTGGGCCGGTTGGCCCCGGAGAAGCAGGTCGAGCGGATGAGCGCGCTGCGGGGGCTCAGCGGCATCCGTCTCGCCTTGGTCGGCAGCGGACCGTCGCTCGGCTCGATCAAGCGAGAACTGAGCGGCATGCCGGTGACCTACCTCGGGCCACTATCGGGCCCGGACCTGGCCGCGGCGTATGCCAGTTTCGACGTGTTCCTGCACACGGGGACGGAGGAGACCTTCGGTCAGACCGTGCAGGAGGCTCATGCGTCTGGGCTTCCGGTCGTCGCCCCTCGAGCGGGCGGGCCGATCGATCTCATTGATCACGGTACGACCGGCTACCTCTATGACCCCGAGGATGCCGCGACCCTGCGTCCGTACGTCGAAGCCCTCACCATCGACCCCGAGCTGCGCTCACGCATGGGCGAAGCCGGCCGGCGTGGCGTACTGGGCAAGACCTGGCACGGCGTGTGCAGCGACCTCGTCGGGTACTACGAGCAGGCCATCGCGTCGCGGGTGGTTGTTGCGGGCTGAGGCGCGTCTGCCGACCCCGTGGAGTCAGTAGTAGAACACCCACGTCGATCCGTCAAGGTTGAAGACGGTGCACGGGTAGTAGTCCGCCGGGATCGGTCCGGGAGGTCCCATTCCCGGGGGGAGGTTCCAGGGAAATCCGTGACAAAGCCAATAGGCCCATTCGTAGGATCCCTCCTGGTACCCCATGTAGGGAACGTAGCCACTTGCTAGGTCGACACCGCCACTGCCACTCCCGGCCGCAGCCGCGGCAATGGCCTCAGCGTGCGAGTCCTGCACCGCTTTCGCAGCGCCGAGGTAGGCGGTGAGATCGGCGGACGGGTCGGTGCCGTCCTCGATGTGACCGCCGACGCGGGCGATCGCGGAGGAGAGCGCAGCGCGAGTCTCGGACGAGGCTGAGCCGGAGGCATCCAGTACCCCGGCGCCCCTGGCGGCGACCGAGCCCGCGACAGCCATGATCCCGGTGCGAAGTCGATGGAGGGCATCATCGATCTCGGCGATCGTCGCGTCATGGCCCGACCACTCGTCGCGCAGGTCACCCGACCATTCGGTGAGCTCGGCGGTCGCGTCGGTGAGCACGGCCGGGTCCGAGTCGTGGACGACTGCCGGCCGAGCCTCGAGGGTGGGGCCCGGGTCGGGTAGCGCCGCGGTCAGGGCGTCACGCAGGGGGCCGAGCGCGGCGGTGGCCGTGGCATCCAGCAGATCGGAACCGACGGCCTGCAGGTCGGCGCCGGTCGCAAGCGCCACCTTCGCCTCAGCAGCGATCGCGATGTAGTGATCGAGCGAGAGACTGGCCGACGTGCGCACGTCAGCGGCGTCCGCGAGTGCGTGATCGTATTCGGCGGATGCGACGCGGTGAGCCTCGTAGTCGTCTGTAGTCGACGCCAGCGCCGCCACACCTCCGCCCAGTACGAGCACCGGCACGAGCAGAGCACACACTGCGAGGGATGCCCGCATCGGCCCTCCTCGGTCCGTAGATCTGACGAATACACAGTATCGACGCGCGCTCAATCGGGGAACCGTCGATTTATCTTGAAATCGAGCGATCTTTCAGCGTGACTGGACAGTGCACCCCGAAACACAGTCATAGACTGAATGAGGTCCGGCCACGGACCGTTCGTCGGTCGCCTCGACGCGACCACTTCAGCCAAGCAAGGAGGGGTCGCTCGTGCCAGAGAAGTCGGCGAGTACCCTGGCGAGCGAACCGCCCGCCACACCCGTGATCAGAAACCCGAAACGGCCAGCGGGAACGCTGTACCGGGGTCGCGAAGGCATGTGGGGCTGGGTGCTGCACCGCATCACAGGCACCGCGATCTACTTCTTCCTCCTCGTGCACATTCTCGACACCTCGCTGGTGCGGCTGAGCCCCGAGGCCTACAACGCGGTGATCAACACGTACAAGACGCCCATCATGGGCCTCGGTGAGATCGCCCTCGTGGCGGCGATCGGCCTGCACGCGCTCAACGGACTGCGGATCATCCTGATCGACTTCTCCAGCTGGGGCACCAAGCACCAGCGCCTCATGTTCTGGATCGTCGTCGGCCTGTGGCTCGTGCTGCTGGCAGGCTTCGTTCCCCGCCAGCTGATGCACATCTTCGGAGGTGCCGCATGAGTGTGATCGACGCACCCCGCAGCAAGGCAGCCCCGAAGCGCCGCGGCATCAACTGGGAGAAGTGGGGCTGGATCTACATGCGCGCGAGCGGTGTCGTGCTCGTCGTGCTGATCTTCGGTCACCTGTTCGTGAACCTCGTTGCCGGTGAGGGCGTCAAGGCCATCGACTTCGCCTTCGTCGCCGGCAAGTGGGCCGATCCGTTCTGGGTCGTCTGGGACACCCTGCTGCTCTGGCTCGCCCTCATCCACGGCGGCAACGGCATGCGCACCCTCGTCAACGACTACGCCAACAACAAGACAGTGCGGAGGATCCTGCTCGCGGGAGTCTTCGCATCCACTGCAATCCTCATCATCCTGGGAACCCTTGTGATCTACACGTTCGACCCCTGTCCCGTCGGCGCAGCGCCTGAGCTGCTCCCGAGCTTCTGCCCGGTGCCCTAGTGGCCGACCAGATCGCAGACGGCACCGTCATCGACGGTGTTCACTACCACCAGCACGAGATCGTCATCGTCGGCGCGGGCGGTGCCGGGATGCGCGCGGCAATCGAGGCCGGACCCCACGCCTCCACCGCGGTGATCTCCAAGCTCTACCCCACCCGCTCCCACACCGGCGCGGCGCAGGGCGGCATGGCCGCAGCGCTCGCCAACGTGGAGGAGGACAACTGGGAGTGGCACACCTACGACACCGTCAAGGGTGGCGACTACCTCGTCGACCAGGATGCCGCTGAGATCCTCGCGAAGGAGGCCATCGACGCGGTCATCGACCTCGAGAACATGGGCCTGCCGTTCAACCGCACGCCCGACGGCAAGATCGATCAACGCCGCTTCGGTGGTCACACCCGCGAGCACGGCAAGGCGCCGGTGCGTCGCGCCTGCTACGCCGCCGATCGCACGGGTCACATGATCCTTCAGACGCTCTACCAGAACTGCGTCAAGTTGGGCATCAACTTCTTCAACGAGTTCTACGTGCTCGACCTCGTGATGACCAAGGTCGACGGCAAGGACCAGCCCTCGGGCGTCGTCGCCTACGAGCTCGCGACCGGCGAGCTGCACGTCTTCCAGGGCAAGGCGATCATCTTCGCCACCGGTGGCTTCGGCAAGATCTACAAGACCACCTCCAACGCCCACACCCTGACCGGTGACGGAGTCGGAATCATCTGGCGCAAGGGCCTGCCGCTCGAGGACATGGAGTTCTACCAGTTCCACCCGACCGGACTCGCGGGGCTCGGCATCCTGCTCTCCGAAGCGGCTCGAGGCGAGGGCGCGATCCTGCGCAACGCCTCCGGCGAGCGCTTCATGGAGCGCTACACCCCGACCCTGAAGGACCTCGCGCCGCGCGACATCGTCGCCAGGTCGATGGCCCTGGAGGTGCGCGAGGGTCGCGGTGCCGGTCCCGACAAGGACTACCTGTACCTCGACATCACCCACCTCGAGCCGGCCGTCATCGACGAGAAGCTGCCGGACATCACCGAGTTCGCCCGCACCTATCTCGGTGTTGAGCCGTACACGGAGCCCGTGCCGGTGCTGCCGACGGCGCACTACGCGATGGGCGGCATCCCGACCAACGTCAGTGCCGAGGTGCTGCGCACCAACACCGAGGTCGTGCCGGGTCTGTACGCGGCCGGCGAGTGCGCCTGCGTCTCAGTGCACGGGTCGAACCGCCTGGGCACCAACTCGCTTCTCGACATCAACGTCTTCGGCAAGCGTGCCGGCAAGAACGCGGTCGAGTACGTGAAGAAGACCAAGCAGTTCACGCCCCTGCCGGAGAACCCGGCGGCGGGTGTGCAGAAGATCCTCGACATGGTTCGTAGCGGCGACGGCACCGAGCGTGTCGCCGTCATCCGCAAGGAGCTGCAGGACTCCATGGACCGCAACGCGCAGATCTTCCGCACCGACGAGAGCCTCGAAGAGGTCACCAAGCTCATCGAGACCCTTCGCGGCCGGTACAAGAACATCCAGCTGCAGGACAAGGGCAAGCGCTTCAACACCGACCTGCTCGAGGCCGTGGAGCTCGGCTTCCTGCTCGACCTCGCCGAGGTGCTCGTCTACTCGGCGCGCAGCCGCAAGGAGAGCCGTGGCGGCCACATGCGCGAGGACTACCCCGACCGGGATGACAAGAACTTCCTCGTGCACACCATGGCCTACCTGGTCGGCGACCCCGAATCCAAGGAGGCGGGCGACCACATCAAGATCGACTGGAAGCCGGTCGTGATCACGAACTACCCACCGATGGAGCGCAAGTACTGACATGAGCACCGCAGCCGTAATGGAGAACCAGCCGCACGTGCCCGAGGTCATCCCGACCTTCACGGCGACCCTGATCATCCGTCGCTTCGATCCCGAGGTGGATGACGAACCGCGCTGGCAGGACTTCGACGTCGAGCTGCGCGGCACCGACCGCGTGCTCGACGCGCTTCACAAGATCAAGTGGGAGCAGGACGGGTCGCTGACGTTCCGTCGCTCGTGTGCGCACGGCGTCTGCGGATCGGATGCGATGCGCATCAACGGTCGCAACCGCCTGGCCTGCAAGACGCTCATCAAGGACCTCGACATCTCGAAGCCCATCTACGTGGAGGCCATCAAGGGCCTGCCGCTGGAGAAGGACCTCATCGTCGACATGGAGCCGTTCTTCGAGAGCTACCGCTCGATCAACCCGTTCCTCATGGCGTCGGGCTCGCCCGACAAGGAGCGCAAGCAGAGCCCGGTCGAGCGCGCGCGCTTCGACGACACGACCAAGTGCATCCTCTGCGCTGCGTGCACGTCGAGCTGCCCGGTGTTCTGGACCGACGGCCAGTACTTCGGCCCGGCCGCCATCGTGAACGCGCACCGCTTCATCTTCGACTCGCGCGACGAGGGCGCCCAGGTGCGCCTCGACATCCTCAACGACAAGGAGGGGGTGTGGCGCTGCCGCACGACCTTCAACTGCTCCGAGGCGTGCCCCCGCGGCATCCAGGTGACGCAGGCGATCGCCGAGGTCAAGATGGCCGTGCTGCGGGGCAAGCCCTAGCTGTATCCCCGGATTCTTCGAGGGGGACAGACAGATCGGTTGACCTCCTAGGGCAAAGCACGTAGTGTTGGCGAGTCGGCCAACCCACCGGCACCCCGAATCGCAGCACCTACACCCGTACGGTCGCTGATCTTCCGCATCCCCCTGCGGCCCCCGAATGCAGCGCAGTGGAACTTCTGCGCGGAATCGCCCCCACCCGATGTTCCCCTTCATGGCGGCCGCCCTCGCGCTCGCCCTCAGCTTCGCCGCGCCCGTAGCAGCCCCCGCACCCGACGTTCCGACCACCAGTGTCGTGCTCGCGCCACGGATGGCGTCCCCGGTCGCCGAACGCCGGGCACCCGTCATCGAGTGGACGATCACCGTCGACACGATCGGGTACCAGGACGCGCTCGACGCCTGCCTCTGGACCCGAATGGACTTCGACGGGGTCGTGCCCATCGTCGGCGCCCACAACTTCTGCGGTGGCGACATCGTGCTCGACATGAAGGTCGGCGAGATCGTGCATCTCCTCGGTGCCGGTGTCGACGGCACCTACGTCGTTACCGGCGATCGCCAGGTGTATCCGGGCGACGACGCGATCGAGGCCACAGCAGGCCTCGACTCCCCCGTGCTGCTGCAGACCTGCTACTGGGATGTCGACCAGGGGATGCGCCTCGTCGCGCTGAGTCAGCTGGGCTAGTCGACAGACTGTCTAGCATGACGCGGCTTCGGGTGAAATCTTGGGGCTAGCTGCTTCCTGAATCTCGCGCGTCGGCGGCGGTCGTCGCCGCGAGAGCGCGCGCCGCCCGGGCCTGCGCCTCCTTGAGCGTGACGGTCCTGAGCTCAGCGCGTACCTCGGCGAGTGCGGCCGGCGTCATCGAGAGGGTCGTGCATCCGAGACCCACGAGCACCACCGCGAGCTTCGGGTCGGCCGCGGCCTCACCGCAGACGCCCACCGGCTTGCCTGCTGCTGCACCGGCATCCCCGAGCATCTTCACGAGCCTGAGCACGGCCGGATGCCACGGGTCCTGGTACGAGGCAACCGAGCCGAGCATGCGGTCCGCCGCCAACGTGTACTGGGTCAGGTCGTTGGTGCCGATGGACACGAAGTCGCTCACCTCGGCCACCTGGTCGGCCACAACGGCCAGCGACGGCACCTCGGCCATCACACCCACAGTCTTGAGACCGAGCTTCTTGCCGTAGTCGACGAACCACGTGGTCTCCTCGGCATCGGAGACCATGGGTGCCATCACCCAGAGATCGGCGGTCGTTGCAGCCTGCGCGTTGACGAGCGCCTGCAGCTGATCGGCGAGGATCTGCTGGTTCGCCCGCAGCGCCCGAAGGCCGCGCAGTCCGAGGGCCGGGTTCTCCTCGTGGGCGGCGTTGAGGAAGCTCAGCGGCTTGTCGGCTCCCGCGTCGAGCGCGCGCACGACGACCTTCTTGCCGGGGAAGTGCTGGAGCAGGTCGATGTACTGACGGGCCTGCTCGGCGACGGTCGGAGCGGTCGTCGAGTCGAGGAAGAGGAACTCGGTGCGGAACAGACCGACGCCCTCGGCCCCGAGTGCGACGGCCGCCTCGGCGTCCTTCGGCGAGCCGAGGTTGGCCAGCAACGGAATCTTGGTCCCGTCGCCTAGGGCGCCATCCGTGATCGGCGCAACGGCGAGCGCGGCGCGCTCGACGATGCGGGCCTCGGCGGCGGCGATGGCCGTGGGGGTCGGATCGCTCACGATGACGCCGGTTGCGGCATCCGCGATCACGAGCGTGCCGTCCGTGAGATCGAGCGCGCCGGTCACGCCGACGACCGCGACGATCGACTTCGACCGCGCGAGGATCGCGGTGTGACTCGTCGGGCCGCCGTCGCGCGTGATGAGGGCGAGCACCTTGTCGAGCTC
>ENA-UOWE01004587-UOWE01004587.1-activated-sludge-metagenome-genome-assembly--contig:-NODE-4587-length-13193-cov-12.682143_pt1 | contig 13193 bp, 11 predicted proteins | sample MGYA00249841_ERZ761562 | MGnify/ENA primary metagenome ERZ761562 (study PRJEB28883, sample SAMN05720200) | activated sludge metagenome | isolation source: Anaerobic digester | place: Japan... | reverse complement strand
CTTTAAAAGAAGAAAGAAAGAAAGAAACAAGTCCCCAGAACAAAGAAATAAAGAAAGAAGAAAAAGACCCCCCAGAAAAATAAATATTCTTTCTTTATTTTTTTTTATTTACCCGTTCCAAACATTTCAAAAATGTAAGTCGCTCCGGTTTTAATTATGTCTATGGCGAACAAGGTATATAACATATATCAATGAAAAACCCAGCCACTACAAAGAAGCTGGGTGATATGTAAGGCTGAAAAGTTGTTGCAAAAAGGTTGAACCCCGCACACATTCGGGCAATTTACAACAATATTATAATTAAAATTTAATTTCATTTTTATCATGTGTGTTAATATGAACTATATTCAACGAAGCAAAGATAAGTAAAAAAACAATACAAAGTCAAATAAAAGTAAAAAATATTTTTTCATGTATATAAAACAGTAAATATTTTAGCACATAATTCTGTTTATTTTTGTTTAAGTAAAATATTTAAAATAAAAATAAAATGGGTAATATATGCGATTGTAGTACAGGTAAGCTAAATACAGCTCCTAATAGTTGTCCTGATTTATTGCAGATAACTAAAAGAATTATTCTTGTTCCTAAGTATAAAGCAGACGGGACAGTTAATGAATTTGCAAACAAATCCGATGTTACAAAAGCCGCATTACAAGCTAAATTCGATGAGAACGATATTGATAACAGATTTTTCCCATTGGCTGAATTCAAGAATGTAGAAGAAACTCGTGCCGATTCTATTTTTCAAGAATTTAACGATAGAAGTAAGGTTAAGATAGAAGATGGGAAACGTTCTTTTACTGGCTATATCGTAAATCAAGGAGCAAAATATTTGCAGAAAATAAAATCATGGGGTTGCCAAGAATTCGGCGTTTATATCATTGATAAAAATTCAAATTTCAGATACAAAACCGACAAAGCAACAGAATTAAAAGTACAGCCTATTGCAGTTGACCAAAACAGCTTTGAAGCTAAACTTGTACTTGCAACAGATACGACTTCGGAAATGATTATGGTTTCTTTCGACTTCGCATCTTACGAATTAGATGAGTACATTCGTTACATTGCTTACGAAGATTTAGATTTTGATGGTTTAAATACTTCGGATGTTTACGGACTATATACCGTAACAGGAACAGCAACATCAATTTCAACAACCGGAGTAACGATAACATTAACGACTGATTACGGACTGCCTGTTAAGAATTTACTTATAACCGACTTTTTTGATTCGCATGGAGGAACACATTCTAACTTGTATAATGTAACGGATTCGGCAGCAGTTCCAATTCTTACATTCGCTGAAACCTCTGATGGAGTTTATGCAATGACTTTCGCAGCACAAACATCTACTGATGTATTAAGATGTACTCCCGATAAATCAAAATATGATTTCGCTGCAGTAACAGCAGTAGCAATAACAATTCCGTAACTATGAAAAAAATAGAAGGAGTTTGGTATAATGATACGGAAATTTCAAAAATGAATTTTGAGGATTTCTGTGCTACAATTCCAAATAAGACAAAAGATTTTCAGAAAAACATATATTTCCAAATAACAGGAAAGAAAGCGGAAATAATTACTGAAAAGAAAAAGTCAAAAAAAGAAATAACAGAGGTAACGGAGGAAGGAGCTTAGTTTTATATTTTTGTTCAGGTTAAGCCTTGCCTAAGAAAAGGCAGGGCTTTTTTAATTTATAATCATGGATTTAAAAACATTACAAAATCGTATTGACAAACTAAATTTAAATAACTTATTTAAAAAGATATTTAATTTAAGAGATGTGAAAGATTTTGTAATCAAAAGAAACCAAGAACAGCTATATAAGAGCGGTATTGACGCAACAGGAAAAAAGATAAAGACTTATTTCGCAAATAGTCCAAACGTATATTCACATGCAACTATTAATTATAAGAGAGCAAAAGGTCAACCGGATACTATTGTAACACTAAAAGACACAGGAGCGTTTTATGATACTTTTAAGGTTAGTGCAGAAAATGAATATGCAGAATTAACAGCAAATTTTGAAGTACATGGAGAAAGTATTGCGGAAAACGTTGATACAACAAATATTTTAGGGTTAGTAGACGAGAATAAAAAAATACTAATTGATTACATAAAACCTTTATTTTTGAAAGAATTTAAAGCGGAGGTTTTGAAATGAGATATTACAATACAATAGATACGTTGCCAATCTTTAATTATGGTAAAATAAGCGAGTTGGAAGATTTAAGATATTTAATTATTCAACCGGATTATTTTGAACTGCCTACAATAACAGAAAAAGAGACAGCAGAATTATTCAAGGCATGGGAGCATATTAATGATGAGATAATTAATTATGTAGGCATCTCGGAAGATTACAAGTCTATATTAAGGATAAAAAAGGCAATAGCATTGATGAAAGTTGAATTGATTACGACAGGGGATAAGAGCTTAGAAACATTGATTGAGTTAAAACAACTAGAATTAAAAAATTCTTATCCACAAAAAAAGAATGAATTAGATGAAAGCATTATATATATTGAAAGTATATTAAAGATACCTATTGACGTAATGAAGTGTCCTGTTAAAAAATATTTTTCGTACATAAAGTTTATAAGCAAAAAAACAAATGGCTGATTCAAATAAGATAAGTTATAAAGACCTCATCGACGAGGATGGTATCCTCAGCGGTTTAAAATCATTGATTACTAAAATGATTGCTGAAATAAAGGTGCAGGCAGGTACATTAGGAGCTTCTCTAAGTGCGAATAAAGGAACAACTGCAAATGACTTAAAGAAACAAGCAAAAGATATTGAGGATATTGAAAAGGCTGAAAAGAGTTTAGTACAGGCGGAAAAAGAATTAGCGAAGATTGAAAAAGAGAAATTAGCACTACAAAAACAATTACAAGATGCTAATGATGAAAATATAAAAGCAAAGATTCGATATTCAAAGGCAAGTAAAGAACAAAGGGAGCAGTTAGCTTTAGAGATGAAAATTGCTGAGAATGCTGAAGGCTCTTATAATAGATTATCGGCTCAATATGCACTAAATACGAAGACGCTGAATGCAATGTCTGATGCACAGCGAAAGAATAGCGTAGAGGGCAAGAAGTTAGAAGCAGAGACAAAGGCTATTCGTGAACAAATGAACGCCTTGCAAAAGTCAACAGGTAATTATACGTTACAAGTAGGTAACTATAATATAGCGACTGATAATGCTGTTAAGTCTTTAGGAGAAATGAAATCTGAATTACGTGCCTTGCGTAATATTTCATTCGCCGGAAAATCAAAAGAGGAGGTCGATGCTTTAAAAATTAAAATAGGGCAGTTAACAGACCAAATGGGTGACTTGAAATCGGAGTTACAAGTATTGGGTACTAAAGAATCTGCGGTGCTTGTAGGCGGATTAAAATTAATATCGGCCGGAGTTGAGGGCGTTGTAGGAACTTTATCTGTTTTAGGTGTTGAGAGCGAAACTATTAAGAAGTTAGAAACTAAAATGACTTCATTAATAGCGGTAACACATGCGCTTGCAGAGATAGAGGATACAATATCAAGCGGTAAGGCAAGGGCTATTGTATTACGAATAAAAGATATGGCGTTGACTACTGCTCAAACGGCTAAGAATTGGGCATTAACAGCCTCGCAGAAAGCGTACAATTTAGTCGTAGGTAATTCGACAGGAGCATTGAAAGGATTTAAACTTGCATTGGCAGGGACAGGGATAGGATTAGTAATTATAGGAATAACAGCATTGATACAGAATTGGGATAAATTAACAACAGCAATAGGATTTTCGGAAGATTCTTTAAAATCATATAACCAAGTATCAAAAGAAACTCTATTAGTTAGCGATGCACAAAAAGAAAGAATTTCTAAATTAAAAGATGAGTTAAAAGAATTAACAAAACAATATGATATTGCTTCGGGGAAAACGACAGAGACGGCACAAAAAAGATTAGATACGGAAACAAAATTAAGCGATGACCTTTATAATGCAGTAGCAGAAAAAAATAAAAAAATAACTATCTTGACAGAGACATTTAAAAGTAAATACGAATCATTATTTGGCTCTATAATTAAAGGTACTGGAGCAAGGGGAGAAGCCATCTATTTTACGGAGGCAGAGTTGGCAGATAAGAGATATAAATTACAAGTAAAATATATTCAGGATATACAAAAAGTAAATGCACAATTTAATGAAGAAAGAGATTTAGCGAATAAAGTATATAATAAAGAATTAGATTTAATTAATCAAAATGAAAAAAATAAGATTAAAGAATTAAAAACAGATACTAAAGAAACAAAAAATAATACATCAGCAACAAAAAAATTAAAAGTAGAAATAGAAGAACTTGATGAAGCATTAAAAGATATTACTTATACAGAAAAAGAAAGAGCGAAACAAGCTGAATTGACGACTGAAGAAATAGATATGGAGTCAGATGCTTATACTAATTTGACAGAACTTATTTCCATGCAAGAAAAATTACTAAAATCAGCAATAGCAAGGGGTGAAAGTAAAGAAGTAATAAAATCAATGGCGAATGTGTTAAATTCTTATAAAAAAGAATTAAAAGGATTTGATAAATTATTTGCAGAATTAACAGGGGAAACAGAAAAAGAATTATATAATACAATTACTGAAACAACAAACATTATAGTAGAATCTTATAAAAAAAGAAGTGAAGCAAAAGAAGAAAATCTAAACAAAGAATTAGAAGCGTCAAAAGACTACGAAACACAATTAAGAGAATTAGCTAAGAAAGGCATCGAGGGGGCAAAAGAAAACCTCGCATACGAACAGAAAGCACAGGCAGAAATAGAGAAAAAGAAATTAGCGGAACAGAAAAAACAAAAAAGATTAGAATTAGGAATGTCGGCAATTTCAGCCTTTGGTAAGATAGCAGAAACAGAGCCTGATAAAGCATTAACAAAAACAATTACAGAGATAACAAAACTACTTGCTTTCATAAATTCGCTCCCAGCCTTTGCAGATGGGGTCATTGAATTTAGCGGAAAAGGAACAACAAAATCAGATTCAAATTTAGTAAGGCTATCTAATAAAGAAAGCGTAATAAAAGCAGAGGCGACAGAGATGTACAAGCCTCACCTCAAAGCAATGAACGAATTAAGATATAACCCATTGGATTATGTTAATATAAATAAAGATAGGAGCACTACTAATAATACTACCTTTGACTTAATAAGCGAGTTAAAAGAATTAAAGGAAATAACTAAATCAAAACAAGAATATAAAATTGATGTTGACGGGATTACTCATGAGATAGTTGAAAGAATAAAAAGTGCGAACACTATAAATATCAACAGATATAAACGTAAAGGATTATTTTAATGAAAGATTATAAATTTAAATTAAACGGAATTCAGAGCGAAGCACACCAACCTAAAGAGTTGGAGTCTTTGGAGATTAAAGCTACGTTTGATAATCTTTCTTTTCAACCTAACATAACAGCTACGGAAATAACATTTATTAATGAATCGGCTGAATTAATAAATGATTATATTGATAACGGACTTAATATAAATGGTGCAGGAATATTCGAGGGGTTGCCTTATGAAATATCATTGATAGGGGATACAGGGCAATACGAAGCATTCAAAGGGTACATTGATTTGTTAGGAATAAAAAGGAACTGCGATGAAGTATCTGTTAAATTAGTTAGCGAAAATGATTTAAATAAATTCTCAGAGCGTTCGCAAGCGTTGACGTTTGGCTATTTGGAATCATTGGGGTTATTCCCAAAAACAGTACTTACTCCAGTACCTTATTGCGTTAACTATATACCAGATGGGATGCAGTTAATAGTCATTAGCATTTCTTTGTATTTAATTACAAAAGAGTTAGTCGATACAGTTCCAAAAATACCTGAACATACAACAGCTGTAATATTAGCGGCTACTCCGAGTGTTCCTATTCCATCAATAAATGTAGGTAACTTAATAATTCAATCAATAAAATTAGCGTTGTTATTGGTTTATTCAGTAATGATTTGTTTGGCAATAATAAAATTAATTGATTCTTTATTTTCGGAATTGTATTCTGTTAAGCGGTGGTTTAGGGCTTGTAAGGTTGAGAAACTTTTATCTGTTGCCTGTAATTATTTAGGATATACATTTTCTTCAAGTATCTTTTTAACAGAGCCATTCAAAGATTTAGTTTTTTTACCACAGAAAACAGCGAAAGGAACTATTACGGAGAATGACAGCCATCAGTCTTTGTTTGCACATACAATCATTGACGATACAGGCGTCCCAAACTCTTTGGCTTCGGGATATACATTATATGAGATGTTAGAGTTATGTATGAATATGTTTAATGCGAAGATTCTAATTAAAGATTCAACAGTTTATTTAGAGCCAAAAATAAATAAAACATTTTGGGAGGTTCAATCTTCTTATGTACTGCCAAATATAGAGGTGTTACAGAAAGAATATAACACAAATGAGTTAAACCCTAACTACATTATTAAGTTTGCAACAGACGTACAGGATTTAAATACGATAGATAATTTTAAGGGAACGAATTATGAGAGGATTACTTCTCCAATAAAAACTAATAACAATAAGTATTTAAATTTTGGAGGATTAACGGAAATAGATTTAAAGGTAGGATTAGCAACGAGAAAAGATACTATTACCCCGATTGAAGCATTATTAAGCGGATTAGCAACAGTAATAGATAAAACGATTGGTATATTAGGATTAAATTCTAACTATGTAAATTCTTTTATTGACAGGAAAGGGATATTGCAAGTAAGCGAACATTTCGGATGGAAGCCAAAAGTGTTATTAATAAAAGATAAAAAACTATATCCAACGAATAGAACGTATTTGAGTGCTAAATATCTTTATAATACATATCATTACATCAATTCATTTGTTGCGAATGATTTTGGTGGACAGTATGAAATGTATAAAGATATTATAATACCTTTTTGCTTTCATGATTTCTTAAAAGTTATAAATTGCGGTACATTTGTAACAGATAAAGGAGAGAAAGGAATGTTTGATGAGTTGCTTTGGACGTTTACAGAGGATTATGCAAAGGTAAGTTATAGAATACAGAAGCCTTACACAAAGAATTTAAAAGAAATATTTATTGAACCATAAAAAATGGAAACAGAAAAAAGAATAGAGCAAGATATAAAAGAATTACAAGCGTTTTTAAATAAGAAAACAAATGATATTCCTTTTTATTTAGGTGAGTTAAAAAAGAACATAGAACTTGTGCCTGATGAGAAAATGAAAGCACAATTAAGTAAGCTAATGGACTATGCAAAGAAAGGGGATAGTAAGAACGTGGAAGCTATTGCAGAAATATTAAAAAATAGTTATACTAATAAAAAATAAAAGCGATGCCGATAAATGTAATTAGCAGGAAATTTTGGAGTCAGTCAAAAAATGGGAAATTCTTTGATGAAAATGTAGATGATTGTACTGATTATTTATTGGGAACTATTGGCGAAAAAATTAAGGCAGAAATAACTATTGATGTATATTGGAAGTCAAAAGGACAGCAATATGTAGATGAGTGGAGTGCTGTTATAAGTGCAGGAACAGGGACAGTAATAAGACAAGTAGGCTCATTTGTAGATGATGGATTTTCGGTAGGGGATACAATCTATTGGAGCGATTCAGTTTGGGGGACAGGAACAGGAACAATATCGTCTGTTAATGATTTAACTATGATATTTACTTCGGCAACAGGAACGATAGACGATAGTTTAGGTTTGCATTATAGTATGTATATATGGGGAACAACTTCGTTAACATCAATCATATTTAATTTTAATTTAATAGAAAATAATTCAGCAGATACATTTATTTCAGCAGTCGATGGAAACACAATTAAATATGCAGGTAGTGGGTTAAGTGCAACAGATACGCTATTGACTTCGCAAGGTACTTTAATAAGTTGGAAAGACGATGGAACTGTTAACGTAAAGAAAGGCACTTCGGAAATTGCAAACCATCAAAGATTTATCATAACACATGAATTTTATATTACTCCATTATATTTACCAACACAATATGATGACTTAGGCAATAGGATTGCTCCAAGTTATTTAAAAGATACTGCAAGTTTAAAATATATTGCCGGTTTTGAATTAAGAAAGAGTTTGTTAAATCCAAATATTTCACATTTTACAACGGATTCAATACAGAATGGTAGTGTAAGTTGGTTCGATGAGAATTATAATGGATTTAGTCCTATTGAGTTCACTTTAGATTCTATTGCTTATTCTGTTTATGGGGATGTAGTTACTGAACTACAGCCGGACAAAGTAACGCAAGTGGATATTTATTTAAGTTCGGCATCAGGTTTATTTTCAAATACAAATACTCCTTTTATTGTTAACTTATTCAAACTACCTATTGACGAAAGCGAATATAAGAACACATTAACAGATATGTTTACTAATTATGTTTTCGATTCGTGTTATACAAAGATAGGAGTAACAGCAGTAGACGGAGAAAAATCAATAATAACGGATTGCGTAGGAGTTATAGCAAGCGGTAAATTACATATTACTTTTAATGTTGAATATACAACAGCACAGCAATTATTGATTGACGAAAGACAGTATATTATTTCTGTAATTGTAGATTCGCATACTTCGACACATTCTAATAGCAAGATGGTTAATGTTCTTTGCGACTATAATGATTACGGAGCAACAGCAGATAATGAAGACTTGTTAATTTCAGCGGTTACAAAATATTATGAACACCCGTTTACTCCGAGTGCAACAAATGGAACGAAAGATTTCAAAGGGTGGATAACAGACGGGATATATGGGCAGACAGACATAAAGATTGATGCTACTGCTTTATTTAATTATCTACGATATAAAGTTGTCGTTTATAATACAGTAACAAAGGAAGAGTTTGAATTGATGAAGTATGATTTTGATTTATCTGTTTACCCGATTATTGCAAATGAAAGAATTTTAAATGTTGCAACAACGAGAGGATTTAAGCTGATAGCAGGAAGTTTGGGTAATTTAGTGAGTTTAGAAAGAACTTCATCTTTAAATTATCTTTTAAAATTTGCATTAAAAATAAAGTTTGAAGATTGGGTTAAGCTAGTAGGAGCCGACCAAGACTTTTTTAATTCTGCACTTTTAAATAATGGATTAAATAATAAATGGTCTAATTATTCAGACGTTGTTTCTGGATGGGAGGTAAAAATATACCAACAAATAATTTTAGAAGACTTAGTTAACGGAGGTGAAACAACATTTAATTTAGCGAGCGACTTACGTTGCTATGATTACGACAAAGATAATACGTTAACTCCAAAAATAACAACAGCATTAGAAACGTTTAATGGTGCTACAAGTTTAGGCACCGGAACAAGTGCAGTAGTAATGAGAACGGCAGATACAAAGGTCGTTGTAACATTTACCGCATCGGGCGGATTTAATGATACAACTAAAATTTACGGAATAATCTATGTAGGAGGCTATCAAACAGACGGAATATATACACAATGGCAACTATCTACGGAGGAACTACCAGCTGTCGATAATTGGCTGAAACCTTTGTCAGGGCAAACAAAATGTAAGTTAACAGTAATTGACGCCAATCATGTTAAATTAGAGTGCTTGATTGATTATACTAAGATTAACGGAGATTTAACAATATGGGGTAGGATAGGGAATAAATGTGAACCATTATCAGAAATTAAAGCACATGCACATTTTTCTATAACAATAGCAGAATATAATGCAATACAGACTTCACGTTGGTTTTCTTTATATAAAAATGGAGTAGCGGTAATAGAACACCATTTATATCCTGCCCCGTATGGATTTTTGGGGTTTAGAGATGATTTATATTTAGAAACAGGCTACTATATTTCAAATCCTGTTAAAAATATGAATACAGGTAAATATGATTTAAGAATTTTTGCACCCGAAGGGGAAGGTTCATCAGCGAATGGAGACGTTATATTAATTAAAACAGAGATGTATATGCACCCTACTTTTATGATGAAGTTTAGTAAAACTGTTACATTAGGCGATGGGGTTGATGGTTATATTTGTGGTGAATTCGTTGGTGAAAGTGCTTATTTATTGCAAGAAAACGGAAGTAATTTATTACAAGAAAACGGAGATAGAATAATATTATAAAAATAAAATAAAATGGCAGATAAAAAGATTTCACAATTAACAGAAAAATTATCGGTAGAATTAACGGATTTTATTCCGATAGTTGATAATACTGCTTCACCGATAGAAACGAAATATATTAAAGTTTCTACATTTTTAATTTCTTTAGGGTTAATAAATGGAGAGATAGGAAGTCAATCGGTAACAACATCAGGTTGGTCGGTAACATTTGGAAGTCCATTAGGAACCGATGTAAATGGATTAGATTATAAGCTATTGATTACATGTGTTGACTCCGCATTGCATAGCGAGTCTATTGGTTATGAAATAACAGCAAGGACTCAGAATGGATTTACTATTGTACCACTAGCAGATGCTTATGTTGAATTTCACGCTTTAATAATTTAATAATATGATAAATATTGTAAATACAGGAATACAGCATAATTTAGCTGGTATGTGTTCTAAATGGGATTTAAAAACTTTTATCCCTATTACTATCGAAACGTCAACAGATGACGATTTAGGATTGTGTTGCGTAAATCAGTTAGTCTTAGCAGATACATCGGGGATTATATATCAGAATGATATAAGTAGTTTTATGTATAATTTAGGTGCATCAACGTGTACTTTAACTATGTATCTACAAAAAAACAATGTAACTATTGCGACTTTGAATACAGCTACTTACGGGACTTATTATGCAAAAGGAAGTATTGTATATTACGCAGACCAAGCATTAATGAGTGGTTATATAGTTGAATGGAGCAAGGTTTTAGCGTTGCACGGAGAGGGAATCTATCGGATTAAATTTGATTACGTTTCTTTTGGAACGACTACAACATTTTATTCCAATATTTTTAATCTACGGACTTATTCAAGTTCGAGAGCATTAGGAACTATTCGTATTGATTCATATATGAATGGATATATCATGAGGGATAATATAAATTATAAAGGATTGAATTTTCCTGATATGGTAAGGGTACGAGGGTGGTTTGGAAGTGCAGAGGAAAAATATGAGATTACGAATGATATTTATGCTACTTATAACAAACAAAAAAGGGTTGTAGTGCAAAGAAAAGTAAATCAGTATGATGTTTATGATTTAGAAACACATCCATTACCGAAGTGCATCGCCGATAAAATTAAGTATTATCATTTTTTTGGTAACACAGTTTATTTAAATGATTATAATATTTTTAATTATGATGACAAATTAAAACAGATAAAAGTTTATAAGGGTGAGGCGTTTGATTTTAGTTATACAAAAACAACCAAAGGAGTAATAATAAAAGGCAAGTTAACGGAGCAAGTTCAAGACTTGCAAAAGACGAATTGCTAATATGTATATGATTTAATATATTAAAATGAAAGAAAAATATAATATTTTTACATTATGAAAAAGTTAGGGATATTTATAATTTTAATACTATTTTGCGTTGTTTCTTATTCGCAGAATAATGCAGTATATAAGCGTGTTTCTTTAGATACGTTGAAGTCAAGGACAGGAACGAAAAAGATGTATTTAAAAGATACCGTTATTATTAATAATATTATAAGGATTCCTGCAGGAGCGACAGACGGGAATATTGCTTATTCAAATGCAAATGGGGATGTAATTTGGGGTACGTTGCCGAGTGAAGCTGATAGTCTTTTCGTAACTTATTGCTGTGGTTGTGTAATGAATAACGGGTGGAAAGCGTTGGAGGATACGATTAAAATTGATACGTGTTATGTTAATCAGATTATTAAAGATTCCTTAAGTAATCATTATGATTTAATTCATGGATTAGATACTGGCAAGGTGAGTACTTCGGGAGATATAATGTATGGGGGATTAAATATAAAGCAAGGAAATTTAAGTGTAAAAGGTACTTTTAATGTAGGCAATGTACCACTTGGAACAGATATAGACAGCGTAACAGTAATTGAAAATGGGCAGTTGAAAAGTGTAGATGGTTCTTCATTTAAACCCGATAGTACTTCGTCAGGTTGTTTTAACAACTTTTATTATAAACAAATTACAGGATGTAATAATAACAATCTTTATATCAAAGCCGATACAACGAAGTTTTCTAATTATATAAAACTACCTAAATTTGCAAATAATACAACAGAGCCAGTATTAAAGGTGTTGGCAAGTGGCAGAATAGATACGATACAAACGAAGTCTTTAATGGGAATGTATTTGGATAGTTTAGATGTAGGGGATATAGATGTAAATAATATAAGTGTTGTAAATACTATATATGGAGATATTGTTTCAACAACATCAAGTTCAACAGTAGCAACTAATCAAACATTATTGCTTCCTTTGTTAGGTAGTAATTATAAACCAGTATTATCGGTAAAAGATTTAAGTGGAACTATTGACACTACGCAAGTAAAAAGTATCACTGGTGTAGATTTAGATAGTTTGAAGATAACTAATTATGCTGTAATAGGTGGTGTTGTTACGTTGGATTATGAGTTTACTTTAGCTGATGATGGTATTTATTCTTTTGCAAATAGTAGTTATGGTTTTGGAAATTTGTATTGTTTTAATGCAGGTAAAAAAACAGCCTTTACGCAATATTCTTTCGATGTTGATGGTGTAATAGCTTTAGAAACATCAACGCCTTTAGTTGTTAATGCTGAATTAGATGGCAATGAGATATGTTTATATTATAGTGGTGGAACATATTATATAAAGAATACAAGCGGAGGTTCAAGGAATTATATTTTATCAATTAAACATTATTAAGATGAGAAAGATATTATTTTTATTGTTGTTAGTGCCGATGTTAGGTATGTCGCAAGTGCTTACTATTGGAGGTGAAGTGTTGAAACATCAAAATATGATTTTAAGGAAGAATTATATATATATTGATGGGAATGCGTGGGTTGAAAAAGCACCGACATTAGGAGGTGAAACAGAAATACGTTCACTTTGTATTTTAAATAATAAATTATATGGAGTAACGATTCCAAATGGTAAATTATTCGAATGGAACGGAGTTAATGCATGGGTGGAAAAAGCACCAAGTATTGGAGCAAGTACATATTTATATAAAAGTGTAG
>ENA-UOWE01004578-UOWE01004578.1-activated-sludge-metagenome-genome-assembly--contig:-NODE-4578-length-13221-cov-5.946605_pt1 | contig 13221 bp, 14 predicted proteins | sample MGYA00249841_ERZ761562 | MGnify/ENA primary metagenome ERZ761562 (study PRJEB28883, sample SAMN05720200) | activated sludge metagenome | isolation source: Anaerobic digester | place: Japan... | reverse complement strand
CGTTCTCGGCCTCGTCGTCAGCGGAGTCGTGGAGCGGGCGCGATGACCGCAACGAGGATGGCGGTGGCCAGGCCCCGCTCCTCCGACAGGCTGAGCGAGGCGTCGACGATACCCAGCGCTCGGGCGCGGTCGGCCATGGTGCCGTGGAACGCGATCGAGGGTCGACCGTCACGGTCGGTCTGCACCTCGATGTCGTGGAAGTTCACCCCGTCGATCGGGTGCAGGATCTTCACGGCGCATTCCTTGGCGGCGAACCGGGCGGCGAGTCGCGCCGCCGACGGGCCGCTGGGCCCGGCGCAGGCGGCCAGTTCCGCCGGGGTGAACACCCGCCGGAGGTAGCGGTCGCCGAACCGATCGATCGACGAGGCGACCTCGCTGACCGACATCAGATCCGTCCCGACCCGAACGGTTCCCTGCGCCGTCGTCTCCCACATGCGACCGGAGTCTGGCCGGTGCGATGTCGAATGTAAAGCCGTGAAAGGTTGCGACATGGCATGGAAGTCCCGTGGAGGCTCGATGCGGTCCGGCTCAGTCGGCACGACCCCATTTCGCCCTGGCTCGGAGTCCTGACGCGGCGTCAGATGTGCCGGCGCAGATGATGTACCTTGCTCACTGCTAGCGGCGGTCTGCCGGAGGTACCGGAGCGTTAGCAGCACCCGGCCGAGTCGGGTGCGTGCCTAGCGAAGGTTGCCGCCGGCCAGGAGTAGCAGTGGAGACCCAAGCCGCGATCATGTGGGAACCCGGTGGCAAGTGGAGCGTCGAGACGATCACGCTCGACCCGCCGAAGGCCGGCGAGGTCCTCGTCGAGATGGTCGCCTCCGGCATGTGCCACTCCGACGATCACGCCCGCACCGGTGACCTGCCGGCCGTCACGCCGCTCATCGGGGGCCACGAGGGTGCCGGCATCGTCATGGAGGTCGGCGACGGCGTCACCAAGGTGAAGCCCGGCGACCACGTGGTGTTCAGCTTCGTTCCGGCGTGTGGTATCTGCCAGAGCTGCGCCGACGGCCATTCGAACCTGTGTGACAACGGCGCGGCGTTGCTCGTCGGTGCCCAGCTCGACGGCACCAGCCGCCACCACGCCGCCGACGGCACCGACCTGTGGACCATGGTCTGCCTCGGCACGTTCGGCAAGCACACCGTCGTCAACGAGATGTCCTGCGTGAAGATCGAGGACGACATCCCCCTCGAGCTCGCCTGTCTCGTGGGCTGCGGTGTGACCACCGGCTGGGGCTCGTCGGTCTATGCCGCCGAGGTCCGCGCCGGCGACAACGTGGCCGTCATCGGTGTCGGTGGTATCGGCGCCGCCGCGGTGCAGGGTGCCCGCCTGGCCGGGGCGCGCAACATCATCGCCATCGACCCCGTCGAGTTCAAGCGTGAGCAGGCGATGAAGTTCGGTGCCACGCACACGGCCAACAGCATCGGCGAGGCGTTCTCGCTCATCCAGGAGATCACCTGGGGCCGGATGTGCGACAAGATCATCTGCTGCGTCGGTGTGGGCGACGGCGAGCAGATCGGCCCGATCATGCAGCTGTGCGCCAAGCGCGGTCGTGTGGTCGTGACCAACATCCACCCGGCGTCGGAGGGCTCGATCAACATCTCGCTCTGCGATCTGACGTTGATGGAGAAGCAGCTGGTGGGCACGATCTTCGGCTCGGCCAACCCCAACTCCGACATCCCGCGCCTCATGCACCTGTACCGCAGCGGTCAGCTCGACCTGGCCGGCATGGTGACCCGAGAGTACGACCTCGAGGACATCAACGAGGGGTTCGCGGACATGCTCGCCGGCAAGAACATCCGCGGCGTCCTCCGCTACAAATGACGCGGTGACCGGCGCCGGCCTGCTCGTCTGCGGGACGGCGTCGGACGTCGGCAAGACGATCGTCGTCGCCGGCCTGTGTCGGGCCCTCGCCCGGCAGGGCGTGCGGGTCGCGCCGTTCAAGGCGCAGAACATGTCGCTCAACTCGTTCGTGACCGCCGACGGGCTCGAGATCGGTCGGGCGCAGGCGGCCCAGGCGTGGGCGGCCGGTGTCGAGCCCGAGGCGGCGATGAATCCCGTGCTGCTCAAGCCGGGGAGTGACACGTCGAGCCAGGTGATCGTGATGGGCCGGGCCGTCGGCGAGCGTGATGCGTCCACGTTCTGGGGTGACGACGGTCCCGTGGCCCAGAGCTCCCTGCTCGACGTCGTCGTCGACGCGTACCGCGATCTGGCGGCCCGCTTCGACGCCGTCATCTGCGAGGGGGCCGGCAGCCCGGCCGAGATCAACCTGCGGCGCTCCGACATCGTCAACCTGGGGTTCGCCCGCGCCACTGACACGCCGGTGCTGCTCGTCGGCGACATCGACCGTGGGGGAGTGTTCGCATCGTTCGTCGGCACGCTGGCCGTGCTCGACGCCGCCGACCAGGCGTTGATCGCCGGGTTCGTCGTCAACAAGTTCCGTGGCGATGTGTCCCTGCTCGAGCCGGGCCTCCACATGCTGGCGGACCTGACCGGACGCCCGACGCTCGGGGTGTTGCCCTTCGTGCGGGGTCTCGGGGTCGACGCCGAGGACGCCATCGACTTCGAGCTGCTCCGTTCCGGTCCGGCGCCGCTCGGTGACGATGTGCTCCGGGTCAACGTCGTGGCCTTCCCCCGCATGAGCAACCACACCGACATCGACGCCCTGGCGCTCGAACCGGGTGTCGTGATCCGCTTCGTGGATCAGCCGGCGCAGCTCGTCGACGCCGATCTGGTCGTCCTGCCCGGCACGCGTGCCACCGTCAGCGACCTGGCGTGGATGCGCGAGCGAGGCATCGACATCGCCGTTGCTCGCCACGCCGCTGCCGGACGAGCGGTGCTCGGCATCTGCGGCGGCTACCAGATGCTCGGGTCGTCGATCGAGGACGGTGTCGAGTCGGGTGCGGGGACCGTCGCCGGTCTCGGCTTGTTGCCGGTCGACACTTCGTTCGGGCTCGAGAAGGTGCTGGCCCGACCGTCGATGGTCCTGGCCGACGGTTCGGTGATCGAGGCGTACGAGATCCACCACGGCATCGTCGGGAGCTCGGGTGGTGAACCGTTCGTCGCGGCGGCCGACGGGTCGGGCGAGGGCTGCCGGGTCGGTGCCGTCGCCGGCACCGTGTGGCACGGTGTGCTCGAGAACGACGCGTTCCGCCGCCGCTACCTGGCCGAGGTCGCCCACGCGTGTGGCCGACGGTTCGTGGTGGCATCCGACATCTCGTTCGCCGCCGAGCGTGCCGCCCGACTCGATCGACTGGGTGACCTCGTTGCGGACCACCTCGACCTGGTCGCGGTCGAGGAGTTGCTCGCTGGTCCCCGGCCGGACCTCCCGCACCTGCGGCTCTCCAGGTCGTCATCTGGCTGAGGAGACGACGTGCGGGCTCGCGACCCCGAACAAACCCAGTCGAGGTCGAGTCCGGCCGGTCCGCCTCAGGCGCCGGCGGCGTCGAGGTCGGCGACCCGGGCTTCGGCGAGGTAGCGGCGCTCGACGATGAGATAGGTGCCGAGGGGCAGCAGCGCGGCGAACAGCGCCATGAGGGTGCGGCCGGCCGGCCACTTCAGGTCGTCGCGCACGTAGAGCACGGCGCCGGCGTAGACGAGGAAGATCACACCGTGGATCGGTCCCATGATCTGGGTCGCTTCCGGGAGGTCCGCCGCCCGTTTGAGCACCGCCGCTCCGATGAGGAGCAGCCACGAGACGGCTTCGGTGAGGGCGAGCAGTCGGAACGCGGGGATCGGCATGGGCCGGCACGCTAGGCCAGCGGCGCCTCGGACGGCGAGGCAGGGGGACGGGCCGGCCTCGATGCCAGGGCGTCGGCGATGCTCACCTCGGTGGCGGCCTTGTCGACGCCGGCCCGGTTGAGCGGCCCCGAACCGTCCTCGTGCTCGAGGAGGGCGAGCAGGAGGTGCTCGGTTCCGACGTGGCTGTGTCCGTGACGCAGCGCCTCGCGGAACGTCAGCTGCAGGACCTTCTTGGCCGCGGCGTCGTAGGGCACGAGCGCCGGAGGCTCCGAGACCGGACCCGGCAGCGCCGCCATCGCCGCCGCCCGCACCGCTTCGAACGGGATGCCCTGCGCCTGGAGCGCGACCCCGGCGAGCGCGTCGGGTTCGCTGAGGAGACCGAGCACGAGGTGTGCAGGCGTCACCTCGACGTTCGACCTCGCCACGGCGACGTCGTGGGCGGCGACGATCACGTTGCGGGCCCGGGTGGTGAGCCGCTCGAAACCCTGCGACGGATCGACACCGCGGTCGGCGCCGGAGCGGGGGGTGAAGCGCTGTTGCGCCGCCTGCTTGCTCACGCCCATGCTCCGCCCGATCTCGCTCCACGAGGCGCCCGAGCGGCGGGCCCGGTCCACGAAGTGTCCGACGAGGTGGTCAGCGAGTTCCCCGAGGCGGTCGGCGGCGAGCACTGCGCCCGACAGTTGCTGGAGTTCGTCGGGGTGAACGGCCGTAACGGCGTCGATCAGGTCATCGAGACGAACGGTCGGGGTCGGGGGCGTCGGTTCGGTCATGTCGACCACCCTGGTGGAGCGCCAGGCCGTGCGGCAACTGGAAGTTGACGGGGAGTGACGGGCGATCAGCGGGGATCGCGGGGGAGGCCGAGTGCCCGCTCGGCGATCATGTTGCGGTGCACCTCGTCGGTGCCGCCGCCGATCCTCGAGGCGAACTGCATCACCATCGAGCGCTGCCACAGGCCGTGTTCCCACGCGTCGGCGCCGTCCAACAGCCCCGGTGCGCCTTGGATCGCCAACCCGAGATCGGCCTTGCGGGCGTTCTTGCGGGTGTGGAAGTTCTTGAGCACCGACGGATCGGGCGGGGTGCCCCGGCCGGTGGTGAGGAACGTCTGGAAGCGCATCCCCATGAACCGGATCATCTGCTCGCGGGCGTGGAGGTCGGCGAGGCCCTGGCGGACGAGTGGGTCGGCGGTGCGTCCGAGGCCCCGGGCGAGGCGCAGCATCGAGTCGTAGTTCGCCGGGTCGTTGCCGCCGGTGCCGATCATGCCGGCCTCGCTCGCCATCACGGTCCGGGCGACCTTCCACCCGCCGTCGATCTCGCCGACCACGTTGGCCACGGGGATGCGGACCTCGTCGAGGAACACCTCGTTGAAATGGGCCTGGCCACTCGCCTGGCGCAGCGGCCGCACCTCGATGCCGGGGCTGCGCATGTCGACGATCAGGAACGTGATCCCGTGGTGTTTCGGAGCGGTCGGGTCGGTGCGGACGAGCAGGATGCCGAAGTCGGCGTGGTGGGCTTCCGACGTCCACACCTTCTGGCCCGAGACCACGACGTCGTCGCCGTCGAGTTCGGCGCGGGTCGACAGCGCCGCGAGATCCGAACCGGCGCCGGGCTCGCTGAAGAGCTGGCACCAGATCTCGTCGCCGCGCAACAGCGGAGCGAGGTAGCGCTGCTGCTGCTCGGGGGTCGCGTGCCGCATCAGGGGCGGGCCCACGAGCCCGTGCCCGATCCCGACGAACCCGATGGTCACGTCGTAACGCGACACCTCGTCGGCCCACACGATCATCTGGGCGACGCTCTCGCCGCGTCCGCCGAACGCCGTGGGCCAGGCGATGCCAGCCCATCCGTGGTCGTACACCGTGCGCGCCCAGTCCTGACACCTCCGAAGGAAGGCGAGATCGGACTCGTCGGACTCGTCGGTCGGGCCGCTCCACCAGTCGGCCTCGGTGCCGGTGCGCAACGTGGCGTGCTCGTCGAGGAACGCCCGAACCTTCAGGCGGAACGCGTGCTCCTCCGGACTGTCGTCGAAGTTCACCAGATGTCCTCGCCGCGCAGCACCACGTCGGCGCCGCCGTCGACGAAGACGACCTGCCCGCAGATGCGGGCGCTGTTCGGCGAGGTGAGGTAGGCGATGAGATCGGCCACATGCCCCGGTTGTGCGATGCCTCCGTGGGGCATGGGGACGGCGGCCTCGATCAGCTCGACCATCGCCGGGTCGACCAACAGCGGCGCTGTCATCGCCGTCTCGACGACGCCGGGCGCCACCGCGTTGAGCCCGATCCCGACCCCGGCCCAGCCGGACGTCGGGGCAGTGCGTCGTATCCAGCGGGCGAGCGCCCGCTTCGACGACGGGTACGCGGCGAGGCCGGTGTTCACCGACGCCGCCACGGCGTCCTCCTCGTCACCGGCCACCAGAGCGGCGACGAGTCGGGGGGAGTTCTCGTTGAGCACCGACGACGAGCACGTCGCCACCGCCCGGGGAGCCGTGCCTCTCGCGAGCAGCGGTCGGAGCCCCTCGAGGGTGGCGACCGCGCCGAAGTAGTTGACGCGCACGCAGCCCTCGGGCGTGTCCTGCACCCCGGCGTTGGCGACGACAGCGTCGAGCACCCCGTCGGTCAGCTCGTTGACCCGCTCGACCATCGCGGCGCGCCCGGCGGCGGTGGCGAGATCGGCGACGACCTCGGCGTCGTGGAGATCGACCCCGATGACCCGGTGGCCCTGGCCGGTCAGCAACTCGAACGTGGCGCGCCCGATGCCCGACGCCGAACCCGTGATGAGGTAGGTGCGGGTCACGACGAACCCCACTGGCGGGCCAACCAGTTGCGCTGAGCCGCCTCGGCCTGCTGGGCGATCGACGAACCCACGAACAATCCGAACCCGTGCGGTGCCCCGGGAAACACGTGCAGCTCGGTCGGGACTCCGGCCTGTTGGAGGCGCACCGCGTAGTCGATGTCCTCGTCGCGGAAGCCGTCGGCCCCGCCGACCACGACGAACGCCGGAGGGAGGCCCGACAGGTCGGTCGCCCGCGACGGCGACGCGGTCGCCGGGACGTCATCGCGACCGGCGAGGTCGCCCAACATCGCCTTCCAGCCGAACTCGTTGGAGTGGCGATTCCACACCGGGAGCCCGTCGTAGTTGCTCGACGGGGTGATGCGGCGGTCGTCGAGCATGGGACTGTCGAGCAACTGGAAGGCGATCGGCAGCTCGCCGCGATCGCGGGCCAGCACTGCGAGCGCGGCGGCGAGACCGCCACCGGCGCTGAGCCCGGCGACGCCGATGCGGGCGGGGTCGACCCCGAGGTCGCCGGCGTGCTGGTGCAGCCACCACAGCGCGGCGTAGCAGTCCTCGAGCGGGGTGGGGTAGGGGTGCTCGGGCGCCAGCCGGTAGTCGACCGATACCACGATGCACCCGAGCTCGAGGACCCACGGGCCGAGGTGACCGTCGTCCATCGCGTGGTGGCCGAGCACGTAGCCACCGCCGTGGATCCACAGCACGGCGGGCCGCGCCGCTCCGTCCACGTCATCCGCTCCGCCCGGTTCGGTCCGGCCGTCCCGGAGCACGCGCACCGACACGTGGTCGTCGACGTCGATCTCCTCGGCGGTCACCCCGTCGACCGGCGGGGTCGTCTGGAGGGCGGCGAGCAGGTCGCGGAACTCGGGCAACGTCTCGGCGGTGATCCGGATCTCGGGCAGCATCGCCAGCATCTCGGCGAACTCGGGGTCGATCGGAACGGGCAGATCAGCGGGCGACATCGGAGCGAAACTAGACTGCGATTCTAGTCTCGTCCACCGGTCTCCTCCGAGCCCGGTGCAACCGGAGGTACTCGCACATGGCCATCCCCGACGGCATCGGCACGATCGACACGATGATCGGCTTTCCCCACGGGGACATGAAGGCGGTGTACGAGTTCATCACCCGTCAGACGCGCGACCGCGAGTCGAAGGAAGAGTTCGAGTTCCCGGCCGAGTACATGTTCAAGCAAGTGCCCGAGAAGGAGTTCGTCGATGCCGACGACCCCGTCGCCGTCACCGTCGACGCGATGGACCGGGTGGGCATCGCCCAGGGAATGATCGGCGTCGACGAGATCAGCCAGGAGGCCATGCGCCGCTTCCCCGGCCGGTTCTTCGCGTCGGCCGAGTGCGATCCTCACGCCGGCGTCGAGGGCCTCCGTCGCCTCCGCCGACTGAAGGACGAGTTCGACATCAAGGCCGTCGGCTGCTTCCCGGCGGGCACGTTCCCGCAGGTTCCCATCAACGACAAGCTGATGTACCCGATCTACGCCACGTGCTGTGAGCTCGACATCCCGATCTTCTGCTGCGCCGGGGTGCCCGGGCCCCGCCTCAAGATGAACCCACAACGCGTCGAGCTGATCGACGAGGTCATGTACGACTTCCCCGAGCTGGTCTTCGTGACCCGCCACGGGTGCGAGCCGTGGGCCGACCTCGCCGTGAAGCTCATGATCAAGTGGCCGAACCTCTACTACTCCACGAGCGCGTTCGCCCCGAAGTACTACCCGAAGGCGATCATCGACTACGCCAACACCCGCGGCGCCCACAAGGTGATCTACGCCGGCTACTTCCCCATGGGCCTGTCGCTCGATCGCATCCACTCCGAGATGCCGAACGTCCCGTTCAAGGACGAGGTGTGGCCCGGCTTCCTCCGCGACAACGCCGCCCGCATCCTGCGTCTCTGATGGCCTCGGCCACCTTCGCTCAGGTTCGCTCCCTCGTCCCTCGGGAGCTTCTTACGCTGCGGTACCTCGGCTGACCTGCGTCCCTACAGATAGGCCGCCGTCGTGCCGCCGGGCTCCATGTGGTCCATGCCGAGTTTGCGGTGGTCCCACGAGCGCACGCGGGTGGGCTCGACGCGCACCACGACGCGCTTGTTCATCATGATCTCGACGAACGGCTTCATCTCGTCGGTGTAGGGGCCCTGGTAGCGCTCCCAGATGTTGACGCCGGCGGCCCAGTACTCGGGGTCGTCCTGGTCCTCGATGAGGGTGGTCGTGCCCTCGATGGACACCCCGCGCAGTTCGTCGTAGCTGTGGCCCGCCTCGGCTGCGCAGACGATGCGGGGGTCGCGGCGCAGGTTGACCGCCTTCTGCGACTTGAGCTTCGTCTCGAAGTAGAGCTTGCCGTCGATGATGCCGAACCACATCGCCACGAGGTGCGGTGTGCCGTCGGCGCCGATGGTGGCCATGGTGATCGAGCGGCTCTGGTCGAGGAACGCCGCGACCTCGTCGTCGGACATGGTGATCTGGTTGCGCTGGTTGATGCCCATGAGGTGATCCTGCCAGATCCACGCCCCGGCCCGGCCGGTTCTGTCCCGCGAAAGGAGCCAGGCGGCATCGCCTCGCGGGACAGAACGGGCCGCTTGGTACGCTCACCCCATGGCCCGGAGCGAGGTGACCACCCGGCCGGCCGTCGCCGGCAACGCGTCCCAGGCCGCTCGTCGACAGCGCATCGTCGACGCTGCGCTCGAGCTGTTGCAGGACCGGCCGTACGACCAGATCCAGATGCGCGACGTCGCCGAAGGGGCCGGTGTCGCCCTCGGCACGCTCTACCGCTACTTCCCGTCCAAGGAGCAGCTGTTCGCCCACGTGCTCGTCGAGTGGAGCCGCCGTTTCGAACCCGGTCGACGTCGCGGCCCGGCCCCCGAGACCGACGCCGACCGGCTCGTCGCCGTCCTCCGGGCGGCGGCGCGGGCGTTCGAACGCCACCCCAACTTCTTCCAACTGATCGCGCTGCTCGAGGTCATCAGCGACCCCGACGTCGCCGAGCCGTTCCACGAGTACAGCGGCGCGTTCTCGACGGCGTTGTCCGACGCGCTCCACGACGTCGACCCGAGCGACGTGGTCGTCATCTCGACCATGTCGTCCGCCCTGATCGGCACGCTGCTGCGGAGCTGGTGGCTCGGCCGGATCTCGATGCGTTCGGTGTACGACCAACTCGACCGCTCGGTCGCCTTGATGTTCCACGGCGTCGGCTGAGCGGGCAGACTCGCCGGTCATGCCGCTGCTCGTCCTCCGCTTCGACCTCCGCAATCCCGCCTTCGCCGGGGTCACCCTCACCGACCGGTACGCCGCCGCCCTCGAGATGTGTGAGTGGGCCGACGCCAACGGGGTGCTCGCCGTCGTGCTGTCCGAGCACCACGGCAGCGACGACGGCTACCTGCCGAGCGCCCTCACGATGGCCGCCGCTGTCGCGGCCCGCACCTCGCACGTGGCGATCTGGGTGTCGGCGGTCGCCGCGCCGTTCCACGACCCCGTCCGACTCGCCGAGGAGGCCGTCGTCGTCGACTCGATCAGCGCCGGTCGGCTCACTCTCGTGCTGGCCAATGGGTACGTGCCCTCGGAGTTCGACATGTTCGGCGTCCCGATCGGCGAGCGGGTGGCCCGCACCACCGAAGCGGTGCTGGCCGTGCGTGCCGCCCGCGATGGCGCGCCGGTGCAGGTCGGCGAGCGTTCGGTGAAGGTGACGCCGGCGCCCGACCGTCGCAACGGCCGAACCGGCCCCACCGTGCTGTTGGGCGGTTCGGGCCCCGCTGCCGCTCGACGCGCCGCCCGCATCGCCGACGGCTTCCAGCCGTCGAACCCCGAGGCCTGGGAGGTGTACCGCAGCGCACGCATCGACGCCGGGCACGCCGACCCCGGGGGGTACCTCGCCGAGCCGACGGGCTTCACCCACGTGTCGCTCGACCCCGACGCGGCATGGGAACGCATCGCACCCCACGCGTTGCACGAGTCGCAGTCGTACGGGCGATGGGCGATCGAGGCCGGCATCGAAGGGGCGAGCGGCTACCGCGACAGCGACGACGCCGCCGAGCTGCAGGCGTCGGGCCGGTACCGAGTGGTCACCCCCGACGACCTCGTCGCCGAGTTGAGCGCCGATCCCGGCGCCCTGCTGGTCTCGAGCCCGATGATGGGCGGCATCGCACCGGACCTGGCGTGGGAGAGCCTGCGCCTGATCGAGCACGAGGTGCTGCCCCGCTGTTGACCGATCTGTCAGGGTGCAAGGGTCAGGGTGCGACGGCGTCGGTGGCGTCGAGGTCGAGGGCGTGGCGGGCGTGCCGTGACGCCATGGTGAGGAACATCGCGTCGCCCCGCTCGGTCCGTTCGACCATCATCGCCGCGCCCACCGCCATCAAGAGCCCGGCCCACGAGCCCCGGCGGTAATCGCGCCAGCACCGCTCCCGGTCGTAGCCCGCGACGCCGGCACCGACGAGGGCGCCGTGGTAGTCGTCGACAAGACGGCCCTCGTGCTCTCGCCGGTCGTGCTCGTCGAGCCCGGCTCCGACGAAGTAGGCGACGTCGTGCATCGCCGGGCCGATCGCGCAGGTCTGCCAATCGACGACGGCGACCGTCGGCCCGGCGTCGTCGAACAGGAGGTTGTCGAGCCGGTAGTCGCCGTGAATGATCGTCCGGCCGTCGTCGGGCAGTTCCATGAACTCGGCGATCCGGGGGAAGAACGCGTCGCCGGCCATTCGGACGTGATCCTCGACGGCGTCGCCGTAGCGATCCCGGAACCCGTCCCAGAGCATCGGCATGAGCATCGCCATCATCGCCCGCCCGTCGGGGTCGTCGTTGCGGAGCCACGGCAGGTCGAGCAGGGTCGGGTCGTCCCACCGGGGCGCGTGGAGGCCAACGAGCTCGGCGACGGCGAGCGCTGCGACGTCGGGGCTGCAGCCGGCGAGCTGATCGCCCTGGTTGGCGGGCGCGAGATCGTCGAGGATGAGCACGAACGACCCGCTCTCGACGTCGATGTCGCCGTAGCGGAGCCCCGGCGTGCGAACGGGAAGCTCGCCGGCCAGCACTTCGTAGAACCGGACCTCCTTCTCGTAGCTCCGCATGACGAGCGCGGTGTTGCGGCTGACGGGGTCGCTCGCCGGCAGCTTGGCGATCACCGTCGAGCCGAGGTCGTCGCTGTCGTCGCCGCAGCGATAGGTCACTCGGACGCTGTCGCACATCTGGCCGGTGCCGAGCGGGCTCGTCGCCACGGCGGTGACCGGACGGCCGAGCGCCGCTCCCAACCACGCCGGTGTGATCATGTCCGCGGTCTCTGCGATCGGCAGTGTCGTCGTCATCAGACCCCCCTGGTACGACTGGTGCAACCGTACCCCGGGGCCGTGGACGTAACAAAAAGTACGGCTGCTAGGGTCGCCGGCGTGCGCCCCGTCCTGCGTGAGTCGGTACCGTCCCAACGACCTCGCGACCAGTGGTTGTCGGCGGGCCAGGAACTGTTGCGTCGAGGCGGCGTCAAGGCCGTGAAGCTCGGTGCGCTCACTGCCGAGCTCGGGCTGACGACCGGCAGCTTCTACCACCACTTCGACGGCATGGCGGCGTTCCTCGACGAGCTCGCCCGCTTCTACGGCGCCGACCAGGTGGTGGCGATCCTCGCCGCAGCAGAGGCGGACGACCCGGTCGAACGCCTGCGCAACCTCGTCCGCGTGTCCCGCCACGACGCCAGGGCGGCGCTCGACGTCGCGATGCGCGATTGGGCGGGGAGCAACGACCTCGCTGCGTCGGCCGTGCGCGACGCAGACGAGCAACTGCTGCGGTTCGTCGAGCGGGCGTTCCGCGACCTCGGGCACGACCGCGCCGCGGCTCGTGTCCGAGCGTTGACCCTCGTGTCGGTGGGCGTCGCTCGGGTCATCCCACCCTGGCGGTTGCCGCGCACGACCGCCGAGCAGATCCTGGAGATCCTGACGTGACCGACCACCTCCGCCTGCCGGCGGCTGCGACCCCGATGACCGGCGACGAGTTCGTCGCCGGGTGTTCGGCGATGGCCCCGCTCCTCGCCGAACACGCGGCGGTGGGCGAGGAGTTGCGGCGGGTGCCGGCCGCCACGATCGAGGCCGTGGCCGCTGCCGACCTGTTCCGCGCCGTCGTTCCGACATCGATGGGCGGCCACGGCCTCGGCCTTGCAGCGCTGTCGCAGGGCACCCGCGAGTTGGCGCACGGGTGCGCGGCGTCGGCGTGGACGCTGTCGTTCCTCATGCTCCACGGTTGGCTGTTGGCGAAGTTCCCCACGGACGGTCGCGACGAGGTGTTCGCCGCCGGTCCGACCCCGATGGCGCCCGCACCCCTGGCCCCGACCGGCACCGCAACGGCGGTGTCCGGTGGGCTGATCGTGTCGGGCCGGTGGGAGTGGGCGACGGGCATCGCCCACGCCGACTGGGTCATGGTGAACGCGGTCCAGACCGAGCCCGAGTTCGAGCTGTGGTTCGCGGCGCTGCCCCGCGACGAGGTCGAGGTGGACGACGTGTGGTTCACGTCGGGGATGCGGGCCACCGGCAGCAACACCGTGATCGTGCGCGATCGGTTCGTGCCTGAACACCGGCTGCTCCGGGCGCGGTCGCTGCTCGACAGCACCGATGCGATCGACGGCGACGGCATGGCCGGACTGCCCGTCCCCGCCGTGCTCGGGTTGAGCGCGTCGGCCGTGGCGCTGGGCGCGCTGGTGGCCGCCGGCGTGATCGGCCGCGCTGGC
>ENA-UOWE01004577-UOWE01004577.1-activated-sludge-metagenome-genome-assembly--contig:-NODE-4577-length-13222-cov-5.077163_pt1 | contig 13222 bp, 11 predicted proteins | sample MGYA00249841_ERZ761562 | MGnify/ENA primary metagenome ERZ761562 (study PRJEB28883, sample SAMN05720200) | activated sludge metagenome | isolation source: Anaerobic digester | place: Japan... | reverse complement strand
TACAATGCCTGAATGGAGAAGGAAAGAAATTCTTGAAATTGCTTATAAATATGACGTTTTAATTGCCGAAGACAGCCCTTATAGAGAAATTCGCTTTGAAGGGACTCCTCAACCCATGTTTTATCAACTTGATAACAAGGGATATGTAATTACACTCGGAACATTTAGTAAAACTTTTGCACCCGGTTTTAGAATAGGTTGGGTAATGGCAAATGAAGAAATAATTGATAAATTTGTGGTTGCAAAACAAGCAACCGATTTATGTACCAGTGCTTTTGTTCAAAAAATTGCGGCTACTTATATCGAAAAAGGATATTTTGATAAAAATATTCAAAAAACAGTTGCAACGTATAAAGAAAAGCGTGATGCCATGCTTAGCTCTTTAGAAAAATATATGCCGAAAGAAGTAAAATGGACCACTCCCGAAGGAGGCTTGTTTTTATTTGTAACATTGCCGGAATGGATGGACAGTGAAAAATTATTTATGAGAGCTATCGAAAAAAACGTTGCTTTTGTAATGGGTAATGCTTTCTATTGCGATGGAAGCGGAAGAAATACCATACGTCTCAATTTCTCATTTATGAGTGTAGAAAATAATATTGAAGGAATTCGCCGTTTAGCCGATGCAGTAAAAGAAGAAATGACAGTTAAAGCTTAAAAAGATTTTTAAAATTTAACAAAAAGAGGCTGTCTCAAAAGGGCAGCCTTTTTTATTGTTATTGCAAAACTATTTTTTTTGCAATAGTTTGTTTTTCTGATACCACTTTTAATACATACATTCCTTTTGGTAAATCGGCAACGTTGATTTCTGTTTGTGAGGCGGTTACTTTACCTTCCTTTTGTAACGAACATTGCAAGTTATAGAGTTGAAAGGTAAAAGGCGGAGTAATGCCTGATTTTATTGTAAGATAATTGGTGGCGGGGTTGGGAAAAACAACAATGTTTTCATTCATAACATTGTTTTTATTAATATTTAATGGCATGCACTCTGAATAGTTATTGTTAAAAAATATAATCGTGTCGTTTTGTTTGAAACAGATAAGCTCATTAAACCAAGATTCACACATAGCCTCAGGTCCTAAAAAAAATAATAAACCTCGATTTGATCCGATACCTTCTATCCAATAAGTATAAAAAGTATATCCACTTGTTTCATAAAAATAAAAGACCTTTCTACATGAATTATTGAAAAAAAGAGTATCTATATCAGAAACAACTATGTTCATCTCTCCTGAAATATTGGGATCTATTGTATTAAAACAATAATTAATATTTGTAAGAGTATCTCCAATATTTAATGAAAAATCATATAACAGAATTTCGTTATTTTGACAACCGTCAATAAAATATGGTTTGTAGTAGTTTATTGAATTGTTATAGAAAGATTGTTCTCCACAATAATAAATTTTCTTATTTTCTTCTCTAATACCACCCAGACAAAAAGCGTTGTTTGAATTAAATACTGAATCAAAAAACAAATATAACTTTTTATAGTTTTTATTATTTATAATAGTATCTTCACCTGTTATAATATATTTATCATAAACATTACAAAATCCATCACAAATACAACTTTTTTCACTCCAAACTGTATTTCCCGTTGGGAATGGAACATATTGATAGGTTTGTGTATTTGCCTCAATAAAGCCGAATATACATACTATTGAAATATTAATAATTTTTTTCATATTCATAAATTTTTATTTTACTTCAAATGAACTTCCGCGACCAAAATAAGTTAAGCCCACACCATGACGTGAGCGTGTAACTTATTATTCTTGGTCAAATAAAATTACCAGTTTTCTAAGACAGAATAATAGCTAACGCTGCTATATTTTTATATACAAAGAACCTATTTTTACAGGTAAAAACTAACTACATGCAAATATAAAACAAAATAAAATAAATTGTATCAATTTTATTGAAAATAATTATATGAAAAGGCTACCTCAAAAGGACAGCCTTTTTTTATGTGTTTAATAAAATCTCAGTTAGTTTTTTATCAGTTGCTTTACAAAACGCTCTCTACCATTCGTTACGGTATAAACATAAACGCCACGTTTTAAATTACTTCCATCAAATTTAAATGCATTTTCGCCTTTATTTGAAATAGCTTTTTCTTCGTAAACCTTATTACCAAGCACATCGAAAACTTGCAAATCTACTGATGTTGTATAAGGACTATAATAACTGATATTCACAGTAGCATTATATGGGTTTGGTTGAGCCGGTAAAAGTGTAAATTTTGAACTATTAACAATTTGAGCATAACTGGCTGTGTTTACAACCATTACTAACGATGTGTCGTCAACTTGTTCCGGAAGAGCTGTTGGAATTCCTAATATTGTAACATAAGGAATAATGTGAATTCTTAATGGATATGTACCGGGAGTTGTAGCTGTGCCACTTAATAAAATACAGTAACGAGTAACAGGAGTTGTTGGAGTAAATTCACAGTTAGACGGATTACATTGATATGAAAGACCTTGTGGTAAATTTTCAACATTAGAAATTTTTATTTTATTTATACTTACAGTTTGTCCGTTATAAAGAAAGGTAGCAGGAGGTATTACTGTCAATACTTGGCTGTAGGGGACATTAGCGGTAGCAGGTGGAAGAACTTCCGGACACATTTCGCCGGGATTTCCAATATCGTTACACGTAGGATCGGGTGTACATTGCGCATTTGCTTTTAGCGTTGCTGCAATGTTTAATCCGATAAATAGTGCAAATAGTAAATATTTTTTCATATGCTTTTTTTTTCAAAGATACAAAAAAAAATACACGGAAACAAATCCATGTATTTTTTGATATAAATTTATAAATAGTTATTTAAACAGCTTAGAAAATTCTCTGGCTTTCCTGCTTTTCCATGCACCGGAATGGTATGCATAGCTAACAATTAAAGGTAAAACTGTTGTAGCTTCGGCATAAACCATTTGTTCAAAAGTGGTATCTACTTTTCCCCACGAAGAAGCTTCTTTAAGGGTAGAGCTGGAGCATGCACCATCTCGAACGTCTGCTACTGTTATTTGAATAGCATATTTATGCATTGGAACCTCGTAACCAAGAATTTCGGCACAAATTACGGTATCTTGTGTGAAGTTTTTGGGAACGCCTCCACCAATCATAAATATTCCGGTATCGCCGGCTTTAATTTTTATATCAGTGAGTTCTTTAAAATCGGCAACTGAGTCAATGGTTACATGTTTTTTAGGGTTTTCTACTTGATGTTTTACCAAACCGAAACCTGCACTGCTATCGGTAAATGCAGGACAGAAAATAGGTACATTATGTTCGTATGCAACTTGTACCAACGAATCTTTCTTCTTAGAGTGTTTGGTGAGGTATTTTCCCATTTCTTTTATGAATTCGCGTGAAGAGTAGGGACGTGGCTCTAATCCATTGGCTATTTCTTTGATTGTCATGTCGCAGTGTTGCAATTCTTCTTCGTCAATAAATGTATCGTAAATGCGGTCAATGTACAATTCGCGAAGTTGTTTGTCATCGGCATTGGGATTGCCTTTATAATGCTTAAAGCCTAATGCTTCAAAAAAATCCATATCTACAATAGTAGCACCTGTAGCAACAATGGCATCTACCATGTTATGTTTTACCATATCCACATATACCTGCATACATCCGGCTGCACTTGTGCTCCCTGCAATGGTAAGAATGATACTGCATTTTTTGTCCTTTAGCATTCGCATAAAAATATCAGCAGCAGAGGCTGTTTCTCTTGATACAAATGACATTCCTCTCATGGAATCGATGATAGCCGTGCTATCAATTTTTTTTATGTCAATGTGCTTAATGGTTTCTTTTAAAACGTCTTTTTTTGTTAATTTCTTCATATTTAGTTTATTTTAAAAAAATTTATATCCAATCATTTTATAAACAAGTTTAGCTGCTAAAAAATTTGGTGCTTTATTGTTTTCGTTGGGACAAAGTTCAACAACATCAAATCCTACTACATTTCTTTTGCGATGAACTTGCTCGAGCAATTCAAGAGTTTCGTACCAAAGAAGTCCACCGGGTTCAGGGGTGCCGGTAGAGGGCATAATAGATGGGTCAAACACATCTAAATCGATGGTTATATATACATTTTTAGTTTTTATTCTGGATATTACATCTTCAATCCAATGATTATTGTATGCAATTTCGTGTGCATAAAACATGTTGTCTCTTTTGAATGTGCCAATTTCTTCGACGCATTGGCTACGGATTCCGACCTGTACAATAGGACACCATTCTTTAGCACGTGCCATAACGCAGGCATGATTAAATTTTGAACCTTCGTATTCGTCACGTAAATCGCTATGAGCATCTAACTGCAATATGGTAATGTCGTCGTAAGCTTCGGCATGTGCTTGTATGGAGCCAATGCTTACTGAATGTTCTCCACCCAAAAGTGCAATATATTTTTCAGAACAATGATGTTTAACATGTTCATAGACTTTTTGACTCATTTCTTCGGGCGTAGCAAATGGACCTAAGGGTTCGCAAGTATGAATGCCTACTGAATAAAATTCCGTATCGTATTCAATATCATATAGTTCCATGTTAGCCGAAGCTTCTAAAATGGCATCCGGTCCTTTATCGGCTCCTTTAACCCAGGTACTGGTTCCATCGTATGGAACAGGAACGACCAATACATTTGAGCCTTCGTACTTTGAAAAAGTTTCTTCTAATCCACCAAAATTATATTTCATCGCTATTATTTTGGTGCAAAAATAATCATTTTGCCCAAAAAATAAAAGAGAATAGAATAATCTAAAACAATTGATTATTATTTGATTAAGCCTAATCCTTCTTTTGCAGATGCATCTTCGGGCGATAAAAGCAATACTTTATTGAAAAGTACTTTTGCTTCACGATTTTTACCAAGTTTAAAATTTGTCCATGCAAACATTAATAATCCATCGTACGAAAATGGATATAAATTAACTACTTTTTCGAAATAACCATATGCTTGCGAATACTGTTCTTTTCCATAATATATAAGACCAACCCTATAGAGTACCGTTGTATTATAAGGGTTTATTTTTAATATTTCTAAGTATTCGCGTAGTACGGCCTCCCAATTTCCGACAGCAGATGCCGGAAGAACGTAACCCATTCTGGCTTCTTCGCTCATGGGTTGTAATTGAAGTGCTTTTTGGTAATACGTCATGGATTCGGTAAAATTTCCATTTGAATAATTTAACCATCCTAATCGAAGGTTAATTTCATATGAATTAGCATCGTAAAGGTCTTTTATTTGTTTAATAGCATTTGTGTAATCGCCTTTTGATTCATAACTGATGCTGTTTTTAAATGCTTCTTGCAATTTTTCTTGATTTGTTTGAGCACTTAAACTCAAACTGGCAGCTAAAAAAGCAACCAATACATAGTTTTTTAGAATTTCCATAGTAATCCTCCTGAAATTATTTGATTATTAAATTTATATGTTTCGTAAAAGTCTTTAAAACGAGGTTTCCCTTGCATAGACATTCCGTCGAATCCTATAAAATTATTGGTAAATGTGCTTTTTTGGAAAATATAAGCTGCATTAATTGATAAATGTTTATTTATTTCAACACGTATTTGTGGTGTAAGTTTAGTATGAATGATATATGGAGTATTGTAAACGATACTACCATCTATATTTGTGATATTCTGAATTTTTCCAAAATCAAATAGAATATTGAAAATAATTTTATTAAATATTTTAGCTCCTAATCCTTGTTCTATATAACCATTGAACGAATTATGGCTTAAATTTACTGAAGCAAGAACGCTTGTATTACCAAAAATATATGAATTGAACCTATAATCAAAATTTAAGCCTCCGATAAGTACATTATTGTCAATAATTTTTGAAAAATTTATCATATAGTTGAAGGAAGATTTTGACTTATAAATAGATTTTTGGATACCAATAATATAATTAAACAGACTATATTTAATCGAATCAATTTTATAGTTATAGGTAGTAACAGGTGGAAACGGAGGAGGGGCTAATATTGGATTTATATAGGTATATTGAAATTTGTTTGCATTTAATTGCGATAAATGAGCAAAGAATCGTATTGAATGATTTTTTCCCCAGTGAGTAAAGGATGTATAATGGTGTGTCTCGTACAAATTAAAATCATGTTCATGTTTTATTGTATTATCGAAATATAGTTGTTGATAAGCATCTATTTCGAAAAATGTAAATTGTTGGTCCCATGACCAATTTTTAGATAAATTGAATTTTAAATTGATACCATATGAAAAGAATGGACCGGTTATTTCTTTTTCTAATCTGTAATTGTTTGGCTCGGAGGGAGGTGTATTATTTTTCTTAATGGAATTCCAATCATTGAACTGTGAGTTATCTACTTCGATGCCCAACATATCTATAAAATGTGGTGTTGTTAAATGATTTTTCTTTAGTGAAGCTTCGTTCATTTGCTTTGTAAAATAATATGCCTCTCGCAATTGCCCGCTGAGTATATATGAATAGTATATATATTCGTTAACAATTTCGTTTGAGTTAAATTCTTTAGCTTTTAAAAAATGTTCTATGCTTTGCGAATATTGCTTGGTAGAATAATAAGCAATACCTATTCGCATACGCAAATAGTAATAGTCAAATCCTTCATTAACAGACTTTTGACCAAAATATATGACGCTATCCCATTTGTTTTCATTGTATAGTCGGTAAGTCAGAGAATCATAATAAGAAAATGTGTGTTGGGCAATTGAAAAATTCCGAATAATTAAAAATAATACAACTACTATAAACCTTTTAATTTTCATATTTCCCCTTGTAAATAAATTTGATAAATACTTTTTTATTCTTTACATATGCTTCAATCGAAATAATTCCATCTTTATCGATTTTTGTTGATGAAGTAAATGTTTTAACAGTGCGGATAAAAAATTTATTCTCTACATGACTCAGAAGTTCACATTCTGCAAAGTTATTTTCGGTCTGGGTTAAAACAGAATAGTAAGTGGTTTTTATGAACCTGAAAAAAGGTGCTATTAAATCATGAAAGAATAATATTTTAAACGAAAAAATTTGATGTAAAGGAAATTCATCTTTAAATGTTTGGTCGGCTATGGTAGTAAATTCTATTCTATAATTTGACTTATAGAAGTAATACAATGGGCTATTTTTATTGCCCGAAAAAGAGTTAAAGTAAAAGCTTAATCCGTCGTTATAAATATATGCATATGAGCGAGATGTATGGCAGTATATATACGTGTTATTAAATGAATCTGTAAAAACTTCCCACTTGTACGTAGCATTGTTTAAAATTACATCGATACGTTGTCCGGGAATAAAATGGAAAGCGTTATTTAGTAAATTATTGATAGCGGGAGTTTCAATAATATCGTCTTGTTTCGGTATAGAAAAAACTTTTAGAGTTTTGGTCTGATTTGATTTGATTAAATAACGAGCAAATGGGTATTCTATGGTTGGACTACCAACATATGGGTATGCTTGAACCTGAAAATGCAAGTGTGGTTCTGGAGAGCGTCCACTATTACCAACTAACGCCAACGGTTGACCTACTTTTACAAAATCACCTTCTTTAACTTTAAAACTCCCGCCTTTTAAGTGGCTAAGTTGCGAATAAAGGTATTCGGCATGCTTAATGACAATAGTATTTCCCCAATTGTTGATGGTATTTACATCGCCAATATTATTATCTTCTATATTATCAATAATTTTCACTACTGTTCCATATCCTGGCGATAGAACAAGTTTGTTGTAGCAATAATAATCGGTGAGTTGACTTCCGTCTCCCTTATAAGTTAAGCCGTTATATGTAATCACAAAATCGAGTGCATGTCTAAACTGCTCTTTGTGCGTTATAGCTCCATCATATGCTTGTTGAATGGTCCATTCGCCCCAAAAGGGAGGCATTAAGTGAATTTTATGAAGTGTATTTCCAAAACGATTCTTGTAATTAAGATAGCTGTATAAGTTTTTTTCAGGCATAAATTCTTGTACCATCGTTTCAGCTAACTTTTTTCGAGGCGAGGTTCTATAAAATAAGATGTATAAAAAAAGAATAACAATGAGATTAAAAGGTAGAGAGTAAACAGATAATTGCCATGTGTTTAACATATTTGTCAAGCCAATGGTTAAAATGACAACCAATGGAGATAAAACGATAACCCACAAATAAGAATACAATGATGGAATAATAAAAAATCCGCCAATTGCAATGGCTGTTAGAATAAAGTTAAAACCAACAAAAAAAGTATTCATTTGGTCGGTTTGAATGCCCATTAAATGCATGAATCCGTATGCTGTTGCAAAACCAATTACTGATAAACTGGCTGCGATTCTGGAATACAATACAAGTCCTATAAAAATAAATAACCCTGCAACGGCATTATCTTGGAAAAAGATGGAACTTAACGAAATAAAAAAATATTTAATAGGGGTGGGTAATAATTCGTTGTTAAAATAATCATACCATTGTATTGCATTTATCCCGCCCCAATTAAACAAATGATTCATTAGAAATATGCCTCTATCGGTTATGGATAAAAATTCAAATTGGTGAGTAGCCAATTGTATTAACCAAAGTGATAAAAGAAATGGTAAACTTAGAATTGGTAAGCGATATTTTGTAAAAATACCTTCAATAAAAACTTGTATTAAAAGTGTTAAAAGCCCTGCGAATATTATTAATACAAATATCATTAAGCCCCATTCGTAATATGAACCAATCCCAAGTCCAACAAGCAATGCATTGTATCCGTAATACCCGGAACTTATTTTATGGTATGGCAGGTTTAATATTTTTGCAAAGGTTAACGAAGACAATGCACATATTAAACCGGTTAGTCCTAATGTCGGAAAAATAAACGTTATAAATAATAAGAAAAAAGAGAACATAAAGCTTTTAGAAAAAAAGATTTGGGGATAGCTAAGCAATAAGCCTTTCCCCATTTCTTTTACTATATTGAATGCTTTATGCATAGATATTAGCTCTTATTTTAAGTGTTCGGGAAGACGTTCATTATGTTTAAACGTTTCGTTGGTTTCTTTTTCGCGAATTATATGAACATTTTTATTGGTGTCAATTAATATAACGTTAGGGCGATACATTATAAATTGCATCCACTGAGTCATATTATATGCTCCGATACGGCTAATTACGAAATGGTCTCCTTTTTTCATGGGAGGGAGTTGAACATATTCTCTAAGTACATCAATATTCATACATAATGGTCCATAAACGATGGTTTCTTCTGTATAGTGGCTAAAATCTTGTGCCGGTGTTATTTTGTAATCGTACCAAAAGGCAGTAAATAACAAATTAACTCCAACATCTGCAATTAATGCGTTTTTACCATCGGGCAAACGTTTTGTTGCATGAATGGTCCCTAACAAGTAGCCTGCATCGTCAATAAGAGCACGTCCTGTTTCTAATATTAAGGTAGGCAGGTGTTCAAAGGAAATATCACTATTGATAAGAACAGAAGTTATGGCATCAGCATATTGATCGAAAGTAGGGCAGGTGTCGTTACCGGGTAAATATGCACCTTTTAGGGTGTTTTTAGATGCAAAACCTCCACCTAAGTCAATATACGATAGCGATTTTTTGAATTTTTTCTCGATAGCCAAAAATAAATCGACTAATTTTTTTGTTGCATTAGCATAAGCCCATGGCACCATTATGTAAGTACCTATATGGCAATGTAATCCAACCAAATCCATTTTATTATTTATCAAAATACGCTGAATGATTTCCCATGCTTCACCATTTTCGTAATTAAAACCAAAACGCGACCATTGAGGGTATATACCAGTATCCATATTTACACGAATGGCTACTTGTGGGCGTTTTTGGAATTGCTCAATAAGGTCAATCAGCATATAAAACTCGTCGAAATGGTCGATATGAATTAAACTTCCATTATTTACAGCTCTAATTAGGTCTTCTTTTGTTTTATACGGTCCGTTGAAAATAATTTGATTTCCGGGAACTCCATTATTGACGGCTTTTTCGTATTCAAAACCCGATACCACTTCTGCCCATGAGCCTTCTTTATGAAAGATTTTGCAAACGCTATCTAAGTAGTTTGTTTTATAAGACCAAGCAAATTGTATTTTCGGGTATCTGGTCGAAAATGCTTTATATGCTTCTTGGTATGTCTCTCTTACCGTTTTTTCAGAAATTACATAGAGTGGGCTTCCATATTTTTCGATTAAATCTTTAACAGCTATGCCATCAATTTCTTTTATTGGAGCATATTCGCTTCTCATTCCAAATTTATTGGGCATGCCAACTTGAACCTTTTTAATAACAGGACGTTCAAATATTTTCTTTTCCATATTTTTGATATTTAATTATTTACAAAATTTACAATTCTCCCAAACTCGAAAGTGTTTGGAATTGTTCTATTGGTACAATCATATCCCACGAATGACGTATAAACATTTTGCCAATATCGTACGATTGAAATGGTTCTACCTTCTTGCCAAGCGCCAGTTTTACCAATGCTTCCGGGAGGTTTTGTCCAACCCCAACAGCAAGATAAACCCATGCCGGTATGCGAGGATTTATTTCTACTAAATAATATTTGTTTTCGGCAGTTTTAATAATTTCCAATTCCATGCCTCCCCGCCATTTCGTCTTTTTAATGAGTTGGTGAGTAGTTTTTAGTAATTCTTCATCGTCAATAGAAATTCCGCTCCAAGCTTTACCTTTATCAGTAATATACAATTTACGCATGGGAACAGCGCCAATTGTATTTCCTTTGCCGTCGCCCAAAGCAATAACATTTACTTCGGTTCCCCTTACAAATTCTTGAATAATGATAGGCACACCCCATTTTGAAGCAATTTTATTGAAATACATAGCGGCTTGTTCGGCATTAAAAGCTACATAAGCATCGTAATATTTACCTTTAACCAAAAAAGGGTATGAAAATTCTTTTTCTAATGCAAAAATTTCGGAGGTATTGGTGATATTCTTTGATTTTGGGACAAAGATTCCGTATTTTTTGCCGTATTCGTATAAATTTGCTTTATGGCGTTCTTCAAATTGCTCGAGTGTAGGTACAAAAACGGCAATGCCTTTATCTTTTAATTTTTTTTCGGAGGAAATAAAGGCGTATAATTCAGCATCAAAATTTGGGATAATGACATCAAGATGTTCGCGTTCATGAATATATTCGATTCGTTGTATTAAATTATCGCTTCCGGTACTGGGATACGGGACCTGGTAAATTTTATCTGCCAATTGTTCCATATATATTCCTGGCTCCAGGTTTTCGTAAGCCAATCCGATTATTTTACAATCTAAATCTTTCGATTCTTTTAATGCACGAATAACCGGAACACCCGGCCCCGGATTGTCCGTTGCATTTAAACCTGAAACAGCAACTGTAACTTTAATTTTGCTCATCTTCTATTAAATTAAAATATCGTAAAGTAGTTACAAAGTCGAGGTATGACCGCTCGAAGCCGGTTTCGTCTATGTCGTAGTTTTCGATAAAATATTTTTTTATTTCTTCATCGCTTTTTTGTTGATTTAAAAGTTGGATGATTTCTATTCCTTCGTTATTTGTCGAAAAGCTTTCGCCTGTTGTCGGATCGAAAATAAAACCATTTTCGCTGATTGCCAATTTTCGTTTTAGTCTCATAATTAAAATGTTTTTATGCAAAGATAGGATAAGTAAAAACGTTTCTTGTTATAAAATTTGGTAAAAATGGTATAAATATTTACTCAGAAAAAAATGAATGGGTTAGGGGTGAGGATTTTTCCCGCAGGCACTATAAAAAATATTAAAATTATATGTTATTGATTATCAATATGTTTAACATTTTTTGACAACAAAAAATAACGAAGTCGAGAAAAAAATCAACATTTGTTTGTTTATTTCAAAATAAAGCATTAAGTTTATCTCAAAAAAATAATTAACTTTTTTACACTTTGTTTTAAATTTTAAAATTATGTTGGCTGTCTTAAAATTGAAAGATACTATTATGAAAAAATATTTATTAATGCTTGTTTTTTCATTCGTTTTTACTTTTAACCTCAAAGGTCAATGTTTATGTGAAACTCCAACAATTGAATTTTTTAATAATTTTGATAGTTTTTATTATTGCGACTGTTGCCCCACATATATTTACCAGCCTGACTCTTTAGTTAAATTTATGAATTTTTATGAAAATGACAGTAACAATATATGGAAAGTTACGCACATAAATAAAGGAGATTGGATTGGAGACTGTGATTTTAATTTTACAGGCAAAGCTATTATTACTGATAGTATTAATTCATATCCTATAAATAATCATTCGATTTTTGAACTAAAAATTGAAAAACCAACTTGTTCCGATTTGTTATTTGGTCATTATTGCTGGCCTGGATTTAGTCTTCATTTTGATTATAAATGTGATACGGATACATTGAATGATGGGTTATACATAGAAGTGAGTTTTGATAACGGACAGACATTTGCAAATGCACAAGATACAACTATGGTTAAATTATTACCAAATGGTCCGTATAATGCTTATGCTACTAATTATAATAAATTAGCAAACAGTTATGGTATTTCAGGAAATAATAATTGTTATTTGGGAGAAAATGGCAATTGCTATAGTCCTTTTAATATTAGTTTTTCATGGGATAGCTTGTCACAGGCTTCTGTCCCAGGAGTTATTTTCAGATTTAATTTTATTAGTGATAATATTCCTTCTAATAAGAAAGGTATAGTCATAGATAATTTGGATTTTTACCTTTTGAATAATTGTTTTACAAACATTTCTATAAACAAGGTGTCGAACGTTGTTAATTTGTATCCTCAGCCAGTAACAAATTCGAGTCATTTAACCTTTAATAATTCAGATCATAAAATTTATATTTTAAATGTATCAGATGAAATAGGAAATATTATTTATACCAGCCGAACAGATGATGATTTTTTTAATATAGGAGAATGTATAACTAATAGTGGAATTTATTTTTATTGCCTATATTGCGAAAATAAAATAGTAAAAAAAGGTAAATTTATTAAATTATAAAAGTAGTTACTGTTCCGGTTTCTATGGAGCATGTGAAAATAGTGTTGCTGGTTAAGGGCTGATACACTCGACTCCGTCACTTTTTTGAGTTATGACATAGATATACAATATATTAACATTCCCCCCTAAAATATTACAAAATTATATGTTATTGATTATCAATATGTTTAACATTTTTTGACAACAAAAAAT
>ENA-UOWE01004576-UOWE01004576.1-activated-sludge-metagenome-genome-assembly--contig:-NODE-4576-length-13224-cov-3.747209_pt1 | contig 13224 bp, 12 predicted proteins | sample MGYA00249841_ERZ761562 | MGnify/ENA primary metagenome ERZ761562 (study PRJEB28883, sample SAMN05720200) | activated sludge metagenome | isolation source: Anaerobic digester | place: Japan... | reverse complement strand
CCGGCAGGCTCACGTTGCCATCTCTACCACTGCTATTCTTTTTTTGCCATCCATCCTCACGATGAGCGGATGCTCAAATCTCACATGCCTGAAAAACCTTGTTTTTTTTACAAGTTCCTGTTTCGACAACATATCCCATGAAATATAGCTATTGCTAACCTCAGGCTGAACCGAAAAATATCCGATATTCATAGAAGTCACATTATGAAAAAAATGTGAGCCCGAGGAAGCATCGAGCGGAAAATCCTCCAGGCTGGTTTCGATAATAAAACGGGCGTTGGAAATTTGCGGCCAGTTGACCGGTATGCCAATGAAACGGTCGCGGGTACCCCAGCGCCCCGGTCCTATAAGCACATACTGCTTTTCCATATCCACCATATAACGGTTCAACTCGTCAATTTCTTGCGCCATGGCTTCGGTCATGTTTTTATCAAACTGCTCCACATCCACATATATCACATCGCTTATGTTATCAACTTTGCCGTTGCCCATAGCCCTTTCGGCGTATACAACAATGTTTTCCCTGCTGATACTGTCCAAATCAATTTCGTAATCCATGGCATTGCCCAGCAAAGGCTTGATCTGCAGCAGGTAAAAGGATGCGCGGTTTTTGTTGTCCTTGTTAAGATCGATGGCAAATTCAATTTCCACCGGTGTGCCCAGTGCTTCTTTTACCACATCCAGCACCACCTGGATGGTTTCAGCAAGCGGAATATAGTTATACTTCAGGATGTTGGAAAAATTTACTACACGCGGGCCGGCCTGGGTAATACCCGGCAACATGCGATCGCTTTCAGCATCATAAACTGAAGCACAATGTTTTAGGTTGCCCTGATCTTCAGCTATGTCAATATCAAGTTTTTTTAATCCGGCTCCCTCGCCTTCCATAAGGTTTACATCTGTTTTGCTCAGGTCGACGGCATAATAATACAATTGAGAATTTTTGTAAAGGTCTTTGGCCGTATAATTTTCGGTAGTAGGGTATTTGGGCGAAAAGCGGTAGGCTTTTTCACCGTCAACCACATAACTACCCAAACCAACAGCAATAACTGCCACACCTTCTTCGGGCTTCATGTGTCCAAACGGATAATAATTATACGATTGCGCTACACCGCTAATATGCGGATAATACACATTGTCGTATTGATTTCCAACGACTTCCTGCAGGACGATTGCCATTTTTTCGTCTTCAATGTTGTAGTTTATGGCTTCCACGTATCCGCGTGCCATTTTGGAATACACCGAAGCATATACAAGTTTTATGGCTGTCATCAGTTGTTTGAGGCATACATCAAAATCGGGGTTGCTGTTGGGCAGCAAATAAGTTTCAAAAATTCCCGCAAAAGGTTGTGCCAGCGAATCTTCAAACAAGCCCGAAGAACGCACGGCAATAGGTTTTTTGGTGAGTTTAAGAATTTTTCTTAACCGTTTTACTAAACCATCGCCCAGGTTTCCTTTCACAAATTCTGCACGTATCTCGTCGTAATTTGTCGTAGTTGAAATAAAGTTCCGGAGCCTGTTTCTATCAAGGAAATATTCAAATTCGTCGGTGCCGATTATCAAGGTTATCGGACAGCGGATGTTGATATTCGGTATCAGGTTGTGGAAATCAAAATTGTAAATCAATGTATTTATAAAAGCCACTCCTCTGCCCTTGCCACCCATGGATCCGGAGGCCAGACTGATTATGCTGCTTTCTTCCAGAGTGTCCACTTCTTCGTAGCTGATAACTTTGCCTTTGTTAAACTCGCTGCGGTGCATCTGAATAGCGTGGAGCAGAAAATCCCTAAGTTCCTGCGTGGTTTTAAAATCAGGAATTTTGTATGGGTTAATATAACGTGCCAGTTGAACCTCGCCTCTGGCCATCAGCCACAGGGAAAAATGATCACGTTTTGCATGATATACCAGCGAATCATCAGGAATTATTTTAAGATAATTTTCAAATTCCTTAAGCGACCGGGCAATGGCTATTTGCTTACCTTCGGCATTTTTGTATATAAAATTTCCAAATCCCAGGTAATGTGTAATAAAACTCTGTACATCCTGCAGGAGTGTAGAAGAATTTTTATCAATAAATATTGTTTTCAGATCGAAAGCTTTGTCGGCGTTGGCACTGTCAGTTGATTGCATAATAATAGGCAGGTCTTTTTTCTTGCCGCGGGCATATTGCACAAGGCTCACGCCGGCGTTTTCGTCTAATTTCCCGTCTTTTTCGTATTTGACATCCGTTATCAGGCAAAGCATAAAATCTTTGTACTTGTCAAAAATCCTGATGGCGTCTTCGTAATTTCTGGCTAACAAAATTTTTGCCCTGGCACGCAGTCGAAGCACTTTTAGCACTTCGTCGGAAGCTACATCCTCAATGATGCGCTGGGTTTGCTGCATCACATTTGAATACAGCAGGGGCAGGTATTTTGAATAATAAATGGCTGAATCTTCCACCAGGAGTATTACCCTGACAAAGCCGATACGTGTATCATTATCAACATTTACGCGATCTTCAACATAGTTTATCATCGCAAAAAACACTTTGGGATCGCCATTCCAAACAAAAACATCATCAATTGCAGAAAACAGGTTTCGGTTTTTTTCATAAAACTCAATATCCGCGTAATTATTGAGCATCATGAATATAGGAATGTAGGGATAGCCGGCTTTGATTTCGGCACTGATTTCCGAAGGGACTTTCCTGTCGACACCCATCATAAAAATCACCATGTCATAGTGTTTTCCCCGCAATTCGCGAAAGACCTCTTCCGCTGATGACACCCCGGTAACACGCGGCATGGAAACCAGATTCAGTTGATAATATTCTCCTAAGAAATGTTCCACAAAACGGCCTTCTTTTTCAATGTTATAGGCATCATACAGGTTGGCCACAATTAATATTTCCCTGACTTTAAACGACATAAGGTCGTGGAAAATATCTCTTTCATAATTCTGCTTATTCAAAAACCGTTGCAAAAGCTGCCTGCCTCTGATTTGGGGCGTTTCCGACTGTAAAAGTTCCGAATCAAGGACATCAATTCGTTTGGTTTTATCCAGGATAAGCCGGGCCAGAAGGCTGTTGATATGTCCCGAAATAATATTGGCAATGTTTTCAATCAGGTTGCGTTCTTCGGTCAGAAAAGGGCCTTCGTCGGCTTCGGGAAACTCTTTGGTATAGCAAATTTGTACGAACCCCTTTTTATCGTCAATGGTTTTAAAAGGCTGCAATTGCCTCCAGGGGGTTTTTTCATAACCGGGCGTCGACAACTCCATGTTGTCATAAGTAATACAAGTTTGCGTATACAGAGGATACTGCCAGGCTTTTTGCAGCACGCCGCAAATTTTCTGGAATGTTTCCCTGAGCGGCTTTTCTTCCTTTAAAATCTGTATAGTCTGATTGATGCAGGAAAGTTCTTTTAACCGTTCGGTGCTTTCGGCAGCCAGCTTAGTAATTTCTTCGTTAGTATTTAATTCATCGGTCATAAAAATATTTCGGTATTTAGCCTTATTCTTTTATTTTCAAATTTATTAACTTTTTTTATCAGTAGCACAAATTACTGAATTATTATTTTATTTTTTTAATATTTCAATAAATTTATTTTGCTTTAGTTAAATATTAACTTTATTTTTGTGTCAGACAAATATTTTACAAATTTAAAAGGAAAAACCATGAATACAATTAATGAAAAACTTGAAATATTTATGGCAAAAGTTATTGCCAAAAACCCTGCAGAGCCTGAATTTCATCAGGCTGTTAAAGAAGTGGCAGAATCGTTGATGCCTTATATTGAAGAGAATCCCAAGTATAACGGCATTCTTGAAAGGATGGTGGAGCCCGAAAGGGTTTTTATGTTCAGGATACCCTGGGTAGACGACAGAGGTGATTTTCAGATGAACCGTGGTTTCAGGGTACAGATGAACAGCGCCATAGGCCCATATAAGGGCGGTATGCGCTTCCACCCCACGGTAAACCTGGGCGTATTGAAATTTCTGGCATTTGAACAGGTATTTAAAAATAGTCTGACTACATTGCCCATGGGCGGCGGCAAAGGTGGTTCCGACTTTGACCCAAAAGGCAAATCGGACAATGAGGTGATGCGTTTTTGCCAAAGCCTTATGACAGAGTTATGCAAATACATAGGCCCCGACACGGATGTTCCGGCCGGTGATATTGGCGTTGGAGGCCGTGAGATAGGTTTTATGTTCGGACAATACAAAAGAATCCGTGATGAATTTACCGGCGTGCTGACCGGAAAAGGCCTTACCTGGGGCGGCAGCTTAATCCGCCCTGAAGCTACCGGATATGGCCAGGTTTATTTCGCCAACGAGATGCTGAAAACACGCAGCATGGATTTTCATGGCAAGACGGTTATTGTTTCAGGTTCGGGCAATGTAGCCCAATACGCAACGCAAAAGGCAACACAACTCGGCGGGAAGGTGGTTACCATGTCTGATTCTGGTGGATATATTTATGATCCTGAAGGTATTACACCCGAAAAGCTGGCTTACGTGATGGATCTTAAGAACAATAAAAGAGGCAGGATTTCGGAATACGCCAAAAAGTACAACTGCGAATATGTGGAAGGCAAAACCCCGTGGGGAGTGAAGTGCGATATAGCCCTGCCCAGCGCCACTCAAAACGAGCTCAACGGTGATGATGCCAGGACGCTTCTGGCTAACGGATGTATTTGTGTTTCGGAAGGTGCCAATATGCCTTCCACACCGGAAGCTATTGAAATTTTTCTTGAAAACAAGATTCTCTTCGGCCCTGGCAAGGCTGCAAATGCCGGCGGTGTGGCAACTTCGGGACTTGAAATGAGCCAGAACAGCCTGCGGTTAAGTTGGACCAGAGAAGAAGTGGATGAAAGACTGCATAATATTATGATCAACATTCACAAAACCTGCGAAAAATACGGCAAGGAAAGCGACGGATTTATCAACTATGTGAAAGGCGCCAACATCGGCGGTTTCGTAAAAGTTGCCGAAGCAATGCTGGCACAGGGGTTGGTATAGTAAAATATGTTTCCCAAAAAAAAAGCCGCTCTTCGAGCGGCTTTTTTTATTCATATAATCCTGTTTATCAAACTATTTCATCATATGTTTTCAATAATTTCTTTAAGGATAAACCTGGCAGCATTGCCATCGCCATATATTTCAGGAAATTGCAAATCCTTTTTGCTCATCATTTCTTTATAGGAAAGCACAATTTTTTCTTCGTTGGCACCGCACAACAAGGCCGTGCCCAATTCGAGCAATTCAACCCATTCAGTTTCATCCCTGAGTATCAGGCAGGGTTTTTTGAAAAAATAAGATTCTTTCTGCACCCCACCCGAATCGGTCATGATTAACCTGGCATTTTTCTCGAGACTAATAAAATCTAAATACGACACAGCAGGAATAATAGTGATGAGTTTGTTGTTTTCTATAATATCTTTCAGCGTATCATCCGGCAGTTCATTCCATTTTTTTCGTGTGCGTGGATGCAGGGGAATGACAAATTTCATATCGCTTTTTTCGCTGATTCTTTGTATTGCCTTGAAAATTGCGTTCAGCCGCACGGGATCGTCGGTGTTGGTGTCGCGGTGCATTGTTACCAGCACATAGCTGCCGGGTTTCAGGCGCAGGTCTTTTAGCAGTGTACTTTTATCATCGGCAACTTTGGAAAAATACAAAGCATTGTCGTACATGATATCGCCGCAATGAAAAACGCCGGGATTATCAATGTTATAGGGCTTTAAAGCGCAATGTTTCACGCCTTCGCCTAGTAGGTTGTCGATGCCTTTTTGTGTAGGTGAAAACAACAGGGTGGAAACATGATCGGCCATGATGCGGTTTATTTCTTCGGGCATGGCTTTATTGAACGATCTGAGGCCGGCTTCGACATGCACCACCGGAATGTGAACTTTTGCCGCTGCCAGGGCGCCAGCCAGCGTGGAATTAGTATCGCCGTATATGAGCACAGCGTCAGGGTTTTCTTTTGACAGAATACTTTCTATGCCGGCCAGCATATCGGCTGTTTGCTTTCCATGCTTTCCTGAGCCTACTTCGAGGTTGTACAGCGGCAGTGGGATTTCCATCTCGCGGAAAAAAACCGATGACATATTATCATCGTAATGCTGACCGGTATGCACGATGATTTCACTTATTTTATCCCAAAAATCCTGTTTTATGGTTCGGCTGATGGCGGAAGCCTTTATAAACTGCGGGCGGGCGCCGACGATGGTGAGAAGTTTTATCATTATTTTATAAATTAGTATTTACATATTCCAATTGTTTTTTACGCATGTCACTATAAAGCAATGCATTAAAAAAAGCATAAAAAACCACACCTGCCTGTCTTTCTAACATGGACTCAAACAACAGGTTAATAACAATCAAAAACAAAAAAACAAAATATATCCAGTCGCGAAGTTCAATAGCTTTGAACATTGGAGCAAAAAGTGTAAAAAGCAAAAATAGCAGGCCGATAATACCAATGGCCACGCCGGTCTGAAGATACTGATTATGTGCATTCAATGACTTTTCAATGGCATATGAAATATTCTCATTTTGATATTCGCACATAAGTTCTTCTTTGACATCACCTGTTCCCACACCTACGAGGGGATTGTTTTTTATAATCTGTGCAGAGGCTCTCCAAACCAATATCCTCTCCGATGTACTTTCTTCGGCAGTGCTCGAAACCGCTTGATAATTCAGGAATGTATCAATGGCAGTCATCATTCTCTCGGTAGTAACCTTTGCAAATTTTACGACAAAAAAAACAGAAACCAGCAGGACCAAAGTCAACACTGATACAAAAAGATATTTTTTTCTGATAAACAGGAAAATAAACATAAAAATTACGCTGATAGCCATTGTAATAATACCTGATTTCGAGGAGAGCAGCACCAGAAAGCCGGCAAAAAACAACATCAGGAAGGCATGCAAAAAAAGAGAAATATTAGATTTTTTTCCCTCCAAAAAACTAAAAAAAACCACCATAACCGAAAAATTCAGGTACATGGCCAGATAGCTGGGCGAAGTATAAAATGAAAGGTAGGTATATGTGAGCCTGACAAATTCATGAGTTTGAAAATAAAAGTAAAACGCCCTGACAAGCAAAAACACAGTAATCACCAGAGATCCAGCCACAAAGCTTTTCAGCACATCTGAAAGTTTGGTCTTAGAAATACTATTACTGCCGGAGAAGAACAAAAGGGGAAATACAAGCAACGACAGTTTTACTTCCAGGTCAAACACCCCCCTTCCCATATCGGTCGTATAGATTAATCCTGCAACGTACAATAGATAAAATGCAATAAATATCAGGTTGAATTTGTTTCGGAAAATGTTTTGAAATTTGTTTTTAAAATGACCTTCGATGAGCCATAAAAGAAATAACAACGCAATAACCAACGGAACTAGTTTTGCCCAAACAGGAATAAGAAAAGCCAGCAACATGATGACATATCCTGTAATGTTTATTTTCATTTTCATCATTTCAATTTTTGGCTATCAAATTCAAGGCATTTTATAAAATGATCAGCTATTACAGAATATTCATGGTTTTTCAGCACGTATTGCCTGCCATTCTCCCCCATTTGTTTCTTTTCTACGTTGCTGAGACTGATAAGCTTTTTAACAGCATCAACAATAGCATCAGAGTCTTCCGGCTTAATAGTATAACCACATTTTGCATCGGAAACAATATCATTGCCGGCTTCAATTGCCTGTATAACAGGTTTCCCTGAATACATATAATCAAAAAGCTTATTCATACTGATGCCAAATCTGTACAAAGGTATTTTTTTAAGACTTAAAAAAAGAAAATCAAAATAGCCGAGCAGGTCCTGAATAGTATTTTTGGGCACAGAATCAATAAAAAACACATTAGATATCTTATGGTCATTTTTCAGTTTTAACAGTTTATCCTTTTCCGGTCCTATCCCCACAATGATTACCGCCACATCTTCGCACGACAGTTTTTCGGCGGATAAAACAAAAGCATCCAGAGCGTTTGCCATTCCTATGCTTCCAGTATAACCTAACAGGAATTTATATTTGGTTTTTATCGTTTCTAATTTGCTTTTTTGAGGTGATGGAATTTCCGCCTTATTTTCGACTTCTTCTAAATTAATACCGTTAGGTACATAAAACCATTTTTCAGGGCTTAACCCATGATTGATACAGTGTTCAAGAGTTTTTGGCAGTAGTGAAATAACGCGGTCGCAGCTCTTATAACATTTATTTTCAGCCATCTGCATCAACATGATAAAAGGGTGATATTTGCTGTAGCCCCCGATTTCCATTGGTGATAAAGGCCATAGGTCATGAATTTCGTAAAGAAGTTTAGCGCCTGCTTTTTTTGAAATATAAGCTGCCGGATAAATGTCGAGCGGATATGTTGATGATGCAATGACTACATCAGGTTTGAAATTTCTTATAATGAACTTTTTTTTAAGATACAGCTTAAAAACAAATTCCAGAATATTTATAAAACGCTTTGCAGAATTGCCGCTATAGGCACTGGTTTTGATCCATAGATAACGAACACCTCCTATTTCATGGATTTCAGTATTTCGAACAACATCCGGTTGCACTGATCTCACATGCGAAAATGATGATGCAATGATAGTTACACGATGCCCGCTTTTAATCCAGTGCTGTGCTATATAATACGGGCGATACTCCATGCCCATTGCCGGTGAACCTGCGTAATGATTGATCAGAAGTATATTCATAGTACAAAATTACTGATTAAGACGAATAGTAGCTAAATGTGTGATTCCAGGATATACGAGAAAGCCCTTTTTATTAAGATCATTTGAATCACTCACCCAAATTATTGCACTAAAATTTACCCAATAACAATCAGTAAAAAATTTAAAATATCCGGATGAGTCTGATCTCCATGTACTTCTACAATCGATACGGATGATACCGTGATCATCATAATAATCCTGTTTTAATTTAATATTGCAATTAGACAATGGTTTATTAAGGTTATCTACAGCAAAGCCATCAATTTCAAAAGCGGTGCATTCTACAATTGTTTCTTCGTGTTTACACGCGGAGAACAACAGTAGAACAAAGAAAAACACAAAAAATATGGTTATAATTATTCCCATATAAATAATTTAAGTATATTTTAAATTGAAAGTATACTATTATAAATTGACATAAATTTTTCTGCCGCAACAAATATCTCGGCCTTATCCTTAAACAGATTACTATTTATCTGTGATGCCTTTTCAAAATCAATTTTCAATACCTCATCAATAGGTGACGTTTTTTTCAGATCACATATTACACCATTTTCACCATTTTTGATCCATTCATGCGACACAGGTATGTCGGGCAGCACAGGAATACATCCTGCCGACATGGCCTCCAGCAGACTTATGGAAGTGCCGTCTGATTCTGGCAGAGAAATATATACTCTGGCTTTGCGATACAATTCATCGTTCTGTTTTTTTTCCAGCCAACCTGTGAATACTACCTTATCATTCAGATTTAGGGCTGAGACTTTTTGTTTCAGCATCTCCGTTTCATCACCGCTACCGCCAATTACCAATTTCCAATCTGTATGGTTTTGAATAAATTTCGCAAACAAATCAATGATCAGGCTGTTGCGATATAAGGGTTTGTGAAGGCGGTTGGTAAATATCATATTTTCCTTGATCCCTGCCCCTATCATTTCTATGCCGTAAATACTAAATTCGGTTTTGCACTCAGGAAAAACATTATGAATAGCCTCGATCATTTGTTGTGAATCGGCCGTAACACAAGCACTGTCTTTCAGAATATATTTTGTTATTTGCTTATAAAACCAGTTCTTTTGAGGGATAAGAAGTACATCGCTGCCCCAGGCTGTGGAAACCAAAGGTATGGAGAGTTTTTTTGCAATCATGGAAATAACGAACGCAAAACGGTTCAGTTGATGCACATGGATAAGGTCAGGGTTTATATTTTTTATAATTTTTTTTAACTTAAAAAAATTCCGTAACAGACACAGTGGATTTGAACTCCTGAATGCAATAGCATAGGAAGCAGAAACATAAGGATTTATAAAGGGCTGTTCGGTGAGACAAGTTATGGAAATATCCTCAAAACGCCGCATCATTTCGCAGTATTTCAACACATGCACACCTTCGGGTCCGGCAACAAGCACTTTCATTTTTCAAAGTTATTTATGATGGCATCATACAATATGTCCACCTGTTTACGGCGGTGCAAGAGTTTTATCTTTTCAACAGGTATCTGCAATGTTTCTTTGTTTTTCCATAGTTGGGCCGCACCTAGAAACGATTGTTTAATTCCTTCAATATCATAAAAATCGACAGGTGTACCAACGCCGTATTCACTGATCAGGTCTGCGGCCACATCATGAAGCACTGTCACTGGTATCATAGGCTTGCCGGTAGAAATATATTCAAAAATCTTCCCGGTGAAAGCTCCTGTGTTGCCTGTTGGCGGGTTAACAAACAAAAGAGCATCCGCATTGAACAATTCGGGAATCATTTTATCATTAGGTATAAAAGGAGAGAATTCTACATTATTTTTTAAAGAATCAGGAATGTGAAAATTTCTGTTTGCTCCTATCAGCTTTAGTTTCCAGGAAAAATTTATCCTGCCTTCTTTTTTCAATTGCCTGACCGCTTCAAAAAAAGTATCCGGTTTTCTTTTTCCATAAAAAGTACCGGCATAAATTACGGTAAAAACATCGTTGAAATGGTTGTTTGGAACCTGATCGTGATCATAGCCATTTCTGATTTCGGCAAACAGGTCTATATTTTTCAGTACAACCTTAAACTTATCCAAAATCGGCTTGCTGACAGTTGTCACCATGTTCGCCCTGCTATTAATCCATTGTTCGACCTTGCGATAATAATCGTTCACTGAAGAAGAATTCAGCGTATTAAAACTCATCTCATCGCGCATATCGGTCACCCAGAAGATTTTGGGCTTATCTTTCAGAAAATTATAAGAAGCTGCATGGGAGGCTGCCGGGAAAAACGAGCTAATCACAACATCTATAGGTTTTCCAGCATGTACCTGTTCCAGTTTTTTTTCTGTATTTTTTTGCCAGCCGCGGTATTCGTCTTTTATGAAATATCGTATACAGACATTCCATAGGACCTTAGAATAATGAAGAAACTTGGTATCGCTGGTTTGTGTTTTAATAAATTTCAGAAATGCCTTATTGGACACGCGATAAACATCACATAACTCCGAATTAGCGCTAGTTTCCGTATTATTTTCAGCGATTGTAAAAACCGAGATATCTGTTTCTTCAGTCTTCAGGTATTTTGCGAACGCAGCGATACGGTTCACGGCAACGCCTGTCTGGGGCGGAAACCACGGAGCAACAATAGCAATATGTATTTTATTTTTTTGCATCGGGTAAATTTGCTGCTTTTTGCTTTTTCTCACACAAGAATCTTATCAAACAATGTAATGAAATCAAAACTAGTGTAAATCCAAGATATTCATGAAAAAAATTCTCATCCGGATTCATTTCAGTAGGTGTATAAACATATTTAGAAATTAATATGCCAACAAAAATCAAAAACAGAAAAAACAAAATGGAAAGCCAGGTATTTAAATTCCTGATGCCGGTTTTAATAAACCGAAATTCAGTTAAAACAACCTTGCCAAGTATCGGCCATATAAAGACCAATGGCAACGCGAATAATCTTGTTTCTCTGGCTTTTGTCGACAATAGTACTATGACAGAATTTAAAATAAGTGCAAAAATAAATGATTTAATAAGCCTGCCTTCCAAAAATGTATTTTCCAAATCTTTTACATACCACAAAATTAAATATAACTGAAGCCCGATTGCAAAAAACAAAGAAGTAACTGATTCAACAGCATAGTCGGTATTCTGAAAATTAAAATGGAAATAATATAAACGATTTAAGAGATCACTCTTTGATTTTTCCCAAGCTTCATAATATGTCAAATAGAAATACAGAAATACCATATGGAAAAAAACAGGAATCGAAATGATGATGATTTTTTTTAAATATCTCCAATTTAAGTATGATATAAATTTTTTATTCTCAGGCAGTAAAAAGAAAATTACCGAAGGCAATAGCAATACGCTACTTTCTCTTGTTATCATTGCTAATGATAATGCAATAATAGAAATTATCCATTTTTTATTTAATAAACCCAAAAAGGCAATGAAGATAAAAATGTATTGTAATGGTTCATCATAAGAGTAATTTGAACGAAAAAAAGAAAATAATACCGAAAAGCTCAGAAAAAAACAAACAGTACTTAGCACTGCTTCTTTCTGATTATGCCCAGCAGCCAATGAAACAAAACAAATGAGGATACCAGCTATAAAAAGCATGAAGAAATTAATAATGGTAAATGCCCAGCCAAAATTTAATGAAGTTATTTTTGAAAATTCTTCAATAAGAAAAGTCGTTAGAGGGCGCCTGGCAAAAGCCGGTTCCGTTTTATGAACATCAATAACAGAAGTTAAATACTCATTCGAGATGATTTTATGATCACGGTTAATTTCCTCAGTCCTGAAATTTATCATACTGTTTGAACGCGGAATTATATGAACCGTAAAACAAGTAACAGCGCATATAAGGCTTGTAATGAAGGCTAATGATATATTATTTACGAAAAGTTTTTTCAACAGATTATTTTTTCGATAAATGAACTTAAAATTTTGCCCGGATTAAAATTCTGCCTTATCAAGGTTTCCGCATCATGATTTCTATCATGATTTCGGTTAGTAAACAATCTGGAAATTTCAACAATTTTAGTTGCCAATTCATCTGAATTGCCCGAAACATAATGACAATATTCCATAGGATAATTCCAGATTACTTCACTCCCGTTGCCTAAGGCTTCAAGTACACTCATTGAGTATCCATCATGCATGGCAAGCCTGATATAAATCGCATGGTTTGATATCTCCTTATTATAGTCTGCCGATGTCATCCATCCTTTATAAAAAACATTGTCAATTTTTTCAAAGCCTGAGCCATCCGTACCATAAACAAACAACTTTGTAACGGGCAATTTTTTAAAAGCTCCTAATAATTTATCAAGCCCGTAGAAGATTTCTTTGCCTTTGGGAACATAGCTGTAAGCATTGATTTCACTATATTTTTCATCACGTTGGGCACTGACCACACTTTTAAAAAATAAGATTTCGGCTGGGATATGAATTGCTGAAAGTTCTTCAGCCAGCCATACTGCATCTGTATAATGAGTAGCGTAACGGAT
>ENA-UOWE01004574-UOWE01004574.1-activated-sludge-metagenome-genome-assembly--contig:-NODE-4574-length-13229-cov-4.096022_pt1 | contig 13229 bp, 13 predicted proteins | sample MGYA00249841_ERZ761562 | MGnify/ENA primary metagenome ERZ761562 (study PRJEB28883, sample SAMN05720200) | activated sludge metagenome | isolation source: Anaerobic digester | place: Japan... | reverse complement strand
CTCAAATGTAAAAATTAAAAATTTATCAACAAAATAATAAGCCCTGCAATTTTAGCGATTGCATAAGCATCATTTGTCTTTTCAAGTTCTCCGGTTAATAAATATTCTTCTTTAATCGGTTGAGGACAGAGTTTTGGATATATACAAGAACTCCCAAGAAATAAAAGTTTTTTTACCTTATGAAGATGAGCAGAATGGATAACATTATTTTGAATTTGTAGATTTTGATAGATAAATTCACCTTTATAATTATTATTAGCTAAAATTCCTCCAACCTTTGCAGCTGCCAAAAAAACATATTCAATATTTTCCGTTTTAAAAAGATTGTTTACAGCATTAAAATCCGTTAGATCTACCTCTTTGTGAGTCTTTAATACAAGATTATTATAACCATTTTTTTGTAAAACTCTAACAATTGCAGAACCAACAAGACCTCTGTGTCCTGCTACAAATATTTTAGCATTCTTATCCATAAGTTACTCCATTTAATAATTAGTTAGTTTATACTGAATTTTTTATTATTTGTCAAAACTTTTAATATTCAACGGAAGATACAAACCATATTTTATAGGGAATTTCTAATACCTTGTTTTAAGTTGTTTAATAATAAATATTTATCGATATCATTTAAGATCAGGCGTTTATTTTTACTCCATGTTGGAGCTAATAATTGTTCTTTGGGAGCGTCTCCTGTAAGTCTGTGAATAATAAAATTTTCAGGTAAGTAGCTAAGTGCATTACAAATAAGCATAACATATTCTTCCTGAGTCATAATATCAATTTTTGTTTCTTTATAAATTTTTTCTAATGGGGTGTCTTTTAATATATAAAGAAGTTGCATTTTAACACCATTAATCGGGAGTTTTGCAATATATTTTATACTTTCTATCATTTCACCCTGTGTCTCATTAGGTAAACCAAATATAAGATGAACAACAGTATTCAGATTTGCATCATCCAAAACTTTGATAGCTTTATTAAAAGCTGATAAATCGTATCCTCTGTTTATATACAGTGCTGTTTTTTTATGAATGGATTGAAGTCCCAGTTCAACAAAAATAAGATAGTCTTTAGAATAGTCTTTTAATAATTCTACAGTATCGTTATTAATACAATCTGGTCTTGTTGCAATTGATAAACCAACCACATTAGGAAATGATAATGCCTCTTCATATTTCTTTTTTAACAAATCAATCGAGGCATAAGTGTTTGTGTAGGCTTGAAAATAGATAACTATCTTTTTATCTTTCCACTTTGAAAAATGGTTTTTGATAGCATTTTCTATCTGTTTTGTTACGCTCAAATTATTATCATAACAAAAATCTCCGGAGCCTCGAGGACTACAAAATATACAACCATTTTTACTGATAGTTCCGTCTCTATTTGGACAGGTAAAACCACCATCAACGGATATTTTACCCACCTTCGAGCCAAATTTATTTTTTAGAAATGCTCCATAGGAATAGTATCTTTTCCCATACCAATTCATTTTATGCCTTTTAAAATTCTGATTATGATTTATACAAATTTTATAGGAATGTCAATTATTTTACTTGATAAAAAGATTGACCTTTTAAATTAATGTTGCTATAAATCTACAAATAGTAATCTATTAGTTTCTGATGGAATTATCTCCTATTATAGTAGAACAATGGGTTGTAACCCATTGTTTCCACCCAAAAATAATGGATTATAAATAAAATAAAAAAATGGGAAATTAAATGGCTGTTAATTCTGAAAAAGGTAAAAATGAATTTTTAGGATATATTATTATTGCTTTTATTTTTATTTTGATTGCAGGAATAGTTTTAGCAGGGCAATTTTTTAAATCTGAAGGTAAACTTGAATTGTCATTTAAAAATGGACAAATACTTTCAACTGTTTTTGCTGTTTATGATTCTGATAAAAATATTCTCGGAACATCTGTTCTTTTCTTTCATCCATTTACCAATAAAGTTGCCATTGTTTCAATTTTGCCAAAAACTTATATTTCTTTCGGGAAAAATGGATTCTTTACAATCGAAGAGGCTTTTAACAAAAAAATTAATAACGACGATTTTAAAGAGGGCGTTGCTAAATTGCTTGGGACAAAAATTGATTATTATGTCTATATTAAAAAAAGCGACTTTATTGAATTGATTGATCTTCTCGGTGGTGTAGAGATATATACAAATGAAATAAAAAATCTTGAACAAAATGTTCACATCCCTGCAGGCTTGAATTTGTTTGATGGAGATAAAATTGATGAATATTTAACCTATGTAGCAAACGATAAAATTGAATCCGGCTATGATCAACTTAAAAGAATACAAAATTTTATACGAGGGGTTTTAAAACTTAAAGAGGATTTTTTGGAATCTTATAATGAGGATATAATTAAAAACTATTTTTATAAAAATATTACTACCAATATAGGTGTTGGCGATTATATTTTAATATATAACGAAATAAAGAAAAGATTTAAAGATAAAATAACTGATTTTTCTCGCGGTTCAGAAAATGTATTGGTGTACTGTGATAAAAAAACAACTGAGGGTTATGATTATATTTTACAGCCCAAAAAATCGGGCAATTGGGTAAAAGGAGAGATGACGGAAGCTATTAATAATTTATCAAAAAAGATTATTGATGACACAGATAAAAAAATTGTGATAGAAATATTAAATGGAACAGATATTGTCGGTTTTGCTTTACGAGCTAAGAAATATCTTGAAACTTTTGGTATTGATGTACTTGAAGTTGGTAATGCAGATAATGAAAATTATCAAAATACGATAGTTATTATCAGAACAACCGAACAAAAAGCAACAAAATTTGCCGATCTCATAAAATGTAAAAAAATAATAAAAAGTGATGAAAACAATGGTAAAAAAGTTGATTTGACACTAATATTAGGAAAAGATTTTGATGGTCAAGTTGTAAAATAATATTTATTATACGAGGTTATATATGCAATTCAGATTATTTTTTGCTCTGTTTGTTCTTATAGTTGTTTTTATTGCCGGTTGTGATTTGATTATTGAGGGAACTACAACAACTACCTCACCTAAGAGTAGTTTGGTCACTACATCAACAACAGTAAAAACTAATATTTCTAGAATCGAAGAAATTAACCAAAAGTGGAAAAGTTTAAAACCACAATTTATCGGAATTGATTTTTATGAAACTTCTCCGGGAACATATTCTGATAATAAACTTATTGCTCCATATGTAGCAGGTAAGATCAAATCACAATTCTTACAAGATGCACTCAATATGACAAATTTTGTTAGATTTCTTGCCGGACTTCCTTATGATGTTATCCTTGATAATGAACTAATTAATAAAGCCCAACATGGTTCTGTATTACTAAAGGCATCCGGATTTTCTCATACACCTTCAAAACCCGCAGATATGGATGAAACTTTTTATAATTTAGCATATTCTTCAACATCAAGTAGTAACATAGCATATCGCTATCAAACAATTGCAAGTTCGATTAAAGACGGTTATATGAGCGATGGAGATACATCAAATATTGATAGGGTAGGACACAGAAGATGGATCTTAAATCCTAAACTATTAAAAACCGGTTTTGGTTATTCTTACGGGTCAATGACGATGCAGGTTTTTGATCAAAGTAGAACAACTGTTTTTGATTATGACTTTATTTCCTGGCCTTCAAATAATGATTTCCCTTCAGATTTTTTTAAAACAAATGATCCTTGGAGCATTACTTTAAATCCTCTAAAATATTCTCAACCTTCAAAATCTTTAGTTAAAGTGACTCTAAAATCTTCAGATAAAGAATGGACATTTTCGCAAACAGATACAAATAAAAGTGGAAAGTATTTTAATGTAGAAACAAGCGGATATGGAGTAAATAACTGTATTATTTTTAGACCGGATGGTGTGACTTCTTATACCGGAAGTTTTACTGTTGAAATTACAGGAATTAAAGATAAACAGGGGATTGAAAAGTCCATAAATTATAGCGTGAATTTTTTTAAATTAGATTAGAATTTAATAAATTCGCCATAAGCCCAAAAATCTACCCATTGATCATCTATAGCCATTTCATCATCTTCATAAATCAATGAACTGTTTTTTTGAATAATCGGTTTTACATAATACCAGTAATTACTCCATTCTCCAATTTTAATCTTTTCTTTAGTTCTTGCGTAGATTCGTAATTTAGAGCCTTTTGGTAGGGATTTTAATATATCGCTTCCGGAAACAAGAAAATAGCTTCTTGATTTGACATCGGGGAATTCTCTAATTTTTAATTGAGTTATTGTTTCGCCTATTTTTTTGTCTGTTGTAATTATATTCAGTTTATTATATATGATTTCTTTGTCACTTGTTATTTTGCTATTGTAATCCCATATTCTCCTAAAATCCTGAAAATAATGAAATTTGTAGTACATCTCCTCTTCATTATCTAAAACCATAGCTTGTTTAAATATAGGTGAAACAGGTTCTATAATCTTATATTTTAGTTCTTTTTTGTTTTTATCTTTATCCTCTATCGTAAAAATAATTAATCCATTTTTATCTATATTATAATCAGCTATAAAATTAACTGTTGTATCATCAGTTTTTTTATAACTGACAGATACTTTTTTTAAATCAAATTTTAATCTCACGCCTTGGTTTTCAGAATACTCATCATTGTATATTTTTGAAAACCAATCTCCGGACATCAACAATTTACTAACATCGTCATTTGAAAACAGAAAGAATGTTATAAAAATAAAATATAATTTAATAAATATTTTCATAATAATTCCCGTAATTATTTTTTATTAACAAAAATTGTTTTATTATCCCATTTTAATTCAAAATGTTTGTCATATTTTAGTATAAGTTTTGATAATTTAGAAAAACCATAACTTTTTGGATCAAAAGAAGGATCCAGTTTTTTTAGGTTATGGGCTATCGAACTCAAATTTTTCCATTCGGATTCTTGATCTATCATTTCGTAGGATTCTATTAAAATAGCTAAAACTTCATCTTTTTTTTCTTTGTTATTTTCGTTATTTATTTTCTCTTTTGTCTCAATAATAATATCATTATAGTTTTTTTCCAGATTTTCAATAAATTTAAATTCATTACATGCATTAATTAATGATAAAGGAGTTTTTTTCTCTCCTATGCCTATTACTATTTTACCAGACTCCCTCAATCTTACAGATAATTTTGTATAATCGCTATCACTTGAAACTATGATAAAACCATCTACATGACCTGAATATAAAATATCCATAGCATCTATAATCATTGCTGAATCAGTCGAGTTTTTTCCTGATGTATTTCTGAACTGTTGCATTGGTTGAATTGCATAAACAGGTAAAACTTGCTTCCAAGAAGACAACAGGTTACTCGTCCAATCTCCATATATTCTTCTTATTGTTAGTAATCCATATTTAATTGATTCTTTAATAATAAATTCAATTTTTGATGAAGAAACATTCTCGCTATCGATTAGAATTGCAATTCTCTTTTCCGGGTAATTTGAAACTCTATTTTTTAAATTCATTTTTCAACCTAAAAAAATATTTATAAAATCACAGAATATGTTTTTCATAATTATACAAGTCATGAACTCCGCCTTCTTTAATTGACGCTGCACTTCTTACCTGAAACCTTAACTCTCCGTTATTCATTCCTGAATGTAATTCTGAAATATTTTTAAATCCTACATCTTGAAAGGCATACTTTAAACCACTGGCAAGATACGAAATAAAATCAACAAGACTTCCTCTGTCAATAACCGCTCCAGAAACTCCCTGAGCAACTTTAACATTATCGCTTTCAGCATAATATCTTTTTTCTCCGCCTTCTCTCATTGCCTCTACGCTTGCCATACCACGATATTTTTTTAGACGCATTCCGTCTTTATAGATATACTCTCCCGGAGACTCTTGAGTTCCGGCAAGAAGCCCCCCCATCATTACACAACTTCCGCCAAGACTTAAAGCTTTCATAATGTGGCCAATAGTGCTTATCCCTCCATCAGCTATTACAGGGATACCATACTTCGCAGCAATTCGCGCCGTGTGGTAAACGGCAGTTGCTTGAGGGCGACCTGTAGCCATTGTCTCTTGAGTTGTACAAATAGACCCCGGTCCCATACCTATTCTTAAACCGTCTGCTCCGGCCTTTATAAGTCCTTCGGCTTGTTCCTCTGTAACAATATTTCCACCTATTACATCAATTTCAGGATAGTTTGATTTGATGTATTTTATCATATCTATCTGATATTTATTGAACCCTTGAGCCGCATCAATTACAACTACATCAATACCGGCCTTAACAAGTTCTGCAAGTCTTACCTTGTCCTCTTCTCTTGAAGAAACAGCAGCGCCCACTCTCAATTGTTTGTTTTGATTTTTTGTGGCTAAAGGAAAATCTCTGTTTTTTTTAAGGTCTGTTCGTGCCAATAATCCCTTTAATCTCCCTAAAGAATCAACAATCGGTAGTTTACCAACTTTAGTTGTCCTTAAAATCGTATTAGCCTCATTTAATGAAATCCCAACATTAGCAGTTACAAGTTTTTTTGTCATTACTTCACTTAACTTTTTTGTGATATCTTTTTCAAAATCAATATCTCTTGCCGTAACAATACCAACAAGTTTTGTTGATAAGGTGCCATCCTCTGTAATTGGAATACCGGAAAATCCATGAGTTCGTTTTATTTCAATAACATCTCTAATAATATGATTTGGACTTAAAACTACCGGATCAGTAATAAAACCATTTTCAAATCGTTTTACTTTTTTGACCATATCAACTTGTTCTTGAATAGTATTGTTATAATGAAGAATACCTATGCCTCCGAGAAGAGCCATATATGTAGCCATTTTTTCTTCTGTAACTGTATCCATCGGAGATGAAACAAACGGTAGTTGTAAAGAAATGTTTCTGGTTAATTGAGTCTTAAGCGTTACATCCTTTGCATCAAAGTCAATATAACGAGGCAATAAAATAATGTCATTGTATGTATAACCGGTTATTTGAGTAAAAACCTGTTCAGCTGAAAAACCATCAATAAACATAAAATCTTCCTTGTATTGGATTAAATTTAACTATAAAAAAATTAAAACTATAGATTTTTTTATTTTAGCAGTCATACATAAAGATTATAGAAATATTTATAAAATTTGTCAAATAAAATTGTCTATTGAAATTTATTTATTGGGCAAAGAATAACAATAACAATGTTCTTTATAAACTGCTCTCCTAGTATTCATAAATCCTTAACTTCTTTGTTACATTCGATATAATATTAAAATGATTATCCTTATGGAACAACTCTAAATTATTCTCAATGCAATTAGTGGCAATAATACAGTCAATCGGTTTAATTATGTAACCGTTCTTTTGACATTCCCTATAAATATTACCGGCTTCCATAATGCTGTTATGGTTCATCGGATAACACTTAAAACTACTCAAAATAACTTTTAATCTCGAATGCTCTTTATCATCTGTTATGCCTTGCAATAATTCCATAAAAATTATAGAGTTAATACTGATTTCAATTTTATTTCGCAATATTTTAGAAAAAGCGTCAATTTCTTTGCTTTCCGTAATAAAAAATTTATTTTTATTAGTTTTTTATTGATTTATTTTTTTATTTTTTGTATGATTAAATTATCAAAAATCTTATCACAATAAGGCTATATGCCGAAGGGAAAACCTCAGCCTCACATACTCTGTGGGGCTTATTTTATTTCTTGTTCACATCTCTTTAAGTTTATTAAAATAACTGCTTATCTTCTTTTTTTTATTGAAAAATAGCAAAGACATCATATATTAAAACTCCCACTTTTTCTGCATCTTCAGGAGAATATTTAATTTCAGGAACAGATTTTTCATTCTTATCAGATATCGTAATTTCCCCCTTCACATATACCATATTATCCCAAAATATATTTCCCTCTATGCAATAGTAATATTTACCATTTTTTACTGAATTTCCCTTGTTATCTTTGCAATTCCAAATAATAGAGTGTTTACCCGGTTTTTGAGTTGCTCCACTTATAGCGTCAATCTCATTTTTAGTTTTTTTATCTACATCATAATTACTAACCCATCTCTTCAAAGCTTGGCTTCTCTTCTTGTAACCACCTTTTGCTGTAAATTTTGTAACAAATAGGGTTCTTATTATACTGCCTGTTTCATCTTCAATCCATATTGCTATCTGATTACTTGCAATTTTTGGTATTCGATTTAAAGAATAATTTATTACAACTTCCCTTTTCAAGTTATCAGAATAAATCCCCAAAGACATAATTATTATTAATAAAAAAATTAAAATACCTTTTTCCACTTTACTTCTCCTATAAAGAATGAATTTTTTACAAAATAAAATATAAATTATCAGTTACTTAATATACCTTCTTTAGATTTATTGTCAAACATAATATTTTACAAATTTCTATTTTAAATTATTGATTGTAAAATAAGTTTGCCCTTTTACTTTAAATGTTCTTAATAAATCAACCAGAGACTCTGACTGACTTGCCATTTCCTCTGCCGCTGATGCTAATTCTTCAGAATTTGCAGATACCAATTGGGAAACTTGTTCTTGTTGTCCGATAGCCTGTGAAACCTGTTTAATTCCCAGTTTTTGTTCTTTGCTTGACGAAGTTATTTCTGATACCATATCTGAAGTCTTTATTATACTTGGTATGATTGTAGAAATTAGTTCTCCTGCTTTTATTGCAATACTCACAGAGGAAGATGCAAGTTGTTTTATCTCTTCGGCTGCTTTTAAACTTCTTTCGGCAAGTTTTCTAACCTCCGTCGCGACCACAGCAAAACCTTCACCGTGTTCTCCTGCGCGAGCAGCTTCAATTGCAGCATTTAAAGCAAGCATATTAGTATTATTTGCTATTTCTGTAATTATCTGAATTGTATCCGCGATTTTTTTCATCGAATCAACTGTCTTATTTACGGCTTCTCCGCCTTGTTTTGCTTCTATCGATGACTTATTTGCTATTTTTTCACTCTCTTGAGAGCTTTCAGCATTTTGATCAACACTTGATTCCATCTCTTCAATACTTGAAGAGACCTCTTCAATGTTAGAGGCAAGTTCACTGGCTCCTTGAGAGAGAGATTGTGCTGCATCCGAAACTTGCGTTGCCCCTGCATTTATACCTTCGGCTGTCATTTGAACTTCGGTAATAAGATTATTTAGACTATCCAATATATTTTTCATAGAATTAGAAAGTTGTCCGACTTCATCTTTTTGACTAAGAAATTTTTCGGGAATTTCAGATGTAAAATCTCCATTTGCCATCTCTTTTGAAATACCCACTATATGTTTAATCGGATTACTTATTGATCTGACTATAATAATTAAGATTATAGTAATAAGTATTATAACTATAAAAGTGGTTGAAAAAACTAAAATAGAAGCGTTTAGTATTTTTCTATCTGTTTTATCAAGACTCATAATCATTTCAAATGCACCGTGAACTTCTCCCACTTTCCACCCTTCCATTACACTACCGGTTGGATCCAATCCTTTATCGTTATCCCATAGTTCTTTTGATGTCACAGGATCACCATGACAAAGCATACATGTTTTAGTAAGCTTAATCGGTCTAAAATATCTTATTGAATTTGTAGATTTATCTATTTCATAATATTCAGAAAGATTTTTTTCCTCCAATAACTTTATTACTCTACCTTCCAAAGCATCCGGAGTATTCTTTTTAACTCGTGGTTGAAATTTTGGAACTTTAAATTGGTATCCTCCATCACTCGCCTTTCTTTGTGCTGCATTCCATGATATTACCACAGGAATTGAAGATAGTATTTTATCTTGTTCCCCATTCTTACTCCACTCTTTCAAATTTTCATTGTTAAATATTCCCATTTCCCAATTATTTTGCATCTCTTCCCTTACCGACTCCGCAGTTAATACAAGCGAACGACTTACAGATATTATCTCTTCTACACCCTGTTCTTTAATGTCGTTTATATGGAGAAAGGTTGAAACCACAGCTAAAATCACCACGCCCAATAGAGTTATAGTTAAAATTTTCCATTTCAAACTTAAGTTTTTAAAACTAAACATAATCTACCCCTTTTTATTATCTGTAGGTTTTCATACAGCAAGAAAATCACTCTCTTATACATCTATTATATTAGAAAATTTTAAAAAAACAACTATGTAGTCAAATATTTATTGATATTTTATTGGATCTCTTCCAGGTCGGTATCTTTCTTTTTCTTATCTATTTTATACTCTTCAAGACTTGTACTGTCTCTTTTCTCACTTTGTAGCATCTCTTTTAAACTATTTAACATTTCATCTCGTTTCCTTTTTTCTTCAGCAAGCCTTTTTTCTTCATCTTCTTTTCTTTTTCTCTCTTCTTCAGCTTTTCTTTTTTCTTCCTGTATTCTTATTCTCTCTCTCTCTTCTTCTTTTTTCTTTTCCTCAACTAACATTTTTTCGTATTCTTCTTTTCTCTTTTTTTCCTCTTCGGCTTTTCTCTTTTCTTCTTCAAGTCTCTTTTGCTCTGCTATTTTTTTATCCTCAATATCTTTTTCAATCTTTTTTAAAACAGCTTCAAGTTTCTTTTTCTTTTCTAAATCAGTTGATAAAACTAAATATCTTTTCCAATTTTTAACAGCTTCCTCTATTTTAGAAGATTCAAAATTTATTAATCCAATCATATAATAAGTTGGAGCCAACATCCCGTTAAATTCGAGTGACTTTTGATACATTTCAAAGGCTATGTCTTTTTGTCCTTTATCATAAAGTAAATTACCAATGTTAAAGTATAATTCTCCCTTTTTTTCGTTAGATTTTTCATTATTTATTGCATTTCTTAAAGCAATTATAGATTCATCGTACATCTTCAATTCTTTTAAAATAACAGAATATAGTTCATACGCATATGAATCATTATTATTATTTTTTATATAAATTTCAATCGATAATTTTGCCTCATCCCATTTATTAAAACGGATATATTTATCAATTATTTCATTAATGTTATTGCAAAATAGTAAAGAAGTTGATATAATGATAAGGTAAAATATGAAAATATTTTTTTTCAATTGGCGTTCCTTTAATATTAAATAAATACTACTATTTACTTAATATATTACAACAAATTAACGAATATTAAAATAACAATTGTTAAATATACAAATTGTTTACATTTTTATAAAAATATTGAAATTTAGGTTGGAATAAATGTCTGGATTAGTTATAAACATCTTTCTCAGTGTTTTACTCTTTGGCGGAATATCTATTATTCTTTTCATAGTTTTAAAAAAATTAATGTCTCCAAACAAAATAGGTCAACTCAGGACTTTAATAAAAGGCTCTAATTACAAACTTGCGATAAAAGTTGCAAAAGATATTATTGCAAAAGACTCTAATAACCTTGAGGCTCATTACTATCTGGGAGAATGTTATTATAACGAAGGTAAATATGAATTAGCCCTAATGGAATATAAAGCATCCGACAAAGTTGGCGCACATAATCTTCATCATATAAATGAATTTGATCTGAGATTAAGATTGGGTGAGTTATATATAAAATTTGACAATATTGAAGAGGCATTAAAAGAGTACCTATTACTACAAAAGAATTATCCTGATGATAGTGTTTTAAATTTTAAAATAGGAGAACTCTTTGAAAAAAAAAGTATGAGAGATCAAGCAATAACACATTATCAAAAGTCTCTATCTAATAATCCAAATTATGTTCCTGCACTAATAAATAACGGGGTCTTGTTATATGAAGTAAAAAAATATGGAGACGCTGCAAAAAATCTTGAACAATCTATAAAATTAGAACCAAGCAATTATAAAGCTCATTTTTATCTTGGTCTTTTAAAAAAAGCAGAAAATAATCAAAAAGGAGCAATTAAGCATTTCGATATATCTGTTAGAGATAAGGATTATAAAGTTCGTTCTCTTATGGAAAAGGGAACAATACTTATGTCCATGAATAAATTTGATGAAGCTGTGATAGAATTGGAAAGAGCCGCTAAAAATATTGAAGATCCAAAAAGTGCTTTAACTCTAAATACTCGCTATCTTCTCGCCGCTTGTTATGAACAAATGAGAAACATAACAGAAGCAATATCTCAGTGGGAAAAGATTTATTCTGTTAAACCTGATTTTAAAAATGTTGGAGAAAAACTTGCAAATTATCAAGATTTAAGAATGGATGATAAAATGAAAGATTTTATGACTGCAACAAATGATGAGTTTCTTGATATTTGTAAAAAAATTGTTTTAAATATGGGGGCTAATATAACAGACATGAACATTTTATCAAATGAAGGAATTGAATTTTTTACTCTTGAAGGAAGTGAGAAATTTAGAAATGTCAAAAAGAAACCTAAAATGTTTTATATTTTTAGAAAAAGTTCTCCTATTGAAGAATCTACTTTGAGAAAGGTTCATGAAACAATGAGATCTAAAGAAATTATTAAAGCTGTTGTTATCACTTCTTCTGACTTCACAAAACAGGCTTTAGCTTTTGTGCAAGAGCGTCCCATAGAATTAGTTGATAAAAATGGACTTCAAAATATATTAAAAGATATTAATTTTTAACGAGGTATTATGAATATTTTAAAGGATTTGGTATCAAACAATGTTTTATTAAGCGCTTTATATAGCTGGTTTTTAGCGCAATTTTTGAAAATTACAATTGAAATTGTAAAAAGAAACAAGTTTAAAACGAAAGATTTTATTTTTAGAGCTCTTCTTGGAACGGGTGGAATGCCATCCTCTCACAGTGCTTCTATTACCTCCGTTGCTGTTTCTATCGGAATAACATCCGGTTTTGGATCTCCTATTTTTGCATTAGCATTTGTTATGGTTTTTATTGTTATTAGGGATGCAACAGGAGTAAGATTATCTTCCGGTAAGCAAGCACAAGCATTAAATTTAATAATGGAAGAACTTTATTCTCGATATAATATATCATTTAAAAAAATAAAAGAAGTAAAAGGTCATACCGCTTTAGAATGTTTTATAGGTGTAATAATAGGTATATTTGTTTCACTTGGAATGTATTTGTTATAAAGAATTTTTTTGTTAATAAAAACACAACAAATTGTAGATAAGTTGTAAATACAAATTTTTGTTGTCAATATTAACAAAAAAATGTAGATTTAATTGACAAATTATAGTATAATGTAAAAAGTTAAAGTAAAATAAATTATGGTAGTTATTAACAAATTAACAAGGACTACTACTAATAATACTA
>ENA-UOWE01004573-UOWE01004573.1-activated-sludge-metagenome-genome-assembly--contig:-NODE-4573-length-13234-cov-33.630928_pt1 | contig 13234 bp, 9 predicted proteins | sample MGYA00249841_ERZ761562 | MGnify/ENA primary metagenome ERZ761562 (study PRJEB28883, sample SAMN05720200) | activated sludge metagenome | isolation source: Anaerobic digester | place: Japan... | reverse complement strand
TTCAGGCCGGAGACGAACATCCTGCGGCGCAGGTTGTACTCATGCCTCATATGCACCATCTCCTCATCCCCCTTCTGCATCGCCTCCAGGGCAGCCACCTGGGCCATGGTGGGGGCACAGAGCATGGTGTACTGATGGATCTTGGTCATGGCCCCCACCAGATCCGGATCTCCCAGGGCGTAGCCTATGCGCCACCCGGTCATGGCATGGGACTTGGAGAGGCCGTTTAAGATGACCGTCCTCTCCTGCATCCCCTCCAGCTGGGCAAAGCTGGCGTGGCTGCCGGAGTAGGTCAGCTTGGCATAGACCTCATCGGACACAACCAGAAGATCATTCTCCACCACCACATCGGCCAGCTCCTCCAGATCGGATCGGGTCATGATCGCGCCTGTTGGATTGTTGGGGTAGCTGAGCAGCAGAACCCGGCTTTTGTCCGTCACCGCCGCAGACACATCCTCCGGCCGCAGCCTGAACTCCTCCTCCAGCCGGGTGGGAACCGCCCTGGCCACCCCACCGGCCAAAACCACATCCGGGGCATAGGCCACATAGCATGGCTCTGGCACTATGGCCTCGTCTCCCGGATTGAGGGTGGCCCGGAAGGCCAGGTCGACTGCCTCGCTCACACCGGTGGTGATCAGAATCTGCTCCGAGGGATTATAGTCCAGTCCCAGATCACAGCGCACCGAATCGCAGATGGCCTCTCTCAGCTCAGGCATGCCTTTGTTGGAGGTGTAATGGGTGTTTCCCGACTCCAAGGAGTATATGCAGGCCTCGCGCACATGCCAGGGGGTGACGAAATCAGGTTCTCCCACGCCCAGTGAGATGGCTCCCTCCATCTCGCTCACCAGGTCGAAGAACTTTCTGATGCCCGAGGGGGGCATGGCCTTCACCACCTGGTTCAGGTGGCCGTCAGCGCTCCAGGGGACAACATTCTTCAGGCTCTGCTTCTGCTTCATGGGGTGATCACCAATCTCTGCGGCTTGGGCTTGTCGGTGAGAAAAACGCCATGCTCCTTGTAGCTCTTGAGGATGAAGTGGGTGCAGGTGGACTGAACTCCCTCCAGGGGGGCTATCTTCTCCGCCACGAAATAGGCGATATCCTTCATGGACTCGCCCCGCACAGTGACGGAAAGGTCGTGATCTCCGGAGATCAGACGCACCGACTCCACCTCAGAGAAGTTGGCAATCCTCTCCGCTACAGCGTCGTATCCCGTCTTGCGCTGCAGCGCCACCTTCAGCTCCAGGACGGCGAAGACATAGCTCTTATCCAGCTTCTCCCAGTTGATCAGAGTGATGTACTTTCTTATGACCCCTGTGTCCTCCAGCTTCTGGATCTCAGAGGCGACGGCCGCCTCGGTCCGGCCTATGAGGGCCGCGATCTCAGCAGGAGTTGCCTTGGCGTTTTCAGAAAGGATCTCCAAAATCTCGTTCATGAAATTCTGTATTTACCCCCTTCATTCAATTATAGGCTTTGCGCTTGCCAAGTAATATGCATAATGATATACACTCGAAAGTTATTAATACTCTTATTACAACTGTATTAATATGAAGCAGATGAAATGTCCAAAATGCCATTATACCTGGGAGACGAGGGTGAGCAAGCCCAAGGCCTGTCCCAGATGCAAGACCAGGCTGGATATCAAGAAGACCAGGAGGGCACAATCGTAAACGCACATCGCTTAATCGCTATCATCCCCTGAGACTACCCTCTTCGCTTCACCGGCTACAGAGCCCTCCTCCATTGGTTAGAAGGGGAACCTCAGGGGATCTCATCCTTGTGCATTCTGCTTTTTTTTGGCAGATACGCATTCCATAACATCATTTTAATTGGAAGGGAGCTTGGAAAGGATTGATCCTAGCCAGGACAAGCCCCGGGCGTGATTCGAACACGCGACCTATTGATTACAAGTCAATCGCTCTGGACCGGCTGAGCTACCGAGGCGGCTGGAGCGACTATTCCATATCTTTACTTAAAGGCTTTGCCCCCTGTGCCTGCCGGGCTTTAACAAGCCTCTCCCATCCTCTCAATAGAGAATAGTTGGTGCCGGGATGGCGACGATCAAATACAGAGAGCTGCCTTTCCGCCACCTCTTGCATTTGATCTGTGCAGGGAGGCAGGCTGCGGTCTGAACCCAGGCCCAGGATCAGTGCATACAGCCTCACCTCTCTTTTGGGAATCCTCTGCAAGGGCCTGATCCAGTGCAGCCCCACCACTGCCTCTGCATTGCTGCTCCATCCTCCTTGCAGATAGGTCAGGAATATCTCCAGGGCCACATCGTCCAGGTCTTCCCCTGTGGCGATGATGCCTGCATCTTTCTCCCGGGCAGCAGAAAGAAGCACCTCCCTGCCGACGGAAGGGCTGGTCGAGGATGCCATCCGGCGTGAAGAAGGCGCCATCTTGCAGCTGCGCAGGGGTATACCCAGACGCCCGGCCACACTGGATGCATCATTAACGGACTGAGCACCCGTCTCTCCTTTGTCTATCACCACCGCCTGAAGATCGATGTCTCTGCGGCGATGAAATATATTACTGAGCATATAGGCCAAGGCGGAGCTGTTCCTTCCTCCATCCAGCTCGATCAATATCCGCCTCCCCCCGGCGAAGAGGCCGGTCTGGCGCAGATACTCCCGGGCCTTGCGCTGCACATCCTCCTGGAGGTGCTCCCGGCAGAGGTACATTCCAGAGTATCTCTGGTGGATCACTGCCCGGCGAGAGCATTTGTGGCAGCGGATGATGTCATCTCCCCAAATATTGTATCCATCTCAATCCCTCAGGCGATCTTGAATCTCAGCAGAGCGGCCACGCCGCCCAGGGAGCGCAGACGATCTCCCGGCTCGAATTCGGAGCTGAATATGACCACCCGTCCCCTAGCATCGGCTACCTCGCGCATGATCTCGTCCAGCGAGCCCCGCCGGGCCAGCTCATCTAGGACCAGGAGAGTCTCAATGGCCCCGTAGTTTCTGGCCGTTTCCACCTCTTTTCTGCCATAGGCCACCCGGCCGTCCGTGGCTATCTCCCGGAAGAGCTCCTCAATGAGCTTGGCCTCCCTGGCGATGCGGCTGGACTCCAGGACGCTCTTGACCGCCCCGCGGCGCAGCACCTCCTGAAAGCCGGAGCGTCCTATGGAAGAGGTATCATCCATAGCTATTCTCCCGGCCAGATCGGGGTTTGTGGAGTCGATCTCCTTCTTGAGATCCTCCTTGGTGAAGCCCGGTCCGGCTAAAATCACATCTGCACCATCCTGGGCGGTCTGGTCTATGGCCGCCGCCACCTCCCGCAAAAATCCGGAGCGGGTGTCCTCACCGCTTCCCTTGCCGCTGCCCTGCCGGATCTCCGCCGCCATCTGCACTCCGAACTGGCGCAGTACTCCGATGGTGGCCTCTCCCTCCTCGATCAGGGCAATGACCACCTTGGGCCTCTGAGACTCGGCCACGGCCTCATCTATGCGCGCCAGAATGTCCGGCCTCCAGTGATATTTGAGTATGGACAGGTCAGTTCCTACCTCGATATTCAGGGTATGATACTGCCCCACATCCATGCCTGAGACAATCCGTCCATGCAGACGCAGCCAGTTGGAGTACATATGAAACTCGACATCCTCTATCTTGACCCCCAGCCGTACCGGCTTTCTCTCCATCTTCTCCGGGCGGGCCTTGTCCGCAATGGCGGGAGCCTTCCTGTGGGTCAGAGCAAAGACCAGGTCGCCCCGGGAGACAATATGCTGCAGATGCCATAGATCATCCAGCGACTCGGGCAGCAGGGCAATCTCACCCTCATCGCCGCGCAGGTTCTTCTTTAAGACGCGCATGAGACCTACAATCTAATCAAAAGGCTTAAATCATTGTGCATCCAGGCAGGGTATCGAGCCGCCATATCTCAGTTGGTAGAGAGTCTGGCTGTTAATTGTATTTCAAGCAGCAACCAGAATGTCACAGGTTCGAGCCCTGTTGGCGGCGCATTACTTTTGGGCCTGTAGCTTAGTCCGGTTAGAGCGCTCGGCTCATAACCGAGTGGCCGCCGGTTCAAATCCGGCCAGGCCCATGCTGGCAACATCATGTACCCAGAATTTCTTCCAGCTATCTTTCTAAATATTTCAAAAAGTATTTATCGCTGAGATTGGATATTGCCTATCTGCTTTCATTCAATTTTAGACCGTTTATCCTGGATAATAAGGTGAGCACAATGAAAAGGGTCTGGAAAATCGTTGCGATAGCACTGATCGCCATTGTCTTGTCTGTCCTTCTTCCCTTGACCATTGCCTCTATCCTTTACTCACCAGAGTATGTGCAGCGATGCGTATTCTGGGGTCTATCCGACGTTTATGATTATGAGAAATTCCCCCAACGGATGATCCAAGCCGGACCCGAACATTTCTTTTTCCGGCAGGGCTCGGCAGATGATGAGGCCCGCATTCGCTCCATGCTTGAAAGCGCTCTTGGGATAGATGATCCGGACCGCGCCCTGGAGGCGGCAGGCACACAGGCCTTCATAGTCATCCAGAACGATACCATCCTCTACGAAAGATACTTCAACGGTGCCAGAAGAGAGAGCATAGTCACCTCTTTCTCAATGGCCAAGTCCTTCACCTCCGCCCTTGTGGGAATCGCCCTGGCAGAGGGCCACATAAAGAGCGTGGACGATCCTGTCACCAAATATCTGCCCGAGCTGGCCCTCCGCGATCCTCGCTTCTCCAATATCACCCTTCGCCACCTGCTGATGATGTCATCGGGCCTGGAATTCACCGAGTATGTTTATCCCTTCTGTTTCAGCGATGATCCTCTGGCCTACTACTATCCCAACCTGAGAGAGTTAGCTCTGGAGAATACCCGCATCATCGAGCCACCCGGACGGCATTTCCTCTATAACAACTACAATCTCCAGCTCATAGGGATGGTTTTGGAGAGAGCCACCGGCCAGAATGTCTCGTGCTACTTGCAGGAGAAGATCTGGAATCCCATTGGAATGGAGTTCAACGGATCATGGAGCTTGGACAGTGAGGAATCTGGATTTGAGCAGATGCAGTCCGGAATTAATGCCAGAGCCATCGACTTCGCCAAGTTCGGCAGGCTTTACCTGAAGAATGGGGGCTGGACCGGCAGGCAGGTGATTCCCGCCGCCTGGGTGTCCGAATCGACGCAGGAGGACAGATCCGTCGATAGGGCTGCCTACTATTCACAGAATCCGCATATGGATGAGTACCAGTTCTTCCTAGGCAACGGCTATTACAAATACTTCTGGTGGGGGTATCGCCAGGATGAGGGGATATCTGATTTCTTTGCCTCAGGTCACCTGGGGCAGATCATCTACATCTCCCCACAGGCAGATTTGATCATTGTGCGCAATGGGGAAAGAAGCTACCCAAAGATATGGGACGCGATGCATCAGTTTGCCTGTGCCATGAGGGAATACAGGAGGCTTGAATTGTGAGAAGATCGGTCAAAATGGGCCTTGCGATTTTGCTGGTCCTCATCCTTTCGGTCGTCCTGCCCCTGCTGATTGCCTCCCTGGTCTACTCGCCGGAGTATGTGCAGCGGTGCGTATTCTGGGGCGTGCCCGACGTCTACGACTACCAGAAGTTCCCCAATAGAACGATTCAGGCCGGCTCGGAGCCTTTTTTCTTCCGCCAGGGCTCAGCAGAAGATGAGGCCCGCGTTTGCTCTATGCTTCAAAGCGCTCTTGGGATTGATGATCCGGATTCGGCCCTGGAAGAGGCGGACACCCAGGTCTTCATAGTCATCCAGAATGACACCGTACTGTATGAACGATACTTCAATGGTGCCAGAAGAGAGAGCATAGTCACCTCATTCTCAATGGCCAAGTCCTTCACCTCCGCCCTGGTAGGCATCGCCCTGGCTGAGGGCCACATAGAAAGCGTAGACGATCCCGTCACCAAATACATTCCCGAGCTGGCTGCCAGAGACGAGCGCTTCTCCAATATCACCCTTTGCCACCTGTTAATGATGTCCTCAGGCCTCAGATTCACCTCCGAAGATTATCCAATCTACCTTGATGATATGTTCTCTGACAATGTTCTAACCTACTACTATCCTGACCTTCGAGAGCTGGCCCTGGAGAACATTCAGATCGTCGAGCCTCCTGGACTGCATTTTCTCTACAACGATTACAATCCCCAGCTTCTCGGAATGGTTCTGGAGAGGACGACCGGCCAGAATGTCTCATACTATTTGCAGGAGAAGATATGGAAGCCCATTGGTATGGAGTACGATGGATCCTGGAGCATGGACAGCCAGGAGTCAGGATTTGAGCGGATGGAGAGCGGCATCAATGCCAGGGCTATAGACTTCGCCAAGTTCGGCAGGCTCTACCTCTACAACGGAAGCTGGAACGGCCGCCAGGTGATCGACTCTGCTTGGGTGGCTGAATCGACCCAGGAGGATAGATCCATCGACCGGGCTGCCTATTATCCTCAGAAGGTTCTAATGGAAAATGGCTATTACAAGTATTTCTGGTGGGGAAACCGCTGCGATGACGGCAGTTATGATTTTTCAGCACAAGGGTATCTGGGACAGTGGATATACGTTTCCCCGCAGGCGGATCTGATCATCGTGCGAAATGGAGAAAAAGAGCTTCCAAAGGAATGGGGACCGCCCATGAGCCAGTTTATCAGGGCCATGGGAAAAAACGTAAACAAGACGGAGGCTCGAGTATAGGCTGATTTCAGCTCAAGGCTTTTGCTGCACTCTTCCAGGCCAGGATCTTCTTCTCCGGCAGGCCGGTCTTGGATGAGAGGGCCTTGGTCCTGGCCACCAGCAGATCCTGAGAGGTCATTATCCCTGCCGCAGCCAGCTTCTCCAGGGTCTTGGGTCCTATTCCCGGAACCTTTACCAGCCCGTCTCCTTTTTCTGCAGCCTCTGTGGTTGTATTTTTCGCCAACTTGGCAGCCGGTTTTGCCTTCCTTCTCGCCTTTGCCTTTGCTTCTGGCTTCGCCGCCCCAGGTGTTTCTGCCTTCTCTTGAGCCTTCTTCTCCTGCCATTCCAGGAAATTGCAGTGGGGACAGCCCAGATCCCAGGGTCTCTTTCCTTTGTTTATGATGCGGATGTGATTCATGCCGTGCTTCTCGCAGATCTTGTCTGTGACAACCACCGTCCCGAAGCGGGGCAGGGGCAAAGTGAACCTGCACTCCGGATAGCCGGAGCAGCCTATAAAGCGCGATCCCCGGTGGCCGCGCCGTATGATCAACTCAGAGTGGCATTTCTGGCAGGTGCCCACGATCTTGTCTGTGCGAAGGCCATCCTTGAGAGACTCACCTATGCCCTCCTGATTGGAGGTCAGCTCATCGAAGACGGAGGTGAGCATGACCCTGGACTTCTCTACGACCTGGTCCTCCTTGATCTTCTTCTCTGAAATCAGGGTCATATCCTTTTCCAGGGTCTGGGTCATCTCCGGCTTGGTGATGGTGGGAGCGTACCTCTCCAGGGTATCCACCACGGCATAGGCGGTATTGGTGGGGCGCATGGGATTGCCCTGCACATAAGCGCGGGCATAGAGCTTGCTGATTATGTCGTGGCGGGTGGACTTGGTTCCCAGTCCCAGCTCGTCCATGAGCTTGATCAGCTTGCCCTGGCCATATCGGGCCGGCGGCTGGGTCTCCTTGGCCTCCACGCTGTGCCCCAGCACCCGCAGCCTCTCGCCTTTCTTGAGCTGGGGCAGTATATGCTCCTCTGCCTTGCTGTAGGGATAGAAGTATCTCCAGCCCGCCTCCACCAGGCGGGCTCCGCTGGCCCGGAAGGGCTCGGGGCCGATATCCACCTTGAGGCTGGTGGCATCCCAGACACAGGCATCGGCCAGGGTGGCGAAGAAGCGGCGCACCACCAGCTCATAGACCTTCCATTGGTCCTCCTTCAGGCTTCCCCTTTCCAATGCGGCGGTGGGATAGATGGGAGGGTGGTCGGTGGTCTCTCTCTTTCCTCTGGTCGGCTGCATCTTTCCCTGGAGAAGCCGGGCCGCCTCCTGGGCAAAAGTCCCTTTCAAAAACTGCCGGGTGAGACCGGTAAGATCTATGGAAGGTGGATAGACGGTATTGTCCGTTCTGGGATAGGAGATGAAGCCGTTGGTGTAAAGCCATTCTGCTATGCGCATGGCATTGGCAGCAGACAGCCCGATGCCGCTGGCGGCAGCAATGAAGCTGGTGGTGTCAAAGGGCGCCGGGGGCCGGTCTATGCGCTGCTTGCTTTCAATGGACTTGATGATCCCCTCCGGTCCCAGCCGGGAGACTATCCCGTCCACCTCCTCCTTTTCCCAGATCCGTCCCTTGGCATGCTGCACCCGCAGCTCCTTTTCCAGATCGGCGAATATCTCCCAGTAGGGCTGGGGCACAAATGACTGGATCTCCTTCTCCCGGTCCACTATGAGGGCCAGGGTGGGAGATTGCACCCTTCCCACGGAGAGAAACTCTTTGCCCAGCCGACCCGAGGTCAGAGATATATATCTGGTCAGGGCAGCGCCCCAGACCAGGTCTATTATCTGTCTGGCCTCGCCCGAGGCGGCCAGGTCATAGTCCACGGCTCCGGAATCCTGGAAGGCTTTTATAATCTCGTCCTTGACTATGGCGCTGTATCTGACCCGGTCCGCCTTGATCTTGGGCTTGGCCTGCTCCACTATCTTCAAGGCCTCTACCCCGATCAGCTCTCCCTCGCGGTCATAGTCGGTGGCGATGGTGACCTTGTCAGCTTCTCCTCCCAGCTTCTGCAGCGCAGATATGATCTTCTCCTGGATCGGCCGCACCACTATCTCGGCCCGGATCAGATCCTTGCAGTCCACCTTCTGCCAGTTGTTGTAATCCGGAGGGTAGTCGACACCAACTATATGGCCGGATAGACCGAGAACCACACGGTCATCGAACTGGAAGGCCTCGACACCGGCTACTCTCAGGGATCGGGGCTTGCCTCCGGCTAGGATCTGGGCAATCCTCTTGGCCGCATCGTGCTTCTCCGCAATTATGAGATGCATTCCTCAAAGGCAAATATGGCAGTCGATTTAAGTTTTTCTGTAATAAATTGCAATAGCATCTCAGAGGATATTGAACATGATTATTTACAATGTTATGCCGGCTGAATTTGGTAGCTTCATGGTAAAACGCTTAACGCAGCTTGCCCATCCTCTGTCGATGCTCTGAAATCTGCCTTCGGCCAGATGTAACAGAAAAAGATTTTTAAGTTAGTTTTTCTTTATTGATTGATTATGCTAAATTTTATTATTATCTTTTCAAGATCGATACCCATCATCGCGATGAACAGATTCTATTTAGTTTTAATTGCCGGAAGGATTGTATGAACCATTTCTGATCGCAGGGAATTGCACATTTATAATGGCAATTAAAGATTAATTTTAAATTAAAAAAATTATTTTATTTATTAAAGTCAAAGAAAACTTATTAATATACATTATGATGTAATATTTACCTCACGCAAAAACTTTAAGTAGCAATTAAGCAATGGAGAACAAGGCGGGAGATTGTAACGAATTGTGATGATGCTGGGTATGAAGCCATTTAAGGAAACCCCTCATACCGTCGCTTCAGTATCACCGTCGCTGCAATTTTTGCTGCTAAAAAGGTAAAGGAGGATAAAGAACGTGTCTGATAAGATAGACCTATATAGCGACCGCGGAGTTCTTTTGAAGAGCGACGTCGACCTGAGCGCCGTCAGCCCTCTTAAGAATGCGGCCATGCAGAGACTTATTTCTCTCACAAAGCGAACTGTAGCCGTCAATCTGGCCGGCATCGAAGGCGCTCTCAAGACCGGAAAGGTAGCGGGAGGCCGCAGGCAGATTAAGGGGCGCGAGCTAAATTATGATGTAGTTGCCAATGCTGGCGTTCTTGCCGATAAGATCAAGGCCCTTTTGCAGGTTGCCCCCGGCGACGACACCAATGTACAGGTGCTGGGCGGCGGCAAGCAGCTGCTCGTTCAGGTCCCAACCGCTCGTGTCAATGCTGCCTCTGAGTTCGTGGTCGGATTGACCGCAGCCGCAGCAGCAACCGTTGAGGCATTGATTCAGCAGTTCAAGGCAGACCTGATTGCAGCTCCGATGGTCCACGCCTCCGTATGGGGCGAGTACCCCCAGACTGTGGGCATGGCCGGCGGAAATGTGGCCTCAGTTCTCAACATCCCCCAGAACGATGAGGGTCTGGGCTTTGCTCTGAGAAACGTCATGGCCAACCACCTGGCAGCAATCACCAAGAGGAACGCCATGAACGCCGCTGCTCTGGCATCCATTTATGAGCAGATCGGCGAGTTCGAGATGGGCAATGCCATGGGCATATTCGAGCGCCACCAGCTCCTGGGCATGGCTTACCAGGGTCTGAACGCCAACAACATGGTCTACAATTGCGTCAAGGCTAACGGCAAGACCGGAACCATCGGCACTGTGGTCCAGAGCACAGTCGGAGCTGCCCTTGAGGATAAGGTCATCAAGGCCGGCAAGAAGCTGCCCTCCGGATATGTGATGTATGAGGCCAACGATGTCTCCAAGTGGAATGCCTACTGCGCCGCTGGCGTCCTGGCTGCCACAATGGTCAACTGCGGCTCTCTCCGAGGCGCCCAGGCCGTGTCCTCGACATTGCTGTACTTCAACGATATAATTGAGAAAGAGACTGCTCTGCCAGGATGCGATTTCGGCAGAGTTATGGGTACCGCTGTGGGCTTCTCCTTCTTCAGCCACTCCATCTATGGCGGCGGCGGCCCCGGTGTGTTCAACGGCAACCACGTGGTAACCAGGCACTCCAGAGGATTTGCCATACCCTGCGTGGCTGCGGCAGTAGCTCTTGATGCCGGCACTCAGATGTTCACTCCAGAGATGACATCTGGTCTGGTCGGTGCAATCTACGGCGAGATCAAGGAATTCCGTGAGCCGATCGTATCGGTTGCGGAGGCTGTATAAGCTAGGCGGAAAAATGGTCACTGCATCAGACACGGACTCGATACAGGTTGAAGTTGTCCCAGGCAGGTACCTAATGCCTGTTACAGCTCAAAAGCTGCTCAACGAGATATACAGGAATGGGGGCATCGTCAGGATGACCATCCACGGCCCCAACCTTCCCCGAAGCATTCCCTATGGTCCGGGCAAAGGCACCCCTATTGATGAGAATAGAGATCTTCTCATCGAGGTAGGAGGCCAGGCATTTGAGCTGTTTGTAAAGGTAGGACGTATCAGGCTGGAGCTGGAAAGCGAAAAATTCCTGCCGGGCCTAAAGGCGGCGTGTGAGCGAGCGCTGCCCCATATCTCCTGCTCTATTAAGAAAGGCAAATTCTTCCATACCAGGCCGACCATTTCGGACTATGCCAAATTCGGCCGGGTGGAAGATGAGCGTATCCTGGGATTGATCGATCCAAAGGCCAAGAAAGAGAGAATGGCCGTTTTGTCTGAGATTGGAGTGACTATTGAAGATAAAGAGGAGAGATAAATATGGCATACACACCACAATTTTATCCCGGAAGCACCTCTGTTGGCATCAACAGAAGGAAGCACATGTCCGGCAACCTCGAGAAGCTCAGAGATATACCTGAGGCCGATGTTGTAGCCATCATGGGCCACAGGGCTCCTGGTGCCGATTACTCCAGCACTCATCCACCCCTTAAAGAGATGGGCGAGCCCGACTGCCCCATAAGACAGATCGTCGACCCAACCGCAGGTGCAGCTGCTGGCGACCGCGTCAGATACTCCCAGTGGACCGACTCCATGTACTTCGCACCTTCCATCCCCTACTGGAGATCCTATTGGGGAGCCATCAACTGCAAGGGCTGCGATCCAGGCACCCTGTCCGGCAGACAGATCATCGAGGCCAGAGAGAGGGATATTGAGGCTTACACCAAGGCCCAGTACGACAGCGAGATGACCGATGTGGCCCTCTGTTCCATGAGAGGCTGCACTGTGCACGGCCACTCCCTGAGGCTGGAAGAGAACGGCATGCAGTTCGATATGCTGGCCAGGACCGAGATGGGAGCGGATGGCAATGTCTATGGGGTCAAGGATCAGGTAGGCATTCCCTTGGATAAGAAGGTCAATCTGGGCAAGCCCATGTCCGAGGCCGAGGCCAAGAAGAGAACCACCATCTTCAGGGTGGACGGCGTCCCAATGTGCGGAACAGTCGGCGCCAGGAAGTATGATGAGGCTGTTGAGGCTCTGCACCATATGTGGGAGCTGCGCAGCAAGTGGGGCTACAGGCCGGAGTAAATGGGGTGATATAAAATGGCAGTTAAACACACCAAGAAGCTATTCGTTAAGGCTCTTAACAAGAAGTTCGGAAAGGATTTTGACCTCGCAGGCCAGAAGACAGAGTACAAGAGGCTTGGCCCGGATCAGAGCGCCCGTAAGAGAGAGTTCATGGAAGCGGCCAAGAAGCTGGAAGGCAAGCGCGGCATGACCGGCTACAACCCCTATGTCCACGCCGGCGGCATCCCTCTCGGACAGAGGCAGCTGGTGCCCTACAAGCTCTCCGGAACCGAGTATGTGGTAGAGGGTGACGATCTGCACTTCGTCAACAACCCCGCCATGCAGCAGATGTGGGATGATGTCCGGAGGACCATTGTGGTCGGCCTGGATATGGCCCATGAGGTGCTGCAGAAGAGGCTGGGCAAGGAAGTCACACCCGAGACCATCAACAACTATCTCGAGATCCTCAACCACGCCATGCCCGGCGCAGCCGTGGTTCAGGAGCACATGGTGGAGACCCACCCCGCCCTTACCGATGACTGCAACGTCCGTGTCTTCACCGGCGACGATGCCCTGGCCGATGAGATCGATGACCAGTACCTGATCGACATCAACAAGATGTTCCCGGCTGAGCAGGCCGAGGTTCTCAAGGCCGCTATGGGCAAGACATCCTGGCAGGCCATCCACGTCCCGACCATCGTTGTCAGGTCCTGCGATGGCGGCACCACCTCCAGGTGGAGCGCCATGCAGCTGTGCATGACCTTCATCGATGCCTATAACATGTGCGCCGGCGAGGCCGCTGTGGCCGATCTGGCCTATGCCGCCAAGCACGCTGCCGTCTTGCAGATGTCCGAGATGCTGCCCGCCAGGCGGGCCCGCGGACCCAACAACCCCGGCGGACTGTCCTTCGGCTTCCTGGCCGATATGGTCCAGACCTCCCGTGTGGCCGCAGCCGATCCAGTTAAGGTCTCCCTGAACGTAGTCGCCGCTGGCGCTATGCTCTATGATCAGATCTGGCTGGGAAGCTACATGTCCGGCGGTGTCGGATTCACCCAGTACGCCA
>ENA-UOWE01004557-UOWE01004557.1-activated-sludge-metagenome-genome-assembly--contig:-NODE-4557-length-13270-cov-20.195762_pt1 | contig 13270 bp, 11 predicted proteins | sample MGYA00249841_ERZ761562 | MGnify/ENA primary metagenome ERZ761562 (study PRJEB28883, sample SAMN05720200) | activated sludge metagenome | isolation source: Anaerobic digester | place: Japan... | reverse complement strand
CAAAGAACAACTTAACTTATTTAATTTCAACGAAATATTAACGCATCAGTAATGTATAAAGAACATGGATGACATACTGAAGGGTATGAGAATTGGAGAGCGCATTAATTATTTGAAAAGCCAACCAGGATGCATTCCATAACATTTGAACTCCATAAATTATTCAATAGCCAGAAGCGTTATTCTTTCCCATACCAGGAATTCAAACGGGAAATTCCGAAAAATGGAATTTATATCATTTTTGAGCATGGTGAAAAATATCTGGAGTTTGACAGGATTGTCAGGGTAGGTACTCACACTGGCAAGAATCAACTCTATTCACGTCTTAACCAACATTTTATAAAAGAAAACAAGAACCGAAGTATATTCAGAAAGAACATTGGGAGATGCTTTTTAAATAGAGAAAATAATTCATACTTAAGTATTTGGAATATAGACACAACATCAGCAGAGAAAAGGAAAATGAACAGTCATCTGATTGATGTTGAGTTTGAAAGGCAGATTGAAAGCCTGATATCAAAATACATTCAAGGAAACCTGTCTTTTTGTGTATTCAGGATGGACAATAAGGAACAAAGGCTCTTCTGGGAGTCAAAGATTGCTTCTACTCTGGCACAATCATGTGAGTTAAGACCATCATCTGGTTGGCTTGGCAACCATTCTCCCAAAGAAAAGATAAGAACATCTGGATTATGGCAAGAGAAAGGTCTTGATGAAAAGAGTATTGAAGTAAAGGAATTAGAGGAATTAAAAACTATTGTATCGAACAAACGGGATCAGCTATAGAACTATACTTACCATGACAATCTATAATCAAATAAATGAGTTTCTTAAGGGTGACTTTGGACAAATTGTCACAGGAACAGAAATAAAAAATGGCCTGAAATTAAAATATGGAACAAAACCCGGCAGTGTAATTCCTTCTGACTATTGCTACAATCGTATAAATGACGGAATAAGATTTAATAAACATATCTTCCAATACATCGGAAGAAACAGGTATAAGTATCTGGGAGAGAAATACCCATACACTGGTAAGATATTCCATAAACCAGCAGGTCAAGATTATGAATTAATTGTTGGTGAATGGAATAAGGGGAAAAAGGTCATTTTTGATAAACCATTGAAAAATAATTAAACACCCTATTAAATGTATTCCATTTTTTCCCGTCAATTTCAGTGTTCGGGTGGCGTTCGCATTTTTAATAGTGCCCGATGTAATTATTGTTAATCACCGTTTTATACAGGGCAATAAGAAATATATTATTGATAATCAGATAATTACAATTGCACATTGTGAATTTAGATTATTCATTGGGGAACAGGACAATTAACTATTACCCTTTTGCAGTCCACAGGTTAACAATGATAAGTTTTTTTATGATGATGATATAATACAGAAGCACACGGCACACCTCAAGCGCTACTGCTCTCCAGGGTACGTCATGGTGATAAAGGAGTGATGGCAGAAGACCTCAGGGATATTTTCCGTACAGGAGATGCGCACTATACCCCCGAGCAGGGCTGGGAAGCCTGGCAGGCGTTTTGCGGCAAATGGGGAGAAGATTACCGCAGCATCAAGAAACTGGGTAATGACCCCTTTTACAGGTATTATTTCACCTATTTGAACTACCATCCCAGGGTTCAGAGTATGATCTATACGACTAACTGGATCGAGCGTCTTCAGAGAGACTTCAGGAGAGTTTTGCGCATGCGTGGAGCTATGCCCACAGAGGAGTCCGTTATCGTTCTCATGGCAAAAACTGCAATGGATAAAAAAGCCTATTTCAGGGCATTGCCCGGGATCGAAAAGGACAGGGTGTTATTCCCTGACGACTCAGGCAATTTTCTGGATTTACTTAACAATTAGTTGGATTGTTTTCGTAATCCAGAAAATTGAGTAGAAAAGTGTAATTTTAAGATGTAAAACTTCGATGAAAACCTGCCATCCCAGACACACTGATTGGAACACTACCCATTAAAAGCAATAAAATGAGACTATAACTCTTCCAATTCTTCTGAATTACTTTCTTCTGAAGGCTTTCTAATAAAATCCAAAATCATATCCAAAAAACCTGTTGTTTTGTAAAAGTAATTCGGATTGAGTTTCATTTTTTCTTCGATAGCGTGAAAGCCATAGTTGGCATACTGTTCCATCGTATCTTTAAGCATATCAACGGCTTGACCTTCAGTAATAGTGCCTTTTTCAAGAGCGATTAAGTCTATGTCAGTTTTTGCAATTAGTGCTGTAAAAATGTACTCCCTTAGTCGCGGGTACGCTTTCCTGAATTTCTTGGAGTCTAAATTGCCCCAAAACTGAATAGGCTGCCCAAGTACTTTTGTTTCACCTGATAATTCACACTTTTTGCCAGCATATAGTCCTACAAAAAAAGCGTAAATATAAAGTTCGTAACCTGCACCAAGTATTTTACCTTTACTTGACATAGCATCAGACGAGCCTACACCGTAATCTGTGAATAAACGCAATAGCGTTTCTTCAAAATGGGTTTCAAACTTCGGGTTGCGTTTTGCCCAAATGTCATATAATCTTTCTGTTGCCATCTTTTTTATTTAATCGGGGTTATAACTGTTTGTATGGTAGATAAATCCAAATTATCGAATGGCTTTTTCTTTTCCATACGATAAATTGTGCAATTCAATAAATCTGTTTTTGTTGTATCCAATGAGCCGCTGTCAGTTAGAAAACTTTTTGAGAAAATGATGCATTGCTTTTTAATGTCGGAAATTACATTGAAAAAATCGCTTTCTTTCTGTGGCGCAAATGAACTCGTTGGTGCATCAAAAATTAACGGATAATCGTTTTCACGCTTGATAGTAGTGAGTTCTGAAACGGCAAACAATACTGACATATACATCGTGGTTCTCAATGCCTGATTTGGACTTGTTACAAACGTGTCATTTTTATCCTGTAAAGCAATTCTTGCAGAGTTGTCCGGAGTTGTGATAATGCGAATGATGCCGTAAAAACCATCAACGTTCAGTTTTTCAAGATATTTATTGGCTTTTTCTTCTAACAAAGACAGAAAATCACGTGTATTCTTTTCTTTGGCATATTTAAATGCATTTTGAATTTTACTGAAAACCGTATATACTTTACTGTATGTACTTGCTACAGAAGTTTTAGCTAAATTATTATATTCTATCTGAACATTTTCTAATTCTTGCCCAACCTCTTTTTCATCTTTCTCAAGCAAGATAATCTGCTTTTCGGCTTCATTTCTGTAATCATACCAATTTCTGATGTTTTCGTAGGCGTTTTGCAGTTGTTCTTCTGTGAAAGTATCATTTTGAGCCAATAATTTTTTCTTGTTTTCTGTTTCTAAATCAATGCTTTCCTGTATCTTCTTAATATCTGCTTTCCTAGCCTCGTTAAAATCGATTACTTCTTTAATTGTATCCAGCTTATTATTTAATTCATCTTGACTGTATCCCAAACTGATACTCTTTTGTTCAAGTTCTCTGGAAAAATTGTTTGGAAAAGGAAGCATCTCATCTTTCTTCTCTGTGAGTTGCTGGCTTTTTAGCAATTCATTGAGTTTATCAACCATAAAATTATACGCATCAGTACCTCTTTTAGACTCACGTCCGCAAACTTTACAGACTTCTTCTTCAATCATTTCCTTCATCGAATTTTCATCGGGAATATAGATTGAAAGAGGAATAAAGCCTTCGTTTAGCGTGCGAATCTCTTGGTATGCCTCCTGCTTTCCTTTCAGCTTTTTGTCTTCATCTTCTAAACGACGTTTTTCCTTACTGAAAGCATTTACTTTTTTCTGATATTCTTTAAAAATACCGGAGAAGCCACACAAAATCCACATCTCATCGAGAAGCTTAATTGTATAGTCTTCATTAACACTATTTTCAAGTTTTGATTTTTTTTCACTTAATGATTTTATCCGTTCATTTATCTCCTTTAATAGAGAACTTGCTTCTTTACTGCACTCAATCTCGTTCAATTTATTGGCGTAGTTGCTCGCATTCTCTCTGTTTGTTTTCAGGCGTTGTCGAATATTGCTTAAGTCTGTCCGCAATGAATCAAGTTTGGAACTCAACTCATTTTCTTGTTGAGAGTTTTGCTTATCCGATTTCATCGCTTTTTCATATGCCTTACGAGATTGGTATTCAGCAAAATCAGTAAAACCAAAATTGTTGTCATCGCCGGTATAATATGGGTCAAAATGCCTAATATTAGAAAAAGTTTCAATCAGGTAGTTTAAGGCACCGGGATTATTGAAAACATTTAAGTTATCTTCACCTTTGAACAAGCAATACTTACGAATAGCCGCTTCAAAACAGCGGTCTAATAATTTTCCACCATGTATTGTAACTCGTTCAGTACCTTGATTGTACCACCCCTTGAACTGAAAATCTTCTGTTCTAATTTCGTTATTCTGATTCTTTTTGAATGAAAACGATTTTTCTACGATTTTTTCGCCATCATGTTCAAATGTCATTGAAACACGCAGAGTATCACTACCAAAATCAGGCAGTTCTGCAATTTTCTTCTTGGAAACAAGTCGAAAATCAATGTTTTGTTTCGTAGTATCGAATAGCCATTCTAACGCCTCAAAAAACGTAGTTTTGCCGTCGCCATTGCCACCAACGAAAAGCACTAAACCATCATTAAACTTGATAGTATGTCGACCGTAATAACTTCTATAATTCTCAATGGTAATCTCTTTTATAATCATAGCATATTACGATTTAGATAGTTAAATACTTCATTATAGATCTCTTTTTGATCACTTTTTTCAGAATTTATGTCAATACCGTTAATAATTTTTGCAACAGCTACAACAACGGGATTGTCGGCTAACAAAGCATCATTAATGGTGGGGAAATCCTCAGCGTTGTATTCGTAAAACGAACTTAAATTGTTGTCCGAAAGGACTGACTGCAACATTTTGTCTTTGTTATTCATTGTGATATAGATTTAAGCTATAATGATTCATTGTATCTAATAGCACATCAAGCGTATGCGAACTGTTTTCGGAAAGCAAAGCAAAATTATTCACTCGTTCCAATTCTTTTTTAAGCATATTGCGTTCCATCGCGTAGCTTTCGCTGTCTGGAGTCACTTCTGGAATTACAACTAAATCGTGAATGTAAGCAAATTGCTTATCGGGATGCTGCCGTAAAATTCTACCACGACGCTGAATGAATTGTCGCGGGTTTCCAGTGCTTGCACAAAATATCGCCAACTCTGCTCTTGGCACATCAACACCTTCATCAAGGCATTTCATAGAAGTTAGGACATCAATATCACCCCTTGCAAACTGTTCCAAAATTTCATCTCGTTCTGTAATACCTGAAACAAATTGTCTCACGGTTGTTCTATTATTAATATCTCTGACTGCCTTTGTAAAAACATCAATTAAATGAATGGCATCATTATCGGGTTCAGTTTCATCTTTATCTGAATACAAATCGGTCTCAAAAAAATCATTCGGGTCGTTCCCTTCTGGAACATAAACAAGGGTATATTTAAGATTATTTTTCTTTTTGTATTGTTCATTGAGAATACTACAAAAAACCGTTAACTTATTATATGCCTTATGAATAATACGTTTTCTAGATAATAATAATGCGGTCAAAATCGGGTCATTTTTGAAACTGCCGGAATTGTTGTTATAATATTTTGATATTTTATGAGATAACTTCAAATAATCTTTCATTTCGAAATCTGTCAAAGAAACCAAATGCGGATAGTAGTAATAACGGCATAAAATGCCATTATTTATAGCATCTTTCATTGAATATTCGTATGTATAACTATTTTCGCTGTTAAAAAATGAGAACAGTTTGAAGGTGTTTTCTTCATCAAATTGTCGTTCAGGGGTTGCCGAAAGTCCGATACGGCGTTTGCAGTTTACTTTCGGTAAAAGTTTCAGCATTGTAGCCGAACCCATATTATGGCACTCGTCTGCAATGAGTAAAGTCTTTGCGGGCAGTTGATTTAATTCCATGAAAATGTTCTGCCTTGAAAATGAGGCATAAGTAGCAATCACAATGTAAGATACTTGCTCTGTTGGGCGAAGTCGTTCCTGTAATAATATTCCTGCAATGTCATTTTTCCAATGTGGACTTTTAGAGCAAACTTTTATTATTGTTGTATAATTGAATTTACGACACTCGCTTTCCCATTGATTGACAAGTGTTATTGTTGGAACAAGAATCAATGCTTTATAATAGCCAGTTCTTTTATATATTTCGAGTAAACAGTTTAATGAAGTAATTGTTTTTCCTGTTCCTGTTGCCATTGCAAACAGGCCGCTTTGACCATTATCTTTCCAATTATTAAAAGCTATTTGTTGATATTCTCTTGGTCCTTCTTTGTAAGGGAATTTGGGCTTTCTACTTATTTTGTCAATATCTTCATGCAGTTTAACTATGGTCTGTTTCAATTTCTTGTTCTTAGTAATCAGGCTAATCTTCTTATTCAGTAATACCTCTTCCTGTACGATAAGTTCATTAAGTTCTTTACTCCCGAATTTATTTTTTATTACTGCTTCTATTTCATTTGCTGAAAGATATTCTACATCAGTATCCTTTTCATGAAAATAATCGTCAATGGTTTTCAGTTGTTTTTTAATGAGTTTATTTGATCTTCCATTTTCCCAACTTAAAAATGCTTCTAACTCTTCAAGGTTCTCAGATAAACCATATAAAGTAAAGTTGCAAGAAGACTTATAACCGACATAATTCTCCCCGTCGCCAAAAACACCGGATTTGTAGTGTGCAATTCCTCTATTGTTCCTTGGTTTGATTATTTTAATTTCAATTCGCTTTTCTGCAATCATATAAGCCAAACACTCAAAGAAATGCACGTCATATTCATCAAGTACTTTTCCAAGAGTAACTACATCCGATAAATCAAATACTTTGTTTAAGTTGTTTGAGTTTTGCCCTTTTTCAATAGCGTCTTTATCCTTCTCTGAAAGCAAATGATTAATAACCATTCTCATTTTCCCGCCCTTACTAATAAAGGTGGCAAAGCCTACCGATAACAAATTGATAGCGGCTGAACTAAAATAGCCGAGCAACAAATGAAATTCAGAACTATTAGCCAAACCCTCCAAATAAAATAGCAAAGGTTCATTTTCAGTCCCTGTTTTATAATCTCTATCTATTGACCAGTTGCAGTCTTTAAGCATCTCTATGGTTTGTTCTAGTTAATTCCGAATTATAATTAATTACAGTTTGCAAGTATCAAGTACAACTTTGTGTTCCGATGAAACGATAATAATATGTTTTCTTTTTTCGGAATAATTAGTCGACCCTTAACACGTCATGTTTTTCAATAATAATTTAAAAATCAAATAGAATATGAAGCACATCCTACTCCTTCTACTTATCCTAAAATATCAATTAGATAAGGTGATTGGTTTTTGGATGCTTTTCTTTCCATTCGTTTTAAGTATTCTGTTTTTATTTGTTCAATTCTTTCAGGTCGGATAAGTTTCTCCAAACTTTCTCCCTGAATCCAAGTGTAGCCGTCTTTCTCGTATTCCATGGCTTTATTGTACAAGTCAGGATGTTGTTCATACAGCCAAACCCATTCAATTCTTTGCTGAAAAAAACAAAAATAACAGCCGGAACGACTTCTAGCATACTGCCCTATTTTTCCGTTTACTTCAAAATTAATTTTATTGTAGTAAGTAGGAACACCCACACCACTTTCTTTTAAAATTCTAAAAATATCATCTATCCCTAAGACATCCTCATTATCAAGCAAAGGATATGAAGTTTCATTTGCTAATGGATAGTCAGTTGTTTTTAGAAAGTCAAAAACCCAATGATTAAAACCTTTAACATCTATATCAAGTAACGCATTTAGTTTTCTTGCTTGAGTAAATGAAGAGTCTATTCTTCTTGAAATGATTTGCAATGCTTTATCTTGAAACTTTCCAAAATCAATATTCTTGGCAAATGTCTCAACAATCGCTATGTTTTGATTGGATAAAACTTTGGCAATTACATCTTGACTCCAGATATTTTTTCTGAAGGGGAAAATAGATTGAATGTTCTTCTTAGTTGAAATATATCCTTCTCTTTCTTCATCACCTCTGATTCCTACATAAGAAATTACGGGACTATCCCCCACATATTTTTCAAAAGGTTCAAGTTTTAGTTTCTTTGTACACCAACGAGAATTTGAGGAGGGTAAAAAGCCCCCATACATCTTCAAAAAGTGGTCGAATGGGGCTTCGGAACTATTTTGCGCCGCTTGCAATAACCTTATTTTTATGCCAAGATATATTTCAAGGTTTTTAATAAGTTGATATGTTTCGTCCAATTCTTTTCCCGTGTCACATGTATAAAACTCAATATTCAATGATGGATACTTTGTCTTTAAATAAATGGCCAATGCAGCACTATCTTTGCCACCTGAAATGCCTAGTATATGCCTTACTTTAGTCATTGTAATAGTTCTTTTAAAAGTTTCAACACAGCTGCAATATTTGAAGTTTTATCTGAACTAAGTTTCTGCTTTAATTCGGCTTTTAATTGCTCAATCTCCCGGCTTTTATTCTTTGGCACTCTTACAATCTTAGGATTGATAGCACTAAAAAAGGTATCAATCTTTACTCCAATCACATCTTCGTTTTTCTCATCAATGTCTATTTTAGAAATGTTGGTTAAACTATCCAATTCCAATATCATTGCTTTAAATTTTTCATATAGCAAAATTTCGTCTTCATCGGTGAGCATTTCAAGTGTTTTGCCTATGATTGCCTGTGATATGGAATTGAGCCAAGCCTTTTTATCATCTATAGCCGAATCAATACGCTGTATAAAAGCTTTTTGATTGGCTAAGAGCAAATGTTTTTTCAGTTTTAAAAACCGGTTTTGAAAATGCTCTTTGTAGTTGTCAAATTCAACTGGTTTTCCAACAAATTCATTGCAAATAAATTCTTCAAATCTCTTTACTAATTCATCGTAAGATGTACGTAATTCACGAACAGCATTTTGCAGATTTGTGGTGTAGTTCTGTAATCTAGATTTATCTTTTTGCAAAGCATGGAGCGAAACTCCCAATGCTTTGGGAAACGCTTCAAAAAAAGTTTCTTCAGGATCTTTGCTTGTTACTATTGCCTCACGGATTTTTAATGCAGAAGGTGATAGGCGTTTGGTTTGTTTGGAGTAGTCCGGTAATTGCTTGTAAAAAACAATAAATGGTTTTATAGTTTCTATGAATGTATTATTATTAAACTTTAATTCAGTTGATTGGTTAAGGAATATCCGATAACTGTTGAAGATATCCAATTTAACGCCTTCTATATCAAAGGTTTTTATGTAGTAGTCATTTGGATACTTAGCAATTAGTTCAAGATTTTCTTGTGACAAATATGGGATATAACTACTCTCATTGAAAATGGCAAAATCGTCACGTTTCAGGAAAAGAAAAGTTGGAATCCATAAATCAATCAAACCTTGTTTCAGTTTGAAAGGCCGTTCACTTAAGATTCTAACAAATTCAGAAATTTGCCTTTTCCCAGACTTGGCACTTTCTAAGAATCCTTCGGATTCTTTCCATAGTCTGTAAAAAGAAGAATTTTTATTGATATTAACGACATCAAATGAGTTCTTTCGAATCGGTGTAATGCCATTTTCTTTCAATAATGATAAATAAATAGTTTTTTCAGGTGGAAACTTTTCTTCTTCAAACCCTAAATTCTCTATATCCCAATTATTTACTAATGCTTTGAAATAATTCTTTTTAGCTGTATGAATAGACGGTGAAATACGGTGTTTGTTTACCAATTCATTTTTAAAACTAGGCGTTGCGTCATATATTATGCCACAAACCTGTGAAAGCAATTTATTGAAATCACTTTTATTAGAAATTTTCTTTTCTTCGCCTCTAAAGAACCATTTTACATTTTTCCCATCATCAAAAAGTCCTTTATTCTCTAAAGAATTGTTTAATAACTTTATGTGTGATTGCTTGATAATCTCTAACTCCCTTAGGGCAATTTTGTCATTTTCGTTTTCCTTTATTACTCGTTCAATTTTTTCAATTTCAAAAAGAGAATCCTTTATTTCATTGGAGTTTTTGAAAAAACAATAAATAATTGCTTCTTGTTGAATTTGTGAAGCTTCCTGAACATCGGAAATTCTAATTTTGCTGTTGAAAATAAGATTTACATAACCATCTATTTCACCTTTGGGTACCTGATTATGCATTGGTTGTTCTGAAATTATAAATTCAAAATATCTTGGTGTTCCTGTCTCATAATAATATTGTGAAGCTAGTTTAAAAGGGAATGAAATGTGTTTTTTCAATAGAGAAACCATATCAACTACTTCGGAGATTTTATTTCCTGCTTCAATAAGTGCAGTCTGAATATCTAAATCAGTTCCTTCAAATAAGATATAACGTCTACTATGAGATCGGAAACGGATAATATGCTTCGCTTCAAGATCTTTAATGATTTTGCTACTGTTGGAAATTCCCGTAGTAGTTTCAAGATAATTACGTAAAAAGTATTCGTCTAATACAGAGCCACTTGCCGAAAATATATTCAATAAGCCGATAGTTTTAACAGCCTTGATATAATCGTTTATAGATATATCAAATGTTCTTTCAACGTTTTCTATAGCTGAACGAATTGAACTCCATCCTGAAAAATCAGGATTGTATTTTGAGGTGAGAAATGAATAAAAATTGAAATTCAAATAATCGTAAACACAACTCAAATTATAAAACGGATTTTCCTGCCTATTGAATTTTGTTAGTCCTGTATGGTCAGTCGATTCAAGGAAAGTAAATAAAGACCTCTCGTTTTGCCCGTATCGCTGCAATGAAAGCGTAAGTATGTTTGCAGCCAAAATATCAATCGGATAAAGTTTTATGGCTATCTCGTTCAAAAAATCTCGGTTAAAGTTGAATGCCTTTGTGGAATCCGACAGTTTTAAACATTTCTCAACTAATGATTTAGGCGGTTTGGTTTCAAAGCTGTCAGCAACATATTCTGATGCTAAATATAGAAGCTGTTCAACTGGTTCATTAAAAGTGATCTCACGGAAACGACCCTTTACTTTTGTCCACTCTTGTTTTTGAGTGCTGCTTAATGAATAAGCATACGATTCAAAACTTTGATGAACCGTTGTAATCAATACAATATTGTATTTTGGGTTGTTACAGAACTCAGCTAATTGCTGTATAAAGTACAACTCATTTTCAGGATCATGCTTGCTTGCATACTCTAAAAATTTACCAAACTCATCTATAAGTAAAAACAAAATGCCGTTGCTTTCCCCTAGTGAATGATAACGGTTGAAAATGTTGGATAAAATATTTTCGTTCTTATTTTTGTTTGTATTTACTTCAAATATATCTGCAAACTGCTCTATCAGTGAAGCATATGAACCAATAATCTTTATGAAATCAGTTTTTGAGTTAGATATAAAGTTAAGTTCAAAATAGCGTTTCCTCCCTTTTATACTTTGCTCAAATGCCAATAATAAAGATGATTTTCCTGTTCCATAAGTTCCAACAATATTGAATGAACGGATGCCTTTCTTAAAGTCATTCACGATTTGGTTTACAACCTGTCTTGCATTTGGTGTAGGAATATAATTAATGTCCCTGTCAGTATCTCTAAGGATGTTCACCGATGTAGTGAAATTATTTACCATAATATTCATCTAAAATTGAATATGCATTTGGTTTGGTCTTGAATTGAAGTTCTTTGATTCCTCCGTGGTCAGTGAAAGTAATACTTTTATTTTCTCTGACAATATCAGAAATTTTGTTAATCAAGCCCGTACGGCTTAATGCAAAAATTGAACCTGGACTATTGGCGTAGAATTCCAATGACTTTAAACTGATAGAATTACCATAACTTGGATTATTCAAAATTGAAAAGAGCACAACTGCTCCAGGCAAATTATCTCTTTCATTATTTTCAATCTGGAATTGTTCTACCTTTTTACCATTATCGTCTTGTGTATATGAAATTCTGAGCATTCCGATTTCTGAAAGAATACCTGAAAAACTATCTTCAACGTCAGTATTCTCACTATCACTTTTATACATATTCAGAAAGACAATAAAATCTTTTGCAATAGTATTTTCATTAAAACTCAATTCGGGATTTGCATCCTTAATCCGTTTCAAGTAGTTCAAAAAGGTTTCTTTTGTAAAAAAAAGTTTCTCTTTTCTGAATTCGTTAAAAATGATACTGTAAATAGAGGCATATCCAGTTTGTACAAGTTGATAATGTAGTAACCACAAACTAGCTTCATCCTCTAAATATGGGTCATAGCCTATATCCTTATCAAACAACTTTGCACCAAATTTTGTAATGTTGTCTTTATAATCAATTATATTGAATGCTTTCATCCAATAGCGTATGGCTGAAACCATATTTTTGCCAACACCTAATCTTACTACAGCCTCTTCGTCATTGAAGGAGTTATTCTCTTGTACAAAGTCATAACCCTTTTTAAGCCAAAGCTGACGGCATTGAAAGGAGTCATGTCCAGAAAATGTATATTTTATAGTATCTGAGTCTATTGTGATCATTTATTCTTTTGAATCTTTTAAATTAAAACTCAATAAAATGACATTCATTTTTTTGCTATTATACCTTCATGTGATTAACGGATTGCATTCAATGTAATCACTCATCTTTTTTTGATGGCACTAGTAGATTCCTGACATTAACATCCAGTACTTCCGCTATGTCATACAATGTTTCGACGGAAGGTTGTCTGACATTATTACACCATTGAGAAATAGTCCCTTGATTCTTACCAAGTTGATTAGCAAGCCATTTGTTCTTTTTGTTCAGCTCTGCTAACACAACTTTGATTCTGTTATAATTCTTATTAGCCACGGCCATTTGCTTTTTAGATAAAGATATGTTGATTTAATCGAAATGATTTTGCATAAATGTTAAACTTTTTAACAAGTGTTGATAGTGTTTCAAAAAGTGTGTCTGTCGTAGCCATAAGAAAAGGTCTTCAATTTTGGTTTTACATTATGAATAATGTAGTGTCCCAATCAGTGTGTCCGGCTGCTCTTGTGCCCTGGTAATTCCTGTCTGTACCGTAAATCTGTTCCGCTCTCTGGCAAGTGAGTTGCTTATGAGTACATTAAGCAATGCAATGTGACCGGTTTTTGAATGCCCGGAACAAATTCCACAGAGTCTCACGATTGTTCGAAACAGACCAGCTTACTCTCTCCTAGCTCCAAACACTTTCCGGCAATTGCCCGGCAACTGTATCAAGCCTCTGCTGT